>TARA_R110002012_G_scaffold54022_4_pt1 | contig 15590 bp, 14 predicted proteins | sample TARA_R110002012 | Tara Oceans TARA_R110002012 (sample SAMEA4396515) | marine metagenome | biome: Westerlies Biome; feature: [DCM] deep chlorophyll maximum layer (ENVO:01000326); material: water (ENVO:00002006), including particulate matter (ENVO:01000060) such as... | depth 40 m
AATAAAAATAACAATTCCGCCAAGTCCCGGAATAATTCCTTCAGCTATCAAGTTTGTAAAATCCCCAGGTGGCAGTGTGTTTTTAGTCCATTCGCTTAGAGACGCAAAGGTACTGTCAATAAAATCCATCGGGTAAGCACTCCAATCAAAAATAGCTTGGAAAATAAGGAGTAGAATTCCGAAGAAAATAACATATCCCCAAACTTTATGGGTCAATATACGATCCAAACGGCTTCTTAAATCCTTTGCGTTTGCGGCGTCAATATGAAGGGTTTGCTTTAAAGTCTCATTTATAAACTGATACCTCGCCACGGTTTCCTTTTGCTGAAGTCTTTTTAGGTTGCTCACCGACTCGGTTTGAAAAGAAGCTACCCCCTTTAATTCATTTCGGTCCAATTTACCAAAATTGACGTCTTGGGTTATTACCAACCATAATTTATAAAGATCCTGATTGGGAAATGCTTTTCGCAGACGGTCAAAATATTCTGGAGAAATCCTCGAAGCGTTCAAGCAAGGTTTTGTGGAAAGCTGATTGTAGTTTTCTATCAGTTCTTTTAAGTAATCAAAACCAAGATTTTTTCGTGAACTGATAAGTGCAATTTTGGTCTGCAATTTTTCTTCAAGCAAAGGTATATCTAATGATATTGCTTTCCGCTTCATACGGTCAGACATATTAATGGCCAGAATAGCAGGTATGCCCAAATCTTTTATTTGTGTGAAAAGTAGAAGGTTTCTTTTAAGATTTTCTACGTCGGCAACTACTACCGCAACATCAGGAAAGTCTTTATCGTTTTTGTTAAGTAGCAGTTCTATTACCACATTTTCGTCCAGTGATGAAGCATTAAGACTGTAGGTTCCTGGCAAATCGAGAATGTGTACTTTAAAAGCTCGGCCAAATTTGCAGGTACCCTGTTTTTTTTCAACAGTAATTCCGGGGTAGTTTCCAACTTTTTGGTTTAGCCCTGTAAGCCGATTGAACACAGAGGTTTTTCCGGTATTTGGATTTCCAATAAGTGCAACGTTTATGTGCTTTGCCATTATTATTTATATCAATTCAATTTCAATCTTGCTGGCTGTTTCTTTACGAATGGCAAGATGGCTTCCGTTGATGTTCAAATATAGCGGATCATTGAAAGGAGCCATTTGGACCAAAGAAACCTCGTTGCCAGGGAGACAGCCCATTTCCAATAGCTTTAAGGGAACAACATCTATTGAAAATTCTTTGATAATACCGCGTTGCCCTTTTTTAAGTGAAGCAATAGTGATAACCATCTTTTTATTTAGATTGATTTTAAACAAGACAAAAGTAAAAGAAAAAAAGGACGTGGGAAAAGACCTTTGGCGATATTTTATATGGAATAATAAATTTTGCTTCCAGAAGTTACTCTTCCTGTTTTAAGATTTCAATGTCTGCCAATAACTTTTCTATAGCATCAGGATCTGTTCCATCATAAAAACCGCGAATACGTTTCTTTTTATCTACAAGTACAAAGTTTTCGGTGTGTACCAGATCGTTTTCTGAGTAGGGAACATCTTTTGCCGCGAGATACGATTTTCTTGCCAGGTCGTAAATTTCCTTTTTATCACCGGTTACTAAATTCCATTTAGCATCGTTCACACCTTTTTCCAATGCGTATTTTTTAAGTTGTGCAACGCTGTCAATTTCTGGAGTAACGGTATGTGAAAGCAGCAAAACCTCATCATCGTCTTTCAGTTCCTTTTGAATTTTCACCATGTGGTCTGTCATAATGGGGCAAATTGTCAGGCAAGTAGTAAAGAAAAAATCTGCTACGTAAATTTTATCTCTATAATCATCTTGCGTGATTGTCTTTCCGTTTTGGTTGGTGAGGCTAAAATCTGCAATGGTGTGGTACTTCTTTACGTACTGAAGCGTGCTATCAACGAGTTCGGTTGAAACATCTGCCGGTTGATATATTTTCAGCACCTGCTTCGGCTTCATTATTTGATACATTATAGTGATAATTATTGCAGATAGCATCAATAAGACCACTGCAAAGAATTTATATTTTTTGAAAAAAGTAAGCATTTCGTTAAATTTTAGACTTAAGCCATATAATTGGCAGCAAAAATAAGTTCTAAAACTATCAAAATGAATACATTTAACATCCTAAATTTAATACATAGAATTTAGGTTAATTTCAATTTCGCTTTATTATGAAAACACTAATACTCCCCTTTTTAGCTTTAATTTCTTTTTTATCCTTTTCTCAAAACCCTCAATTAGATGACATTAGCGAAGCCGAAGCAAAAGCCGCAACTGGCTGGTTTGGCAAACCCGTAAATCTTAATACAGGAAATTACGATCTAAAATACCACCGGTTGGAATTTACGGTAAATCCTTCCCAGGCATTTATTACTGGTAAAGTAACTTCGCATTTTGTGGCTAAGGAGAATATGAATACCGTAACCTTTGAACTTGTTGATAATATGACGGTTTCACAAGTTACACAGCGCGGCATTCCACTTAGTTTTACCCAAAACAACGACGATGAGGTTGTAATTACCCTGCCGCAAATGCAAGCGCAGGGAGTTTTGGATTCGTTATCGGTAAGTTATTCCGGTAACCCTGTAAGCTCGGGTTTTGGTTCCTTTGAAACAGACACCCACAATGGAGACCCAGTAATGTGGACGCTCTCTGAGCCATTTGGAGCAAAAGCATGGTGGCCCTGCAAGCAGGATTTGAACGATAAGATTGATATGATAGATATATATATAACTACACCACGTTTTAATCCTTCAAATGAAGAATATGTAGCCGCAGCAAATGGTCTTGAAATTAGCCAAACAATTAATGGCAGTAACAAGACCACACATTTTAGGCACCAATACCCTATTCCTGCGTATTTGATTGCCATAGCCGTAACCAATTACACGGTATATTCTCATACAGTTGCTAATAATGGAAATCCCTTTGAAATTGTAAATTACATTTATCCCGAAGATCTTTCATACGCACAGTCACGTACCCCTGTAACCGTAGACATCATGAATTTATATGCAGATCTTTTTGAACCCTACCCATACGCCAATGAAAAGTACGGTCACGCACAGTTTGGCTGGGGTGGCGGCATGGAGCACACAACGGTTTCATTTATGGGAAGCTTAAGCCGTGGTCTGATTGCCCACGAGCTTGGCCACCAATGGTTCGGCGATAAGGTTACTTGTGGCAGTTGGCAGGATATTTGGCTGAATGAAGGTTTCGCAACCTATCTTTCAGGACTTGTCATAGAAGATTTTGACGGTGCATCAGATTTTAGAGCGTGGAGACAGGATAAAATTGGCTCTATTACAAATTCGCCAGATGGTTCTGTCTATGTGCCCGCACAAGATACAACTTCGGTCAATAGAATATTCAGTAGCAGGCTTAGTTATAATAAAGGATCTATGGTATTGCACATGCTTCGTAAAAAACTTGGCGATGCAATTTTCTTTCAAGGTTTGAAAGATTATCTGGCAGACCCTGCTTTATCCTATGGCTACGCCAAAACACCAGACCTCATCAGAAATATGGAGGCCGCTGCAGGAGGCGAGGACCTTTCGGAATTTTTTAACGATTGGATTTACGGTGAAGGCTATCCACGATATACCATTAGATGGAATCAGGCTGGCGGGCAGGCAAATATAAATGTTGAGATTTCACAGACCCAAAGCCATTCATCGGTTTCATTTTTTGAGGCCCCTGTTCCCTTACGGATTAACGGCACCCAAGGGGAAACCTTGGATATTGTATTAGATAACACGACAAACAACCAAACTTTTCAGCCAGCCGTGGGCTTTACAGTGCAAAGTGTTCAATTTGATCCCGATTATCACTTAATTTCACGCAATAATAATGTGGTGTTGGGAACCGAAGATTTTACACTGGACCAGCAATTTGTTCTTTATCCAAATCCAACTTCAGGAATAGTCAATTTTGAAAAACCCGCTTCTATAGATGTTCAAAACATTAATATTTACAATGCTTTGGGGCAATTGTTATATTCTGAAAAATATTCAGGAACGGTTGATATTTCGAAATTCTCAAAAGGAATTCTATTTTTTCAGATAGAAACTTCAGAAGGAATAGTCAATAAAACTGTAGTCATGCAATAAATAAAATGGCAGTGAATTCATTAAAAATCGCATAAAATAGTAGTGAAAGCACCCCTGCCATACCTTCCTTTCAATCACAAATAAGCGGGAACATACCCGCTTATTTTTTTTGCACGTTCTAAAAGGTTACTTTTGTGCGATTTTTTGCTGAACCATGCTCCATGGCAGGCAACATAATTTTAGGCTCGATTTTGGTAATGAATGATTTTAGAATTGAGCTTTTTATAAAATATATATTTAAAAAACTATGAGTCCATTTGCTGTTAAAGCCATACAACTTCTTTTAAGTTTGTCATTATTGATTGTACTGCACGAGCTGGGGCACTTTATTCCCGCAAAACTTTTTAAAACCCGCGTAGAGAAATTCTATCTCTTTTTTGATGTAAAATTTTCGCTCTTCAAAAAGAAAATTGGCGAAACCGTTTACGGAATCGGGTGGTTGCCTTTGGGAGGTTATGTGAAAATTTCGGGAATGATTGACGAGAGCATGGATAAAGAGCAGATGGCGCAGCCTCCGCAACCGTGGGAATTTCGGAGCAAGCCCGCCTGGCAGCGATTGATTATTATGCTTGGGGGCGTTACGGTAAATATTATCGTGGGCTTTGTAATTTATATGGGAATACTCTATTTCTACGGAAGAAATATTACTACCAATGAAGATATTCCGCAGGGTTTTGCCGTTACCGAGCAATTTAAGGAATACGGCTTCCGCGACGGGGACCACATACTAAACGTAAATGGCGAACCATTGCAGGACGTAATGGACATTAACAGATATATTTTCTTGCGTGATGTTTCAAAAGTAGAAGTGAAACACAACGATGGTACTGTTGAAACCATTTCGGTTCCCGAGGATGCGGGGACAAAAATGTTTCAAAATGATACACATTTTCCGTTTACACCACGGCGTTTGGCAATTATAGACACAGTACTTGCCGATCATCCCGCTGGTAAAGCCGGCCTGCTCAAAAATGATAAAATCATTGCTGTAAATGGAACACCTATTCAATTTTATGATGAGTTCCAAAATCTTACTTTAAAAGATAAAGAGAATACCATTGTTGTATCTCGTGAGAATCAAGTGGACACATTACGTATAACTCCGAACGAAAAAGGAATAGTTGGGGTTAATTCATTTGGTAAGGATATTGTTCCGCAAATAGGTAAGACCGAAATAAAATATACTTTTGGCGAGAGCATAGTGGGGGGCTTTAGTTTTGGGTACAATACTTTGAAGGATTATGTAAAACAATTCAAATACGTTTTTACTTCCAAAGGCGCCACACAAGTAGGAGGCTTTGGGGCCATTGGCAATCTGTTCCCCGATGCATGGGACTGGCAGAGCTTTTGGGCAACTACGGCATTGATTTCCATCATTCTCGCGTTTATGAACATTTTGCCCATTCCGGCCTTGGACGGTGGTCACGTAATGTTTCTTTTATATGAAATTGTTACAGGCCGTAAACCGAATGACAAATTTATGGAGTATGCGCAAATGGTTGGATTCTTCATTTTGATAGCCTTGGTACTCTTCGCCAACGGAAACGATATTTACCGCTGGTTGTTTGAATAACAAACAATTGATTATAACATTTAAAAATACTTCGGATTTTTCTGGAGTATTTTTTTTATCTATTATGATGACATTTCAATACCAATTTCGATGTGTTTTTAGAATGGCAGAATCAATTTGTAGCTTTTTGCACAATAATAAGGAAATGGAAGTGTTCATTTTAACGAAAAAATACAGCTATTTACCTTAAGTTGTTCAAAAAACAAAAAACGATTACAGATAAATTGTATCTTTCTGTATTGTTTTTATAACCCATGCAGAAGCATAGTATCCAAAAATCAATCGATTTGCCATTTAACAGTACTGTAGTACTCATTAAACAAAATGATGCTGCCACATTAAAAAATTTATATAAGACTAACTTTGCGAAAGTGAAGCGCTATGTACTAAAAAACAGCGGCGACGAGCAGCAGGCAAAAGATGTTTACCAAGAAGCCTTTGTGGCTATGTGGCGAAACATTAAAAACGATAGGTTTACTGCCGAAAGTGAAAACGCCATTAACGGATATATTTTTCAAATTGCGAAATATAAATGGCTGGACCACGTACGTTCCGTAAAATATAAGAATACCACTTTTATAAATCGCGAAATAGAATATGACGAGCCCGATATTGAAATTGGTGAGGCGACCAATAAAAAAATTAAAATACTAATGGATTGCATCGGCAATCTTAGCGAACGCTGCCAAAATTTGCTGAAACTGTTTTATTTTGAAAGAAAGCCGTATAAAGAAATTGCACAAATACTATCAATGGATGAAGCTTCTGCGCGCAATGCAAAATATCGATGCCAGGAGCAATTAAAAAAAATGATACAAACAATCCCCAATGGACCCAAATAATCAAATAGAAAATAACCAAGAAAATGCGGAACTTATTGATGCATATTTGTTGGGCAAATTAGATAGCGACGAGCTTGCCGAGTTCGAAGAGCGAATGAATCTATTTCCGGATTTTCGCCAAATGGTAAAAGAACAAAAAGCACTAATGCAGAGTGTAGAGGAAAGCAATTTAAAAAACTTGCTTGACGATTTTCATTCAGAAATAAAAGATGAGCCTGAAAAAAAAGGAATATCGCGCGGATGGTTGGCACTGGCAGCTTCTTTTTTGGTTTTAATTGGTGTTAGTACTTGGGCTATTTTAAATAGTGGTAATTCCCCCGAAAAAGTTTTTGCGGCAAATTTTAAACCAGACCCAGGCCTTCCCACAACTATGGGTACTTCTTCAGATTATGATTTTTATTATGGAATGGTAAACTACAAGCGTAAGGAATACGACGAGGCCATAAACAGATGGGAGCCCCTTTATGCCAACAATCCTGATAATGATACAGTGGTATACTTTCTTGGAGTTGCAAATTTAGCCAATGGCAATCCCAGGCAAGCTGAAAAATATTTACAGTTGGCAAAAAACAAAACCAATAGTGTATTTTATGAAGAAGTAAGACACTATTTGGCGCTTTCTCTTTTAAAAGGAAATAAAATTGAAGAGGCCAAGGCCGTTCTTGAAAATAGCGAATCTTCTTCAAATATTGTACTTCTCAAAGAGATAAACGCCCTGTAAGATTTTACTTTTCAGAAATTATTTTTGAGCAATTAGCAACAAAGTTGATAAAGTTTCATTTTTTATTTTGATGGAATTAAAAAATAGGTATATTTGCAACCGCTAAAGCAAAATTCCTCCTTAGCTCAGTTGGTTAGAGCATCTGACTGTTAATCAGAGGGTCCTTGGTTCGAGCCCAAGAGGAGGAGCAAATAATAAAGGTAAGTTACTCAATATGAGTTTCTTACCTTTTTTTATTTATTTTTTTATACAACGGTTTATACAATTATGAGCAAGAATTAATATTTAAAGCAATATGTTTATATTCGCCAAGTATTTATTGAATCCACTTAAGTTTGAAAGTTTCCTTTAATAATATCAAAATAAGAGATTTGTGTAGAGACAAAGAAATTGCGATATCAATAATTGGAGAAAAGGCCTCTTTAAAGCTACAGAACAGACTTGCTGATTTATTCTCTGCAAAATCACCCCTGGAGCTAATAGTAGGCGACCCTTCTCCACTTAGTAAAAATTCCTTATCTTACAGAGTAAAATTAGATGACGATTGGGTTTTAATTTTCTCTGCAAATAATTTGCAACTGCCTAAAAATGATGACGGCTCGTTAAAGTGGGCATTAGTCACCAGAATAAAAATTGACCAAATCAAAAAAGAAATATGAACAGATTAGCACAGTTAAATGTTAATTGGAGTTCTTCTCCAGGCAGCACTATAGTAGATATTTTAGAAGAAAAGTACATGTCTGAAACAGAATTCTGTTCAAATCTTAATATTGATTATGCACAGTGCAGAGGTGTAATTAGCGGGCATAATGAAATCACTACGGCTATAGCGGAAAAATTGGTTCAGACTCTTGGTGCTTCTAAAGAATTTTGGCTAAAACGAGAGAAACAATATAGAGAGGTCTTAGATAATCTTGCCTCAACCGAAGATGTTAAAAGGGCCTGGTTACAATCTCTACCTATTAACGACATGCTTAAATATAAATGGATAAAAGCTTCGGATAACTTATATGATGCTTGCTTAACCTTTTTTGGAGTTTCTAATGTGGAAACCTGGAATTTAATCTATAAGGCGGATAGTGGTAACCCTGCATTCAGAATTTCTCCAAAATTTGAATCAAAGAGCGCTTCAATTGCTACTTGGTTGCGCCAGGGTGAAATTATAGCAGAAGAGATTGATTGTGAACCATGGAATAAGCAGAAATTTTTAGAAAGAATTGAAGAAATAAAACTTCTAACACGGCAAAAAAATCCATCAATCTTTATCCCTAAACTTAAAGCTATTTGTGCCGAATGTGGTGTAGCTGTTGCTATAGCACCCACTCCTTCCGGTTGCCCTGCAAGTGGAGCTACTAAATTTATTTCTTCAAATAAAGCTATACTGATGCTAAGTTTTAGATACTTGAGAGATGATAACTTTTGGTTTACATTTTTTCATGAGGCAGGACATTTAATATTGCACGGAAAAGACAGAATGCATATTGAAGTTACTGACAAAGTAAATTACGCTTCAAGCCCTGAAGAGATTGAAGCAAATAAATTTGCTGGTGAAATTCTTGTACCCTTTTTATACCGTTCAGAGTTAAAAAATATTAAAAGCAACAAGAAAAAGCTAATTTCGTTCGCTATGAAGATGGGAGTGTCTCCAGGAATAGTTGTCGGTCAAATGCAAAATGATGGAATTATTTCCTATCAGTACCTAAACGGGTACAAAAGAACTTTTAATTGGAAAGATATTGATGAAGCTTTAAATAAAAACTAAACTTACCCCTTGAAATGAGTATAGTTGTTAATATCCTTTTGCCAATTACATACTGCGTCTTCAAGTACCTGCATTCCAAAATTTAATTCTAAGTGTGATTCTAAAGAGGCGAATCTTTTGTCAAACTCTCTGTTACTCATATTTTGCCCAAATAAAAGTATTGCCCCCCTTTTCGGGCCACTAGCGCCAGCCATATAAGTCGAATCAGGAATAATTGGTGCAAGTCCAAGCTTTCCAATATTTGTGAGATAATCAAATTTGCCTAATCGCCCAAAGCCAACTACTGAAGTCATAGAATTATACAAATGTCTAAATAATTTTCTTGGATTTTCTCCTACTTCATCGATTGCCTTGGTCAAAAAGACTTGATGAGAATGCTCATCTCCAATCCACTTAACATAGGTTTCAACAGTTGCACCAGTCCCTTTATCTGAAAATGCGTCTAAGCTTTGAAACTTTCGGTGGTTACTAAATTTCCCCATTGGACGAATTATTTCTATGTTTTCATAAAGCCAAACGCGAAACCCTTCGACATTATCACAAACCTCAGTCCAAGACCATAAACTTCCCGAGTTTAGCTTGCTGTAAACATTTCTCACATAACCCCACCCAAAAATGCCATCTTTTCCAAAATGAGTTGCTAAAAAGACTAGCCAAAAAGCTTCATCCAAATTACCATTCTGTCTATGATAAGTTGCTGCAAGCATCGGGTTAAATCCTTCATTAATGGGATTAATAACATCAATTGTACTTTCTCTTTCGGCAATTAGTTGAAGATATTTCACCCTTTTTATACTGTCCACAACCTGCCTTATGAAGCAATTTTTGCTTTCATTTGTTTCAATTCCAACTAGCTCATATTCATCATATGTTTCCAGCTTGGATGCAATATTTTGATAAAGTTTTTTTTCAGTTTTCGTCATAATCTACTTTTCAATTCTTCTGTAATCCAATTTCTTATACACAACATCACCTTTTTAGTAAGCCCGAAGCTACTCTGGATATTATAATTAAATCCTAAAACCAATATTTTTCTTTCGAGTCGAACACTTCCTATTTTTTCAATGTGCCCTTTGTATTTGTAACCCTTAATATCATTTCCATTACTCCTCTTTAATTTCCATTCTCTAACTTCTGTTCGAATAAATTTCGTTTGAGTAATTTTTTCAAGATTTGTAACCACAGTTTGTCCATTCAAAACTAGAACTTCTATTTTAGAGGATTTGAGTATATCTCCAAGAAAATCTTCAGAAGAAGAAAGTAGTTCGCTTTGAGTTTCAGTTTTTAAATCCGACCACTTTTTTGAAGTAGCCCAAGGAATTAAATCTAGGTGACAGGCTTCTTGCGAAGGAAAATAATAAGACTTTGCAGTGCCCGAAATAATATAATCTAGTTTTTTAAACCAAGCATCATAGGGGTTTCTTAAAAAATAATTATAGCAATATTCATTAATGCGCTGGAGATGACTTTCCTGTATATTATTCCAATTTTTAATATTTAAGGATTCAAGAGTATGAAATCTCCTATTTTCATTATTAAGTTCAGCTCCTTTTATATCTTCAAACTCTCTATTACTCGGATTAATTCCAACGGTTGCAAGGATAGAATTATTGACATTCCCAAACGAAATAATTGGAGTACTCCAGGGTATTATGTCCAAAGTTTCCGATTGGATTTCTAAACGACTTTTAATAATACTCCTAGTTATCTTTTCCATTAACTATATTTATTCGACGAATTTTGTCTTCCACAAACGTCCTGTACCCATCATAGTTCAGTTCCTGATTCAAATAAAAAACACTTTCAATATCATCGGCTTGAAATTTTGCATGAATTTGTAGCAATAGAACAATATCTTTCCAATATTCGTTTAAACTGTTATAACATTCCATATTTATGCTTTGCTCTTCCCTTAACTGCTTCTCCAGTTCCATAACAAATTCTATTTGTTCCCATTGAGGTCCAAGAGGTAATTCAGGCATTGCAACTTCTAATGATTGAAAACCCTCTTTAAGATAGGACTCCGCTTTATCCCTATCTTTATCGTATAAATGAATACTTCCAACCATATGATGATAAGTCCCTAGTTCTACGCCTAATTCCCTGGCAATTAATTCCTGGAGCATTGTGAAAGAAAAAATATCATGAGGAAGGCCGATATAGACATCATTTGACCGCATATGGACTGCCATCTTAAGCTTGTCATCCCGTATTACGAATTGCATAGTGCAAGTACACGGTACATCCTTATGGGGCTTTGCAATGTCTGAGCTCTCAAATATTTGAATAACAGCTTGCCTAGAGCTCGGTTTATTTTTGAGCATGTTGACAATATTTTCTATTTGATTAATTCCAGATTTTTCGCCAAATAGTCTACTTCCATATCCTCCGTGTACTGTTTTACCATCATCAGAATATACATTATAGGAAGGAAGGTAGTATTCAATGAAATCAAGTTGATTTGTACCAGAAAGATACCATAGAAATTCCCCAATAGCGCTGAACGCTTTTCCCCTTGACTCAGTTTGACTTAGCCTAGCTCGAGGATTTTCAAGCATCAAAGCTGCACCGAAAACCTCCCTATTTGCTCCTTTTGTGGGATTTACACTTTCACCATTATCAATAATATGCCTCAATACCGCATTCAATAAATCATCTATTGTTTTCGCTGGAAAGTACATTTTAAAATCTCGCTACTTTTAAGAATCACTTTCAAATCTAACAAAATTTAATAAGAATACTGACTTAATTTTATCCATATAAATGATGTTATCCCTATAAAATGTTTTTGCTATGATTTTATTAATCGCTGTTCCTCAGAGTAGTAATTCTTACGGGTATTCCTTTGAGTAATCCGCATTTTATTCTTTACACGCATACAAAAAAATAGAAATTATGCGCTATATCTTCTAAATGGATGGGTTGAGAGATATCAAAAGGTGTGGCTAAGTAATTACAAATTTTAAAAAGACCATAAAACAACTTAAAAAGTATTGGAAGTGGGTTTCATAAAAGCTTTTAAGTACTTTTTTCAACATAGGATTAACGCCTTGAATACCTATTAGGGGCAAACCATTTATTCTTTCGACTGGAGAAAGAAAAAGTATACATTAGATTAACATCTTCCAATTCGAACTATAAAAAACAGTATCCTCATCCTTAGGCGAATCATCTATAACATCCTGTTTAATATCTATTGATGATGCCTCTAACAATTTAAAGCTGTTTCTCAAAAAAAAACATCTGCATATAGAGGTGATTCTATATACATAGAAAGCAATACCCCCCCTCTAAAGAAAAACGGATATATTTCAGTGGGTGGGTATAAACAATAGCTCCTTCCACCAATATTTTCGGCTTTTTAAATCCAATCTTTACTTTGTAGCGTCCTCTTTATAGCCAACTAAAGAGACAACTTAAAATCCCCTTAAAGCAAAACTTAGACATAAAAAAACCCGCCACTTCTGACGGGATTTAAAAGGTTTTAAGAGAGTTTGGCTGCATTAAGCAGCATCAACCTCATCTGTCCGTTTTATCGGTATATATAAAGGGGTATTTTGGACAGTTTGCTGTACTAACATATCGCATTTTTTTCCAATAGCATCACCAATCAATTTTTTAATATTAATGGGGGCTTCATTTAAGAGGCGTTTTAACTTATTCCTATGATATTTGAAGTTAGAGCAATTCAATTCCAACCAATAATTTACATTGCTGTAATCCTGCCGATATTGTGTATCATCTAAAATACTGTAATCATAGAAAAGAACATTCTTCCATTGTTTTAAAAGTAAAGGCTTAAAATTAATGAGACCAAAATCCAATAAATCTTGGAGGGTTGCAATGCCCATTTCATTTAAAGCTCTCATTTTGCTGTATTTTATTTCAAAGCGCAGAGTGTCAATAAAGTAGTTAAGCCCCTTCTTTTCCGAATGCCACTGCTTGTCATATAGCTTAATATAATGATTTTGATAACTCGCCACTTTATATCGTCCTTGATTTTGAACTGTATGCCATTTCAGCATTTCCTTTTTGTGAAACAATGAGTATTGCAATATTTTTTGGGGATTATCAGGTGGAGAAAAATTTACCCCAATTTCCACATTTCGCAATATGATATTTTCAGGTCTAATATTGAATTTTTCCTTCAGTTCCTCTAATACAGCTTGGATTTGGTTAATTCCAAAATCATTGTGATTGTGTTTACCGTTATTATAGAATTTATGTAAACTGCCATCCATCAATATTCTGCCATCGGGATTGGCTTCCGTAGGAAGATATAACTTAAATTTTAATCCTTTGTAACTTCCAAAAAGATAGCTACCTACTTCCTCTCTATTTAAATAATAACTTCCATTACAATTTAAGAATTGATTCGTTTGGAGTTCTGCGTAGCTAACCCCTATAATCGTGGCTTTAATATAGTCTATCATCTCCTTATTGGTTTAATTTAACAATTGCCTTCTCAATGTCTGTACGGAGATAATAAACTCTACCGCCAATACCATAAGGTGTTAAACGCCCTTCTTTTGCCCACGTGTGAAGCGTTGAAAGATTGACCTGAAGCATTTGCGCCACCTCTTTGCGTGTGTAATACTTTGGTGGCTCTTTGGGCTGGAAATCTTTCTTTAAAGCTTGAATCTCGCTTTTAAGAATGTTAGAAAGTGATTTGAAAAACTCTTCAGGCGAAATGCCGTGAAGTTGGGTAATTGAATTGTCCGTCAACATTGTTTTGGATTTAAAGGGTTATTTATTTTCGGCTTTCGCCTCTATCCAAAAAAATCTTTAACTTTGTAGTTCCAAGTACAAGGGCTTTAGATTTTACTTTCGGGTAGGTTTGAAGCCTTTTTTGTTAATCACAATAATACAGCCTTATACAACCTTGAGCAATTTTTAAAGCGTGTGGTTTTCAACAAAGTTTTTCACAACAAATTATATATATAATTGAAAAACAAACAATTAACTAAATGGGTAGTTGCTTTTCTCGTTGTGATTTCCTCCAAGCTTCCATTAATTTAAAACTTTCTGCGTTTTGATTGCTGAATTTGTTTTCACTTTCGCCAATGTATAGAAGGAAGTTTTTTTCATTTGTATGCCCTGTCATTTCCATTAATTGAGGAGTTGTGAAAAAAGGAGTTCCGTAATGATTGGAAGCAAACGACCTTCTGCAACTATGTGTGGATATTAGCTTGTATTTTGAGTATATGCCGTCTTTGCCATTAAATCGTCCTCTGACCTCATCTTTTATTCCCGCAACTCTACATACCTCTTTAAATTGCTTTCCCATTTCAGTACGGTTGCTCTTTTCATCTTTGTAGAAAACTGGCGGAAATTCTCCGTTTCGACTATCTAATATTTTTTGCACTTCATTTGTAATGGGTATCATAACCATTTTCTGTGTTTTATGCTGTATAATCTTGATAAAATTGAAGTTGTTTTCTTTCACTATCATATTTTTATTCATTCGCTGTAAATCAGAAATCCTTTGTCCAGTAAAACAACCAATGATTAACCAGTCTTTAGCAATTGAAAGCTTTTCCTCATACATTGGCTTGGCAATTATTTTATCAAGTTCTGCAAATGATAACGTAGTTACGATACGTTCATCCGTAAATCCCTTTATGGCTCTAAATTCTGGGTTTATTTTTATACCGCTTCTTTCTGCACTATGCAGTACTGTTTTAAATTTCTTAAAATTTGTACCACGAGTATTTATGGAGTGACCTAATTCATTAATAAAAAATATATTGAGTTCATCTGCCAAGTTCTTATCAACATCAGAAAATTTTATTCGCTTGCCTCGATGCTTCTCAAAGGCTTCTAAATGGTCTACTAAATATCCCATTTTTTCCTTTGTTTTCGGACTATATTTTAAAAGCACTCCATTTCGGGTATATGAATCCATTGCAGAACAAAATTGTCGACCATAATTTGTAAGATAATCGGTTTCCACTACAGGCAAACGATTGAAAAAAACTTGCATTTTATAAGTTAGCCAATCGCCATTAATGGATGTTACATCTACTTCCGAATCATTTACTTCCCTATTGTATTCCTCCAATATAAAATCCTTTAGTTTACTTAATTGAAGGTTGAGCCTTTTGTTCTCTGCGTTATTTGTTTTAGGCATACACTTACCCCTCGATGTCCTTTTCTCATCAATGGTTCTCTTTTTACTTCCATCATCTATAGCACCACTCCAATCTTTTTTAGGGTCAGGAATTTCTACTCCTGTCTTTCGGTTAAATTGTAATTTGCGGTCAATAGCGAAACGCATATAAACAGAAGAAAATGGTTTGCTCGATTTTAGGGAGTAGTTTATAGATGCCATATATTTGCTTTTGAAAAAGCCAAAGATAAATTTTTATACAACATTTTGTACAACCATCAGACAATTTTGTACAACAATTTACAATCGAATACAATTATAATAACACACAATGTTTATATATAACAAAGGCTTAGGGTTCTTTTCGATTTTTTAATAAATTCAAAACGCTCCCCAAGAGGAGGAGCTTAGTTAGAGAAAGCTTTCACAGAAATGTGGAGGCTTTTGTGTTTTATACAAGTAAAATATAA
>TARA_R110002012_G_scaffold25150_4_pt1 | contig 15580 bp, 15 predicted proteins | sample TARA_R110002012 | Tara Oceans TARA_R110002012 (sample SAMEA4396515) | marine metagenome | biome: Westerlies Biome; feature: [DCM] deep chlorophyll maximum layer (ENVO:01000326); material: water (ENVO:00002006), including particulate matter (ENVO:01000060) such as... | depth 40 m
GGGCATGCGCCATGCAGTAGCGCTGCTGATGCTCCCTGCCTTTATCATGCTGGTAGCAGCGTATGTGCCGCATAACGCGATCAAGGCCAAGCTTGGCCATCCCATGATGCTGGCGGTAAAGATCTGGGCACTTGCGCATCTGCTGGTCAATGGACGCCTGGGCGATATTATCTTTTTTGCAGCCTTTCTTATCTGGGCCATCCTGGCGTTTAAAGCCGCCAAGCAGCGCGACCGTATGACGCCGCCGGCCCCCGTTAGCACTTCCAAAATGGCTACCATCCCGACGGTGTTAATAGGGTTGGTGGCCTATGCGCTGTTCGCCTTCTATTTACATGCAGTGTTAATTGGCGTTCCCGTCTTCAGCTGACCCCTAAGAATGGTTGTCTAAATAAGCACCTGGGCTGGCGCGATGAGCGATGAGGTTACTTGAGACTCAGTGAGAGTTTGTTATTGTCAGGTAAGCAAACATCTCTTTAAGGAGTCAGTCCATGGTCGAATCTGCCTATACTGTGCCGACAACGATGGCCGCCATGCTATTAACCGGGCATGGCGGTGTCGAAAAACTGGAGTACCGTGAGGATATTGCGACGCCTAAGCCCCAGGCGGGCGACGTACTTGTGCAAGTGACCGCCACGGCGAAGAATAATACTGACCGAAAAGCCCGAGAGGGGCTTTATCCCACCAAGGAAAAAGGCGAGGTCACCTCGTTTGCCATGGGGGGCACTCCAACATTAACCTTTCCGCGTATTCAAGGTGCCGATGTGGCAGGCCGCATCGTCGCTGTGGGTGACGGTGTCGATGCTGAGCGTATTGGCCAGCGGGGCCTGCTCGATTTTAATATCTACGCTGATGAACGCCGTGATATCAACTTGACACCGGACTACTTCGGCCACGGTGCCGATGGTGGTTACGCAGAGTATATCGCGGTCCCCGCTGATCAGTTTCATCATGTGCCCAACCCCGAGCTTCACGACGCAGAACTGGCGTCCATGGGCATGTGCTCTTATCAAACGGCTTACCATATGATGACGGCTGCTAACGTGAGTGCTGGCGAGCGCGTTTTGGTCAGTGGTGCCAGCGGTGGCGTGGGGACTGCCCTGATTCAGCTCTGTCGCATCGTGGGCGCAATTCCCTATGCCGTTAGTCAGCCTGATAAAGCCGAGGCGCTCAGAGCATTGGGAGCTGAAGCGGTGATTGATCGCGGTGACCTGCCGAGCTTTGTTGAACGCGTGCTGGACACTACCGGCGGTAAACCGATTGATGCGGTGATGGATCTAGTGGGTGGTGAGATGACCAACCTATTTATCGACACCATGATTGTCGATATGCAGGGGCGCACGAGCTATCCCCGCCTTTCCATTGCTGGCGCTAGCGGTGGCAATCTAAGCGAAATTATGTGGACGCGGGTGTACCTGTATCAAGTGCAGATATTTGGTGTATCGCATGGTACTCGCGAAGAAGCGGAGCAATTAGTGGCCTGGATACGTAGTGGTGAATTAAAGCCTGTGCTTCATGCGGCTTTCAAGCTATCCGAGCTGCACGACGCCGAGCGCTATTTTGTCAATCGGAGCAGCAACTACCTGGGCAAGATTGTGATCGTTCCCGATGCCCAGTGGGCGTCTCATGGGGCCCCGTTCGCTCTCAACGATTCTTCTAATGTCGATCAGGAGCACTGCTAGTGCGTAATCTGCATACCATTCAACTGATGGATACTCATGCCGGTGGCGATGTTAGCCGTATTGTCACAGGAGGGATTGATCTTTTACCAGGCGCCACGGTACGCGAGCAGATGGAGTTCCTGCGCGATGATGCTGACGGTTTACGCCGCCTGCTGCTGGAAGAGCCCTACGGCATACCTGAAATGTCGGTTGATTTACTAGTGCCGCCCAGCCACCCGGAAGCGGTAGCGGGGTATATCATCATGGAAGTGATGGGATATCCCATTTACTCCGGTTCCAATACGCTGTGTACGGCTACTGCCGTGCTGGAGAGCGGCATTGTGCCCAAGCAGGAAGGCATTCAGCGTTTTAAGCTGGAAGCACCAGCAGGGCTTGTGCAGATCGAGGCGAAAGTACATAACGGGGTAGTCGAGTCGGTCACCTGTGGTGGCCTGCCCAGCTATATCGATACCTACCGCGATACCATTCACGTACCGGGTATTGGCTCAATTACTTACTCTATTGCCTATAGCGGTGGATTTTATGCCCTGGTGGATGCGACGGAATTGGGCTTTAAACTGACGCGTGATGAGGAGCGTGCGCTTTCTGAGTGTGCTTATAAGATTGTTGAAGCGATTAAAGCACAGCGTGGTTTTTCCCACTATACGCTGGGGGATGTCGGGCCACTGCCATTTCTACATTTTATGGGGCCGGAAGAGCAGATAGCGGAGGGCTACGTTCGGTCGCGTTCAACCACATACGTCCACCCTGGCGTGATCTGCCGCAGTACAACGGGTACAGGGACCTCGGCGCGCCTCGCACTGATGAACTACGAAGGGCGGTTGAACATTGGCGATAAACTAGAAACGGTGTCGCTGCGTGATACGGGATTTATCGGCACCTTTGTCGACACCCATCAAGAGGGCGCTTACCAAGTGGTCGAGAATACGATCACCGGGCGCAGCTATGTGTTGGCCCACTCAGATATTGTCATTAACTGCGATGACCCGATGGTGGCTTGCGGTGAGTTGCACCATATTTTGCGCGATCGTCATCAGCCATCGGCTTTGCCTTCAGAGAGAAGTTCTTAGCAACATAGCCTTCATTTTCCAGGCGCTCCCATACCGGGGCTTTTTCGGCCTCGGTCATGCTTCCCCAGCTGGCTATTTCATCGAGCGTGCGGCCACAGCCCTGGCACCGTGATGTTGAGGTCTCGATCTGGCATGTTTTAACACAAGGTGACAGTGGGCGAGCAGAGGATGGCGTGAAGTGTCGGGTCATTTAATAAGTTCTTGTAAACAGGTTCTTGTAAATAGGCGTTTACCCTAGGAAGCCGACACCTTACCGCGTAACGACTTGATTTTGCCCTTGCGGGTTTTATGGTCAACGCGTCGACGCTGCGAGCCTTTGGTGGGCTTGGTAGGGCGGCGTACTTTTTGTTGCTTGGTGGCACTCTGTATCAGCTCTTTTAAACGTGCCAGGGCATCTTCTTTATTTAATTCAAGCTTACGATGGCTCTGGGCTTTAATGATCACCACACCTTCTTTACTGATACGCTGGTCCGATAATGCCATCAAGCGCTCTTTGTAGAGCGGTGGCAGCGTAGAGCTCAGAATATCGAATCGCAAGTGTACCGCTGAGGCGACTTTATTGACGTTCTGCCCCCCTGCACCTTGAGCGCGGATCTGGCTAATATCAATTTCCCAATCGGCCAGCGTCACGCTATTGGAAATAGTCAGCATTGCTTTCCTCTTTGTGGCTTATGAACCTATAAGGCTAGCACAATTGCTCCATAGGTGGGTGAGGAGAGAAATGCCTGCCAGGTTGATGATGGCTTTAGCGCATCGTACCTTTATAAATGCGCCCTTAAAAAAGCCCGCTTAAAAATACTAATCCCAGATAACGTTTTTTAAAAAGTAAGTACATCTTGCTCAATAAGGAGTTCTAACATGAGCGACTATCTACTAGCAGATTCATCCTTAAGCCCAGGGGTTATTTATCGTCTGCTATCCGGCAGCATTTGCCCACGACCTATAGCCTGGGTATCGACCCAGGATACGCATGGGAATACTAACTTAGCGCCATTTTCATTTTTCAACGTGGCCAGTGTTAATCCGCCAGTATTGGCATTCTCGCCTTTACTCAATGGTAGCGGGGAGCGTAAGGACACCGTGCGTAATTTAAAAGACGTTGCTGAATGTGTCGTGCATGTGGGCAGTGAAGAATTAATTGAAGCGCTCAACACCACGAGCGCCAGCCTACCGCCGGGAGAAGATGAATTCGCCCTGGCAGGCCTTGAAAAAGCGTCCATGCCGGGCGTTAGCGTTCCGAGGATTGCCAATGCACCGGTCGCGTTCGGGTGCACACTGTACGATGTAATTCAGTTTGGCGATCAACCCTTGGCAGGCACGTTAGTGCTAGCCCAAGTGGTGTCAATCCATATTAATGATGCGCTATGGGATGGCCGTCATGTGGATATGGATTTACTCAAACCCGTGGGCAGGCTGGCGGGCAGCGATTACATCCGGATCAGCGATCGTTTTGCCATTGAACGGCCTGATTAGCAATAACTAAATTAAACTAACTCCATGAGTGCAAAGGTTAATTTGTTTCGTTCCCTAAATGTTTCTAAGCGCTTACATAACAAGTAACAATAATTACTTAGAAAGTGGCGATAATTAACCTTTAGTTGTATATCCTCCTGCCGATAATAAAACCTGTTAGCTAGTGCTCGGTAACGTGGCAAAAGGGCAGAGGTAACCACCGGTCTCTTTTGTTTAATCTAATGGTGGGATGATCTAGCCAGAAAGGAGCAGATCAATGCGGCGCTCAGGAGCACCTTTTTTAAACCTAGCACTATTAAAAATAGCTTTGCTAGCCGGGATGTTAGTTTCGCCCCTGGCCCAAGCCGATCTTACGTTTGGTCTTGTTGCGCCTGCCAGTGGCGGTGCTGCGCCGCTGGGATTGGGTATGCAAAAAGGTATCGAGACCTACTTTGCGGAGGTCAATGCGGCGGGTGGCGTTAATGGCGAAAAGTTAGCCTTGATTGCACGTGATGATCAGTATAAACCGCTGCAAGCTGCCAGTAACACGCGCCAACTTGTTCATGACGACAAGGTGCTTGCAGCGATCGGTAACGTTGGCACTCCAACGGCTACCGTGACCATTCCTCTTTACAATGAATTTGAAACCCTGCTGTATGGCGCTTTTACAGGTGCCGGTGTGTTGCGCAAGACACCGCCAGACCGTTACGTCATTAACTATCGTGCCAGCTATGTGCAGGAAACGGCCACCATGGTGAACGGCCTATTAGAGGCGGGAATTAAGCCAGAAGAGATAGCCTTTTTTACCCAGAATGATAGTTTTGGCGACGCTGGATACAATGGCGCGATGCAAGCATTAAATGCCCATGGCATTGACAATACGTCTTCCCTCGCCCATGGGCGCTTTACCCGCGGTACGCGTAATATTCACCAAGGCCTGGCGAGTATTCTTGAAGAACCGGTGACGCCACGGGCGATTATTATTGTGGGAACTTATGGGCCCGCTGCAGATTTTATTCGTGAAGCAAGAAATGATCTTCCTGATGCGCTCTTTTTGAACGTCTCATTTGTGGGCAGTCAAGCGTTGTTGGATGAGCTTGGCGACCTTTCCGAAGGCGTCATCATTACTCAGGTAGTCCCCCCGCTAGATGCCGACCTACCCGCCGTAGACGACTATCGCCAAGCGCTGAATACCTATGCTGGCGGTAGTGAGCCCGACTTTATCTCTCTAGAGGGTTATCTTGCGGCAAAGCTTTTTGTCGAAGGGGTAAAAGCGGCTGGCGCTGAGCCTAATCGTGAAGCCATTGTGAATGGCTTGCTAGGGCTGGGATCAATCGATATTGGTTTAGCTGAACCGCTAAGCCTAGGGCCAAACGATCATCAAGCCAGCGATGCGGTATGGCCTACCATTATCAAAAACGGCCGCTTCGAGCTGGTGGAGTGGGCAAGTCTGTTGCCATAAAAAAAGACGTTACTAACTAAGTTACCAGCTAACCCTGACACAAGTGAAAGCAGATAATGAGAAAAACCATCAGTATCCGGGCGATGTTAATTAGCCTGTTTTTGGCAGCGGTTCTTGGCTCTATTGTGCTGGCAACAACGGGCTGGATCACCAACCAACGACTTATCGATTCTCAGCGCTATCTTATCGGTGAGGTGCTACCGCTTGAAGATGCCAGCCGGGGCATGATCCTTACCATGGGCTCGTTCGGCCAACGTCATGCGGATTTGCTGGCTGCAAACGATGTAGAGGCCCTTGATAATGCTATTCCTCAACGCGAATTGGACGAGAACTTTCGCCATTCACTAGAGCGTCTGAGTGGAATCGAACATTCGGCCGGATTGAGCGCTTTGGATAACAATTATCAAGCGCTACTGGCGGGGGATACGGCGTTGGAGGCCGTTCGCCGTGAAGAACTTAGCCTACAGGCGCAGATGGCCGAACGTATTGCCTCGATGCAGGCGTCAATTGCCCAAGTCATGTTGAGTGCTGAGGATATTGCCGGACGTACCGCGTTGGCGCGAGTCCGCCGTGACCGTGAACAGCGTAATTTGATGGAGGCCTGGCGTGAAGAGGGCATGACCTCGCTGCCGACCCAGCTGCTGGATAACATGTACATCGCTCAGGCGGATATTGGTCGTTTAAGCGGTAATGTTCGTATGGCGCTAGCCGTGCTGTCGGATTTGGGCCGCCAGATGATGCAAACCAATAGTGTCGATGCGCTCGTCAATTTACGTCACAACGAAATTGCTCAGCAGATAGGGCTTGCGCGTCAGTCGTTGGCGGAGATTGCTGAAGCTCCCAGCACGGAGGTGGCACAGCGAGCCCTGATCCGGGAGTTGGACGATGTTATCTTATCCCTTGAAGGGCTGATGGTATCTGATGACAACGCTGTTTATGAACTTCGCCTGCAGCAGATTGGGTTGCACACCGAGGTGCAGACGGCGCTTACCAACGTTGCCCAAGCCATGGAACAAATGCGTGGGGCTTTGAACGACCTTGAAGCGTATACCGTTGAGCAGGCCGATAATGCCGCGACGAATGCTGAAGCATTAGCCAATGCCGGGCGCTCATTACTGGTGATGGTGACGCTGGTGGTCGTTGCTTTGCTGGCCATCTTTGGCTGGCGCACCATGGTGCGAGTGCTGGGGCCGCTGGTCGCCATGCGTCGCCAAATGGAAAGTATCAGCGGTGCCGCTGGTGAAAATGCCGACCTTTCGATGCGTCTTGAAATTAAGCGAAATGATGAAGTGGGCCAAACAGCCCAAGCGTTTAATCAGATGATGGATACCTTTGAAAGTATGGTGGCCCAGGTGCGTGAAAGCGCTGAAGCCATTGCGGTTAGCAGCCGTCAAATCGCATCAGGTAATGAAAACCTGTCTCAGCGTACTGATCAGCAGGCAGCCTCGTTGGCTGAAACTGCCTCAAGCCTTGAGCAGATTACGGCAACGGTGAAACAAACCGCTGAGTATGCAGACCAGGCGAAAGGGGCCAGCGGCAGCGTTGATCAACGTGCCCGTTCAGCCGGCGATGTTGCCAGGCGCACGACAGCGGCGATGGGCGATATTCGTGAGGCCAGCGAAAAAATCACCTCTATCATCAAAGCCATTGATGATATCGCTTTCCAAACCAATCTATTGGCGCTAAATGCCTCCGTTGAAGCAGCACGGGCGGGTGAGCAGGGCCGTGGCTTTGCGGTGGTGGCTCAGGAAGTGCGTAAATTAGCGGGCCGAAGCGCTGAGGAAGCGGCGCAAATTCGTCATTTGGTCGACGACAGCGTGGCGAAGGTGAGCGAAGGTGAGACGCTGGTGAACGCTTCTAGCCAACATCTTCAGGATATTATTGATAGCTTGGGTGAAGTAACCCGCTACGTAACTGAGATTGCCGGGGCGACCCATGAGCAATCAGCGGGTATTGATCAGATCAACCAGGCGATTTCACAATTGGACCAAGTGACGCATCAGAATGCCCAATTGGTTCAAGAAGCCACGACTGCGAGCCATACACTGGATGAACGTGCAGGCGATATGCATACATTGATGGGGCGCTTTCGGGTAAGCGATGGGGCCGGTCAACGTTACCTGTCACTTCCCCCGCAGGAGGAAGTAACGACGTAGTAGGTAATTACTACCCCTTGGCAGAAGGCGCTTGCTAGTCTCATTAGACACGTAACGTGTGCTCACAATCGATTAATAACGATAAGGAGACGACAATGAGCAGCAAGCGCATTTTAATGATTACCGGTGATTATACTGAAGACTATGAAACCATGGTGCCGTTCCAGGCCCTTATGGCCGTTGGGCACCAGGTTGACGCTATTTGTCCCGGTAAAAGCACAGGTGATAGCGTAGCAACCGCCATTCATGATTTTGAGGGCGATCAAACCTATTCAGAAAAGCCCGGCCATCGGTTTGCCTTGAATGCCGATTTTGCCAGCACCAACCCCGCCGACTACGATGCGCTGGTCGTTCCCGGTGGCCGCGCACCGGAATATCTACGCTTGAACAAAGAGGTGCTAACGATGGTGCAGCACTTCTTTGAAACCAATAAACCGGTGGCTGCGATTTGCCATGGCGCACAGCTATTGGCCGCGGCGAAGGTTCTAGAGGGCAAGCGCTGCTCGGCTTATCCTGCCTGTCAGCCTGAAGTAGAACTGGCAGGCGGCGAGTTTGTTGGGCTAGAGGTGACCGAAGCGGTAACCGATGGGAACCTGGTTACTGCACCGGCCTGGCCTGCCCATCCAGCCTGGCTTGCACAGTTCATGACGCTGTTAACTAAATGAACTAAGCCTTGCCACCTTTTAAGCTTCAACACGTTTTAAGCATCAATAAGCGAGCAGAAGCATCGTTTGCGTCCAGCACTCCGCTGGACGCTCTGTGGTTTGGTAAGTGGTACGCTATGCTAAACCATTGACGGTTATGGTCGACAGTTACCACGACGCCGAGGCCACGCCCATGTGTAAACTCTTTATTCAAGCTGACCCTGAGCTGTGGCGCAGCGCGACACACTCGTTGCGTATTGATGGCATGGTCACCAGCGTGAGAATGGAAAATTATTTCTGGTATATCCTGGAAGAAATTGCCCAGCGTGACGGCATGAACACGGCCCAGATGATTACTCGTCTTTATCATGAGTCTATCGATGCTGGGCACGATTTGGGGAATTTTACCTCGTTTTTACGCGTGTGTGTCTTGCGTTACCAAGCGCTCCAACTCTCTGGTGATATCCCGACACAGTCCCAAGTGCCCATTGCCAGTCTGGATGCGGAGCAAATTTTAGCGAGCGAGTACGGCCACAGGGACGGGCGTCTGCATTAATCAACAGGTGTTATTTAATCCGCGTTTTCAGAGCTTTCAAGAAGGTATCGATACGGGCAGCGTTAGTACCCACATCGCTTGCGCCCAGACGCGATGCCGAGCGCATATCGACTTTAACGCCGTTTTCCTGCTCGCTTAAGCGAATAACGACATCGTCTTGAAAACCAAACCAACGCGTTGTCGCGGTCGCTTCTATGTGATTGTCGCGAATCCTGGCAATTCGCCAACCGGCCTCTTCTGCTTCTGCTTGCGCCGCCGCCAGCACCACCTGCGGGCTTGCGTTAATGATGACCGGTTGAATATGAGGGTAAGCCGCTTGCTGTTGTCGAGCAGTTGCCTCGCCTGGGTAGTTGACCCCGTTAGGCGCTGCTTCGCGGGCATCGACCAGTGCTTCAAACGCGGGTGGGTTTTGCAAATCGGTAGTGATGTCGTGAATGGCGGGTACCGCTTGGGCACGCTGCCAAAGTTGCCACGGCATATACAGCAGTGAACCAGCCAACAAAATGACCAAAGCCGCTATTACGCTGGGGGTGAAGCGACGAGTGAGCATACTCACCAGCAGCGTGATAATACTGATCGCAGCGGCACCCGCGGCAGCATAGACACCGTAGCGCAGCAGGTTAAATGCCTCGCCTAACGAAACAAACTCACCACGATAAGCAGGCCCGGATCCAGCCATCATCAACGCCGCCGCAGCAAGAAGCACCAAGCTTACCGTTGCCAGCAGGTTTGGCCAGCGGCCTCCCTTATGTCGTAATGATGTTAGTGGCGTTGTCATATGCTCTCCTGGCGCGCATTGTAGTCAGCCCTTCTTAGCATAAATGCTAGACTGGTTGGCAAGATTAAAAGCCCAGCCTGTCATATTAAAGCACGGCTCGGTAACCTGATTTTACCCTAGAAAGTCATGTGGCTGATGCTAGGTTCCTCAATCGCAATCATGGCTCCCTTTAGGTGAGCATTTGCCAATCAACCACAGGAAATATATGACTGATATCGCAGCGGCGCTACGCCAACTGCTACTCAATGCCCCGCGTGAAGTGCTGCCCATGACCTATCAGCAGGTTGCATCCGCACTTGGCCTAACGCCGCCGCGCACCATTGCTCAAGTGACTCAAGGGTTAGAGCAATTAATGCGCGAGGATGCCGAACAGCAAAAACCGCTGACGGCGGCACTGGTTGTTAGCCGACGTGGGGATAAATTACCCGCGGCGGGCTTTTTTGAACTGGCGGTCACTTTAGGTCGATTTCCAGCCGATGAAGCACTGCATGAAACGACGTACCGAGTTGAGTACCAGCTCGCGCTAAGTGAGCGTAGCCAACCGCACGTGCATTAAGCGTCGTTGCGATGGTGAGCTTGTCGTAGCGGGTCCAATAGTGATCCAAGCCCATTGTGATCGATTTCGTGCATTAAGTGTAGCAACTGCCCGATCTGGCCAGCAGGAAATCCCTCGCGAGCAAACCAATTTAAATAAGGGCCGGGCAGGTCGGCAATGAGTCGACCCTCATACTTTCCAAAGGGCATGGTGTACGTCACTAATTTCTCTAAATCTTCAGCATGCATGTTGCCCTCCTTAAAGGGTAATCAACGCGGTTGATCATGGTAATGGTAGTGTTGCGCGGTGTCGCTGATCAGGTGGGATAGTGCTCGGGCTAAGGCGCTCAAGTGGCCGCTAGAGGGGTGTATCAAACCCACATCACGATGAAAGGTCCGTTCGCCTAAATCAATCGCCCGCACACCCTCAGGCCAACCTTGCTGCGCGATAGCCTGGGGAACCAGAGCCACACCAACGCCTTTAGCCACCAGCTTAATGATCGCTTCAAGTTCGTCAACTTCACATACTTCGTGCACGTGGCAATGGTTCTGGCGAAGAAAACGTTCTACTTGTCGCCCCCCAAAAGAGGCCCGGTCATAGCGAACAAAGGGATGATGATTAATCAACTCGCGCCATTGATCACCTTCTAGCGTGCGCGGCACAATAAGTCGAAAAGGTTCGTGGGCAAGCGGTGTCCAACGCAAATCGCTGTGTAGTGAGAAGGGTGGACGAATAATCACCGCCATATCAAGTTTGCCTGCATCAACCTGGTTGAGCAGTTCCATTGAAAGCCCCGGCACAACACGGGTGCGGCATTCACGATAAAGGTGATGAAAACGGGCTAATGCATCGGGCATTAATGAGCGTTGTATAGAGGCAATCGCACCAATCGTGACACGTTGTGTTGTTGATGGGTCCGCCACAGAGGCGCCCAGAGTGCCGTAAAGAGTGAGCAGTGCCTGGGCCTGCTTTAATGTCTCTTGGCCTCGAAGGGTTAACAATGCCACGCGACCTTTGCGTTCGAACAGGGCGATACCCAGCGCTTCCTCAAGTCGTTTCATTTGCGCGCTTACCGCCGCCTGAGTCAGGCCCACTCTATTGCCTGCCGCGGCAAAGGTGCCTTCCTCTGCTACCGCCACCAGCGTTTTCAGCTCGCGGATCATTGATCAATCCTTTTTATGAATCAGCCAAATAGTTATTGATTTTATTTTCCCATGCTTCCGCCTAGGATGCCTATAACGTGGCGCTTTAAAACGCCATCCATATCCTCTACTACCCTAATAATCAGGAGATGATGATGAGCCTTTCACCCTTTCATTTAGCTATTCCCGTTTATGATGTTGCGTTGGCGCGAGCGTTTTATAACGATGTATTTGGTTTAGAAGAAGGGCGTTCCAGCGCGCAGTGGGTCGACTTCAACTTTTTCGGTCATCAACTGGTGATTCATGAGCAGCCCAAAACACCTGGACAGGAGAGTGCCCACACTAACCCTGTGGATGGTCACGACGTCCCGGTGCCCCACTTTGGGGTTATTCTAGAGTGGGCAGAATGGGAGGCACTGGCAGAGCGTTTGAAAGCGCGTGACACCCAGTTTGTGATCGAGCCTTATGTTCGCTTCAAAGGGGAAGTGGGCGAGCAAGCCACCATGTTCCTGCTTGATCCTTGTGGCAATGCACTGGAATTCAAAGCGTTTAAAGATATGAGCCAAGTGTTTGCTAAATAATCTGCGTCGTTGTCCAAGGCTTCGCGCCATTGAGGCGGTATAGAGCTAAGCTCTTAGCGCCTGCTCCTGACGTTTGTGTTGCAGGGGTGGCTCACCGAAATAACGTTTATAGTCGCGACTGAACTGAGGCACGCTGCGGTAACCCACCGCCGCAGCGGCTTGGTTAACATTATGATCGTCCTGCAATAATAGCTGCTGGGCTTTGATCAATCTTAATCGTTTCAAGTACTGAGCAGGCGACGAGCGGGTAATCTGCTTGAAGTGCTGATGAAACGTCGATGTACTCATGTTGGCCTGAGCGGCTAGCTGTTCTACGCTGACGCCGACGGCGAAGTGTGTGTGCAGATGAGACAGTACCTGCACGATACGTGAATAGTTTCCGTGCCCTGATACCAGTGCCCTCAGCGCTTGGCTTTGTTCCCCCTTTAATGCTTCAAACACCACATCGCGGACTCGCGCAGCACCCATTGTGTTGCACTCTACTTCAGCATGTAGCGTGCGTGCCAAGCGTAACACTGCCTCCTGCATGCCCTCGGTCATCGCCACTGACGCCATTGGCAGGGTCGCCTGGGAAGGCTGGCCTGGGTTGCCCATCACCGTAACCATTTCGCTTAATAGCGCGGGATCCAGGCGCACCGATATGCCGAGTAAAGGTGCCTCTGGCACACCGTAGGTTTCACACTCAAAGGGCAGCGGCAGTGTCTGGACTAGATAGTGGCCTGGGTCGTAATGGATCTCGCGGTCACCCAGATAGCCCAGTTTGCGCCCCTGAGCAATGATGGTCAGGCTAGGCTCATACATTAATGGAGTGCGCTTTTGATGGCGGCTTAAACAAAGTAGCGATACGCCCGACAGTCGTGTCTTAGTCATCCCATCGCTCGTTACAAGGGGGTGAATAACGTCAGTCAGTGTATTCCCAGCCTGCGCCATAGAGGTCATAGAGCACTCTTGAAAATGATGGATTTTGTATAATCATAGCGTTTTTTCTCCAATTATTGTTATTTTATTACGTTAGTCTGGAGTAATAAGCAAAAATCACGGAGCTTCCATCATCGCTATCCTGACGGATTAGGCCAATACTGTTGCCCTATCCTCGCACGCGGGGACTACTGCTTTCATGTAAGACAAGGAGTCCTACCGATGAGCCAAGCAAAATCTTATGCCGCTTTTGCTGCTGACAAGCCCCTAGCGCCTTACAACGTTGAGCGTCGCCAGCCACGTCCCGATGATGTCGCTATTGAAATCCTTTACTGCGGCGTATGCCACAGTGACCTTCACTTTGCGCGTAACGACTGGGGAATGAGTCAGTATCCTGTTGTCCCCGGCCATGAAATTGTTGGCCGTGTCACGTCCGTCGGCGACAAAGTATCGCGTTTCAAAGCAGGTGACTTGGTGGGCGTAGGGTGCATGGTGGACTCATGCCGTACTTGTTCAGCCTGTAAAGATGGCGTCGAGCAGTACTGCCTGGAAGGCTTCACCATGACTTATGGCGGTGAAGATCGCCAAGACGGCACCATGACCCAGGGTGGCTACTCTGATTCCATTGTGGTCAGCGAGCACTTTGTACTGCAAATGCCCGATGGCATTGATTTAGCCTCCGCGGCTCCCATTTTATGCGCCGGGGTAACGACGTATTCGCCGCTTAAGCATTACGGTGTCAAAAAAGGCCATAAAATCGGCGTGATTGGCATGGGTGGTCTCGGTCACATGGGCGTTAAACTTGCCAAGGCACTGGGGGCCGAAGTAACGGTATTTACCCGTTCCGATGCCAAGGTTGAAGAAGCTAAACGCAATGGTGCCGACCACGTCGTGGTGTCCAGCGATCAGGCACAGATGGACGCTGTTGCTGAGAACTTTGACTTCATGCTCGACACCGTGCCTGTACAGCACGATATCAATCCTTACCTTGCTGCGCTGAAATACGACGGTACGCATATCATCGTCGGGCTGCTCGAGCCGATTGAGCCTGCCATTGAAGCCTTTAATCTGGTTTTCAAACGGCGTGTCGTGGCGGGTTCGCTGATTGGTGGTATCGCTGAAACTGAAGAGTTGCTCAAGCTGTGCGCCGATCAGGGCATTACCTGCGATATCGAAATGCTCGATATCAATGATATCAACGAAGGCTTTGAGCGCATGGAAAAGGGTGATGTGCGCTATCGTTTCGTGATTGATATGGCAACACTGAAAAACAGCGCTGCCTAAAAAGCCACGTTTGAGAGGCTAGGCCGGCATGCTGACTGAGTCAGCCGGCTTACTTAAGAAAAGGCCCGCTTCCGATAGGAAGCGGGCCTTTTTGCTAAGCATGTACGTCTCGTTAAGACCTCATGTTCGCGTTTGGCGAGGTCTTCGCGTTGATGCCACGCCCGTTAGCAGCATCAAGCCTGCCAACAGCCAGGCAGGCCAACTGCCGGTGCGGGTGAACGGCGTCAGGCCTTGCATGGCGAAGAACTCGCCGGTGAGTGCGGTGGTTTGAAACTGAGGAACACGTTCAACAATACGCCCTTTTGGATCGATAATGGCGGTAATGCCATTGCTGGTAGCGCGAACCACATAGCGGCCATTCTCGCGTGCGCGTAGCCGTGCCATTTGAAGATGCTGATGCGGGCCGATAGAGGCACCAAACCAGGTGTCGTTGGAGATCGTCACGATGACATCGCTATCTTTGGCCCGTCGGGCAACCAGCTGTGGATAAATAATCTCGTAGCAGATAGCGTTGCCAATATGAATTCCCGCCGCCTGCATGGGCGTTTGTTCGGCGTCGCCTTTAGTAAAGGTCGACATCGGCAGATCAAAAAAATCAATCGCACCGCGCAGCACGCTTTCAAGCGGTAGATATTCACCAAAAGGCACCAAGTGCTCTTTCTGATAGCTGCCCTCTACGTTACCTACGCCAATGACACTGTTGTAATAGCGGCCCGCTTCATCGCGTTGCACAATGCCGGTTAGCAGGGCAACGTCTGGCGGCAAGTTTGCTTGTACGCGCTCGAGTACCGGGCGTGCTTGAGCTTCCATCATCGGTAACGCGGTTTCCGGCCATAAGATCAGATCAACCTCGTCGGCCACATCGCGGGTAAGGGCGCTATAGGTATTAGCCGCCTCGCGCTGGCCTTCAGGGGTCCACTTTGAAAGTTGTGGCAGGTTACCTTGCAGCAGGGCAACGCGGGTGGGCTCGGCGGCTGGGGTAGTCCACTGCTGGGGCAATGCCAGCGGAAGTAGCCAAATGGCCGCCAGGGGCGCGAGCGTCCACCACTGACGGCGTAGCAACAATTCAGCGGCGAGAGCACCACTTAGCACTACCCATAGTGAAAGCAAGTATACGCCGCCAATGGGTGCCCAGGCGGCCAGTGGCGAGTCGATAAAGCCTGAACCCACCAATAGCCAGGGAAAGCCGGTAAACAGGTAAGTACGCACTACTTCGCCTAGTACCCAGGCGCCGGCAAAGCTTATAAATGCGAGACGAGCAGACGTGAAGCGCCGGTATAGCCAGAAAGTGCCCGCGAAAAATAGTGCCAGAATGGTGACGAA
>TARA_R110002012_G_scaffold193826_4_pt1 | contig 15576 bp, 29 predicted proteins | sample TARA_R110002012 | Tara Oceans TARA_R110002012 (sample SAMEA4396515) | marine metagenome | biome: Westerlies Biome; feature: [DCM] deep chlorophyll maximum layer (ENVO:01000326); material: water (ENVO:00002006), including particulate matter (ENVO:01000060) such as... | depth 40 m
AGCCCCCTGTTAGTTTCTATAGGTCAAAAAATTCTAGTCCAGCAGATCGTTCAAGATATTTTTTAGTTTTTTCTGCATATGCTTTTGACCAACCCCCATCCCAGATTTTCTCTACTTCTCCGTTAATTATTTGCTCTACTCTCCAATCATTCCCTTCCCCAATCCATTGCAAAGGCTTTTTATACTTTTTGAGTAGCAACATATTGTTGTCGTAAACTTTGTATTCAATACTCATCTCATCTCTCCCAGTTGCGGGGGCAAAGCCCCCAGTTAAATTATTTGTAATACAAGTCACTTCCCCACCCTTCTGAAATGATTTTTTTGTACGAACCCACGCTTGGCGAATCAAGGTAATTATAAAATGGAACTGTCTTGCCAATTCCACCAGCCTTAAATGCCTTGTCAATAGAGTCAAATAACTTTCGACTTCCTTTGGTTTGCGAAAAAACAAAACCATCATCTGTTTGCTTCCACTTCGTGTAGGTGTAGCAAGGAGTCCCGTTGTTGGCTCCACTCCAGTTCTTGCACTCGTCTACTTTAAGGACAAGGTAATTCTGTTGGGCAGGGTCTGTCTTTTCTAAAGGCTTAACTTTGTAAAAACTTTCCGATATTAATAAAGCCATCTCATCTCTCCTTGTGTTCGTGTTGTTCATGTATACATACTACCATATCTGTTCACCTTGTCAACACTTATTGTGAAATAAATAGGGGCTAAAGTACGATTACCCGTAACCCCTTAGTTATTAACCCTTTACAGGGACATGAAAATGCTCTGGACTCGCAATATAAGTATGTGTCCCGCCTTTTTCCTTGGCGAAAAGATAAATAACCTCTAACGGGGTCATGTTCTCCCTTGTCGCTTGTTCCACAATTCTGCGGTACAGACTCCCCTCTGGGAGATGGGCAACGGATAGTTCCACTCTTGTCTCAACCATATTGCTCCTTTTTCCAAGTTAGTGAAGCGTGGCCTGAATGTCTTCTTCCTTCATCATCAAATATTGTTCACCGTTAAGCCTGATCGGTGCGCCCACATAATTGCCAAAGAAAACTCGATCCCCTACCTCAATGCCTTCAACCTGACTCGACTTGCTCACCACTTCACCCGTTCCACTGTGGCTGTATATTTGCCTGTCATCCTCAGAAACATCACTCTGCTTTGGCAGGAAAATACCGCCCTCCGATTTCTCTGGAGCTTCATCTGCTTTAACCAAAACCCTTTTTTTTACCATCCCCATTTTGCCCATAACTTCCTCACCAGAACATTATTAAATCCTCACCGTCCCTGACGATATGGCCCTGCAAAGTAATCCTGCAATCACCCTCAACATATTGCCGATAAGATGCAATCCTGTGAGGAACCATCCCGCTATGAATAAACATTTCCCCAACTTTATATTCAACATATTGATCTTCATCTCCACCGAACCTAAAATCCATTCCCCCGCCACCCGTAGGCATCTCCACCGCAATAGTAAAGGCATGAGCGTCCTTGTCACCAAGGCCAAGCGTTTCATGCGGAGAATCCAAGTGCCAGTTTCCAGTAACAGATAAAAGTTTTGGGTCAGCAGGGAATATATGAAATCCCGGCAATGCGAGTTTAGGATTGAACACCACCCATTCACCAAGGTGGTCTGACAACTTACCCGCCACCTCTTTGTATAGATCACGAAAAAGCTGGAACATGATTAAGTTCATAGACTCTGCCCCCTGATAGTAGGTTTCAGAGTTTCCGTCCAGATAAGCAGACTTGCCTAAAGTAAAAAACGGAAATTCGTTGCTCCTGCCTTCCCACTTGCCAATGCGCCCCAAGTCTTTGACGTTATCGGCTACCTGTTTGCAGTCAAAATCCAGTGCCACTCGTTTCATTTTGGTTTAACCCCATAATAAAATTCTTTCATCATCTCAAGGCATTTTATGGCCTTGTTTAAATCTTCAACTCCGTTCTTATCCTTGTGTCGCACAACGTACTTAATCACTGACCCCTGATCCATCCCTAGTTGGTTTTTCATAATGAAAGTCCAAGGGTCTATGGGATATTTGGAGTAATAGGGTGGTCTGATGTTTGTGCTTCCACCTTTCCACTGATCGTTTTCCTTAATCTTTTTTCCCATACTTCCCTTTTATAGCTAAGGGCAGGGAGTGAGAGGCCCAAGATTTCCTCATCACCCCCGTTAGCAATCCAGTGCGTTGTAGCGCAACCAGACCACCCGCCCAATTTAATCCCCAGCAGTGACCACCCCTCACGGGCTGATTAGGTTTATTGAATTAACCTTGTGGGTACTGGGAAACTGTTTAATTTCCACACATCCCTTCGCATTCTTCACCAAACTCAAGCCTTTGTTGACCCATATCTTCTAAGTTTCTAAAGTCAATTTCGTCTAAAGGCTTTAGATGCCTGGATAAAAATAACGGGCCGTCTGAACCACGCACTCCATTTCTGATTTTTTTATCTGTTTCTACAGCGTTATTCCATTCATCAGGGTGATTCATTTTCATATCTCTCCACGTTGCATTATCATGGTATGGGCAACCAATACAGGATGATTTTTCTGGTTTTGGGTAGCCATTTTTCTCCATCCATCTTATGCAATCAACTCTGGTCATACGCTTGTCAATTAAAGGCCATATATGCTCAATCCATTTATGCTGGGCTGGTTTCATTCGTTGACACTCATCCATGCTTATGCCTATCCATTGCTTAACTAAGACCTTTTTCCCGCCATGCTCCCTTTCTTTTAAACCAAGAATTTTCCTTACCTGTTTAATTATCGGGTCAATCTTGTGTCTTCCAGTACAGTTGCGACTCAACAACACCCCCTCTTTAAAAAGTGGAAGCAAAGCCAAATCATCTTGTAAATTTCCTGCGGTGACTCTATAAACAGGAAACGGCAATTGAGTCTCAAGCCAATCCAGCCATTCATAAACTCGCTTAGGCTCCCATCCGGTATCGGCAAAGATGGCACAATCAGGCATCGGGGTGATCTCACCTTTTGAAGCCATTAATGCCAAGACGCTAGATTGAACCCCTGCCCCCAAAGAAAGTATATTCATTTACCTTGTGTTTCCTCCTAGTGGCTACTGTGAAAATCCCCGGCTGGCCCACCCACTAGGGCAGACCACCACCCATTACTGGCAATTAGGCTCTTATTGAAATACGCCTTGTGGCTACCGGGGAAAAAAGCTATGCTTGGCCTAAGCTTGGCCTTTTTTATTTATTCGATTTTAAGGGTTTTTAAAACAAAGGGTTACAGGGGGCATCTTGCTCATAAAGCAAGGTGCTAACCTCGGCTTCCCTTTTTAAATCAAATGCTTAGTTCTCCTTGACGGCATAAAAAGCTTGGCCTAAGCTCGGCCTAAATTATCCCCCGCTTGCTTTGGCAATTCTGTCTGCCATTCTGTTCACCAAGACTATTAAATCGGCATTTCTTGGGCGGGTGTAAAATCCCGTTTGATTAGAGTTTGTGCTATGAGCCAAAGCCTCTTGAGCCGACTTATTTGCCTCAGCCATATATTGTGAATTGATTTCCTCGCCCATGTATCTGCGTAAACTTTTAGCCCCGTATCCGTTTAGCCCTGCTTTTGTGAAAATCTCCCTAATAGCCTTTGAGCATCTTGCGTGTTTGTACTCATCACCGATTTTAAAATAACATTGATGTTTGCTTGCGGGTGTTGGTATCTTTTCAAATACTTTTTTCAAGGCATCACAGATTGGCATCTTGATGGTTGTCTTTTTCTTTTTATATTTATTCTTGTGCCGAACTTTTGTTATGACCCCATCCTTTATATGCTCTGGCTTTAGATCGAAAACATCTCTGCCTTCCATACCCGTGTAAAGCATAATTAGAAATATATCACCCCAGTAACCTTTTGCCTGAAGCGTTGCCTGATAAAGTTGCTCTGGCGTTAGTGGAGCCAGTTGCTCTTTATAGATTTTGTTGTAGTTAATTTTGTCGAGAAGTTTTTTGCTTACACTGAAATGAGGTTCAACCGACCTGACAACTTGTTGAAGTGCGACCATTTCTTTCTGGAAAGTGTTTTGCATTACCTGAAGCTCATCATCTTCATTAAGCTTATATCTGGCTTCCATGTACTCTTCAATAACTTGCTGAGTTAATTCACCAACTCTGTATTCACCTAAAAATACTTTCAGGTGATCTCGCCAAAGTTGATAATAACCATAAGACGTAAAAAAAGATTTTTCGTCTTGGATCAGAAACTTAAATTTTTTATTAACCCCACCAACGACAATGCCATTGTCTAGCTTTTCAATTAATCGCCCTAAATTCATTTGAGCCTTTTTTGTTTCAGGCTCGTAAGCATTGAGGCTATTCCCAATTGGTTGTTTGTTGTGTGAAAAGTGTGCGTACCATTTTCTGCTGACAAATTTTGGCTTGCCATGCTTGTCCAAATCTGGCAGTCGATTGCCGTCAGCATCGTACTTAATTGCGGGCTTTAACCTCATCCTATCAAACATCAGCTCATCTCCCATGAACATTGTGAGAGGATAGGTTAGCACACTATTTTTTGTCGCCACTTTTCAACCCTTTAGCTTTATATTTTGCGTTTTAATCGTCATGCTTCTCATTGCACTTCAAGCCCCAGAAAGCCAATAATCACATCCTTAGATTCTTCAAAAGAGTAACAAACCTCTACCGCATAGCCCTCTGCCCTTAAACTGTGAATCCACCACAACTGATTTTTTGACGGCTTATTTTTTCCCACCTTTAGCTCTATGAACAAACCATGCTTCCCATTTCTAGGCACACCTAGAAAAATGTCAGGAACTCCAGACTTCACGCCTTCGGCCTTTAGCTTTCTCCCTGTCCCTATGTGTCGTTTTCCACCATTAGGGATGGCAAACATCAGCCCCAGTTGAAGATGCCTCGACTCATTTGCTTTAGCCCATTCAAAAAGAGCGACCTGCTCAGAGTGTTCCGTTTTTTTTGTCGCTCTCATGGTATTTTTCCTTCAAGCCTTAATTTTTTCTTAACCGCCTTTGTCAACCGACAGGGGTTATGGCATAAGATTCTTTTTCTTTTTGCCCCCACTATAATTTCCCCGCACAACTTACACTTTTGGTTTTTATATCGCTCTAAAGTTTCCCGCTTCATCCTTTTGTTGTAAGCAAGCGCATAGGAGCAAGGATCGCCACAATAGACAAAAGCATTTTTCTTATAAGTGCTAAACTCCTTCTTGCAAGATTTACACTTATAAACTTTTTTACGGTTTATGCCCCTTCGCATCAGGGCGGTATTACAAGGCAGGTTGCACATAATATGGCCTGACCTAAGAGGTTGGAACTGCTTTTCGCATAAAGCACAATCCCTTAACGGCAACTTCAACCTCTTTTCTTTTTTCTTTTTCGACTCAGCCTTAGAACGACACTGATTTTTTAAAAGCACATTTTCTTTCACGCAATACTTCATTCTCTGATGAGCCGCCTTAAAATCTTGATGACAGTGGGCGCATTTTTTTGTGACAAAGTTTTTTGTTTTTGTGAAATCTCCAGTAGTAAATTCAGAACCTTCATATAATTTAACTAAAAGGTTTTCAACAGACACAATCTTGTGCGGTACACCACCACGCTTTTTGCTAACTCTTACCTCAAACAAATACGCCACAGCACAACTCCCAATTTTATTACCCTGTTAGCTCTTCCTTGCGTTTAACATCAAGCCCTTTTGACGAAATGATGTAATCGTTTCTTTTTTCTTTATTGCCATGTTTCGCTCTTTTGTTAAATCGCCCCTGCGGGTGCGGATCGCAAAGCATCTCCCCGTGAAGCTCAAAGTGCAGAATGTTTTTATTGCAATTTGAACAAAAAATCTGGCAACCCTTCAAAGTAAATCCTACCGACAAGCGAGACTTTTCCCGTGTGTCGCATTTGTCGCAATAAATAAACTCAATAATTTGTGACTGCGGAATAAACTGATTCTTATTTTTCTTCTTAATTTTGTTAAGCTTAAATATCATTCAGTAGCCTTCCATATCTGGGCTTGCCTTCCTGAGCTTGTCGGGCTTGTCTCGCCTGTACGAACCGCCAGCCCTTGACGTTCCAAATCCACCATTCTCCTAGACACTTGCGTTGTTTGTGTAAATCCAACACGATTAGCAATTTCCTCAAAGTTCAACCCTTTAGGATAAACATTATCCAAAACTCTTTTAATCTCCGCACAATGCTGATGCGCCAATCCCCCAGCTTTCTCAGAAGCCTTGTGAGATGTTACTGGGTCAGTTTTCCTAGCGTGTTTTTTTGGATCAAACTCATCAACAAACTTAGCCATGTCCTCAATCTGATTTTTTCGCCCAGTGCGGAATAAAGGCAAGTCGCTTTCGTTGCTCTGGTATCCATCTGTGTATTTTTCAATAACCATGAACTTCTCTCGCCTCCCGTTCTTCTTCACGTTTGATACTTCCATAACGCTTACGTTCTTTGCCTGGGTCATCACTACCAAAAACATCCCTAACAACATCTGCAACTCTCCCTGACTCTGGAAAAGATTTGTGAGGTTCTTCGACTCGCACACCATCTTCTAAGTCTTTCTTTAAAGCCCGTTGGGTTCGATAATTCCCCATCGAATCAAGATGTAACTTTTGCCTTCTGACGTTAACCATGTCAGGTTGCTTATTCTCACTACAATTCGCACAATTACCGGCCTGATCCGAAACCTGTCCGTTGCGGTTTAAGTCTCTAAATAAAACCACCCCTGCTTTACAATGACCGCACCCTGCATATGCCTCTTTCACCGTTACACCTTGAGAGTTTCTAAGTTCAGCCTTAAAAACTTCCCAAGTCGGAAACCTCTGTCCGTACTGAGATCGTTTCATTGCAGTTAAAAAAGTGAAATAATCTTCATGTTCAAACTCTTTGAACCATTCCTCAAAAATCTTTGGTGATTTCACTGTCCCGAAAGCCGCTTGTAACTTATTAAACTGCGCCTCAAATTGGTCAACTGTGATTGGCATTTAGTCTCTCCCTTGCTTCGGACATTTTTCTCTCATGCTTTTCCTCAAAAGTCTCGTTCTTCATCGGCCTAATATTGCAGACCTCTATATCGACCCAGTTGCGGAAGAAAGTTTCTCCATGTGGCAAATATCCGAGGTCTTCAACCGAGGCCACTAACTCCTGCATCTTTTTAAGGAATAAAGGCCGATTGCGTTCAAGGTCGTTGCCAACGGTTTTTCTGTAGCATTTAAGAGCCTTCGCTTTATTCCCAGCTTTTCTTGGGTAAATAATCCAATCTTCTTTGAAAGCAATTTCGACCTCATTCGTAATATGTGTTTTATCTACTTCTCTATCTACTTCTCTATCTACTTCTAGCGGAAAGTTTTTTCCTTTTTTATTGCTAGTAACTTGCAAGTCTTTTGTGTAGTTATCTCGCTTTTTCAATAGGTTAGGGATTTCGATTCTGAGTTTGTCTTCAGAAGAAACCACTTTGATGTTGGTTTGAAACTGGATTAGTTCTAAGAACAAACCGAGTTTCTTCCGCTTTACTTTCAGGTTTCCGCACCACTCCGACACAGGTTGCTCGTAATGACACCGCCCAGTTTCATCCATTTTTTTTGCTACAATTTCCATAATTCTCCAGAACCATCCGTACCCTTCAAAGCCAAATTCATGTATAAGCATCTTCATTTTTTCACTATCCATTGAATCTGTTTCGTGCTTAAACCACTTCATGGAGTTCCGTCTCCCTGCCAGAGATCAGCATTAAAAATAATGTTTGTTAATACGGAATATCAGCCTCTAAATTCTTCGCTCCAGAGGGGGAACTTCCCCCCTCTTTTTCTTTTTTAGGAGCGATAAACAAATTGTAATCAGGGTCATTTTCTTTTTGTTTGTAAGCATTTTTAAATATCAAAATATTATGGTCTGCCGTTAGGGTAAAAGTATCCTTCCCACTTACGCCCCCAACACCGCCAGTAAAATATTCGTTACCGTTCTTGTCTTTGTTGGCCCAAAGCCCCGATATTTTTGTTAAATCTCCTTGCATTAAATCGCTCTCCTTCTAGCTGATTGTATTGGAATAATTTCAAAGCCTTTAACTGGTGCGCCACCGTCTGTCTTGGCTTGAGCTTTGACCTTAGCCTCTATTGCTTTGATCTGTGCAGGAGTGGTTGGAAGTAACAAGTGTTTAGGAATTTGCCCTTCTTCCCCTAGTATCATTCGCACCTCGTAGCTCTGGACAAATGATGTCTTGCCCCTAATCTTCGCTACTGGAGCAATTGGAACGGCTTCCTCTGCCATCTCCATGACCGCCTTTGTAGCTATAGGGTCAGCACCCTGTTCCGCTAATTCAAAAGCCTCAAGCCTAGCTTCAGACTTGGCTTGCTCCTGCAATTCGTCACGCTTTTTTTGTTCTTCTTTCTCGAAAGCAGATTTAAATAAAGCCATTTTGGCAGAAAGCAACCTGCTCCCTTCCTTGATAGGCTCAAGCATTTCCTTTTCTTTCGCACATATCGACTTCCAAGATTTATGCGCTGTTTGCTTGGGTTCAGCCCAGTACTCAATAATCCCTTTTTCCAAAGATGCTGTCTCGCTGACCTTACGGTCTGCCTCGGAATAGCTGGCTTGATCGTTGATGATGAAGTCTCGGCAAGCCTCAAGAATATTGTTTGCTCTGAAAGCCAACGCCTCGCCCATTGATTCTTTTTTAAGCTCCAACATTGGCGGCCCCCTTTGCAATAAAGGTGATCTCGCTTTTCAGTGCTTCCAACTTGTCAACCGGGATGTCTTTTGTTCCTGCAAATCCGTGAAGTTTGATAAGTTCTAAAGCGGTGTCTACTTCCATACCGCTTGATGTCACATGATCGACAAATTCCTTTCGCTGTTCGTGGCTAAGGGTTGCCTGAACTTCTTTAGAAAACTCATTAATAATCTTTGCTTCTTTCTTCCGCAGGTTTTCTTCTCTCGTTACCTCAACGTGGTCGATATCATCGTCTTCAATATCCTTGTCACCAGTTTCAAGGTGAAGAGTTTTAAGAACCGTGTACCGTTGTGCTACTGACCAGCCTTTGCCAATACCTTTGTCCTGCTGGTCTATCCCGTAACCACTGGCCTCGGTAACAAAATGATCGCTAGGGTTGTCGATGTTGATCCACCGGAATTCAAGGTCAACTCTGGATCGGTTGCCTTCTTGGATTATTTGCTTAATAGTTGGAATGATATTGACCCCATGCTTGACTAGCAGGGGATGAATCAACTTGGTAACAGCGTCATGTCCAACAACTGTGAACCCGCCACCTTTGCCAAAATTGATAGACTTGTCTTTCTTGATGTAGTCGATTTCAGACATTATCAAGTTGAGCCTTTGGTGAATATTCAGCTTATACACTACCTTTTCTTTTGTAGCCATTTTGGTATCTCCTTTAATTGATTTTAGGAAGGGAAGGCCGGGGTCATCTCTGTGCGACCCCAGCGACCAGCGACCAACCAGTCTCGGACATCCCTAATTTGTTATTGATTTACTCGTTCCCACTCATCCTGATCTTCCTGCCATTGCTCATTTTCGAGAGCCTCATAGTCAGCTTTTGAGGGCTGATAATCCCACTGATGATCGTTACCGATCCGGTAAAACTCTCTCTCTGTCAGTTCTTCCTCCAGGCAATGAACAGTCATCGCCCCCATCATCAAAGCCCACACCCCGATACCGATAAAGAGCCAAGCCACACTGAGCATCCCACTGGCGATGTCAGTCATTGGCCTGCCAGTGCGCCAGTTCTGCGCCCTTCGCTTGGTAGTGCGGCATCTTCGTTTTCATCTTCAATTGCTATTTCGCTCACAACCCAAGCAATCGAATCGTTAACACCACCAATAAGTTTTTTTTGCATAATTTGTTCAGGGTCAATAATGTTGATTACCTCGCTTGGCCCTTTACCATCTAAAAATAATTTTAACTTCGCCAAAGTCAGCCTAAAGTCTTCCAGTTCCTGTAATCGTGTCCATTGCGTCATAGTGATACCTCCTTAGTGACACACCCAAGCGTGACGTGGGGTGGAGGAGTTGGAGAACCCACACACCTCGCAAGAGTGCGCCACAAATTGAATGAGAGATGAGAAGCAAATGCAATATGAAGGGGTATTCAATGAAGATGCGATTCGCTCCCCACCTCTTGACTTTAAATTTTGAATGGCTATAATCATGAATACCCCTATTCGTAATATTGACTAGCATTATACGCACTTTTGCTATATAAACAAGTAAAAAAGCACTAAAGGCGCAAAAATAAATGCAAGAAAATGCAATTTCGCATAAATTACTCGCACTAAGGCGCAGTCTGGATTTAACTCAGGCTGAGTTTGCTCAGAAAACTGGGTTCTCTCTCCGTGCGATTTCAGCTTGGGAAACCGGGGAAAGGATACCTAAAAATAGAAACATGGAAGAGATTGAAAGGTTCGTGGCAAAGGCACTGGCAGATACAAATAAGGGTGAAGGTGTCGAACCTAAAGGGGGGTCAGGAGACGATCCCATTATAAATGTTACGCAAGGAGAAGAAGCTATGTGGAAACAAAAATATGATCAAAAGTGCGAGGAGTTTATGGAACAATCCAAGTTAATCATTGCTTTGCAAACTGAGCTTCTTTCTATTGCAGGTGATGCAAAAAAGCCTTTGGGTTTTCTGAAAAAAAAGAACGGCTAAATCAGAAGACCATTTTTAAACTTAACTTGGATTTAAAGAAAGCAGGTATTCGGCAAGGTGAATTGATGAACTACATTTCCGACAACAACCTGCCAGTTATCACGGTTCATGGGACATTCCACTATGATTTCACTAAAGACATTGCAACTTGTGATAGAAATCAGAAAGAAATTTATGGCTTTGATAATAATGTGAATTCTTTTAAAACAGTCATATCGCTTGTACATGAGAAGTCAAAAGAACTATTCCAAGAACAATCCATTGGTGCGATTGGTAAGTATGATATTTTCTCCACCAATCAGTTTCAATTACAAAACGGAAATATAATTTCTGAGCAATATAAATTTGATTATCACCCTGATGATTATGAGAGGAGAAGTCCAATTTTTATGAGTGGGCAGACAACTTTGCTGAGAAAAGTAGCTTAAAATGATTATCGACTTTTTAAAAAATTATGCTTATCACATACTGGATTTTTTTCTGCCTGTGATATTTGTTTTAATTTATTTTCCTTTTATTATGAGCAAAAAAACAGAGAAAGTTGTGACAAGGCTTTGGAGTTATTTAAATAATTTATCAGCAAAGCGGTAAAAAAAATTTGCCTAAAATTTTACCCATCCCTTCGATTAGCTATACTTTGGGGTCGTAGGCAAAAACTTACAAGGTGGGCTTATGGATGGCTGGGCGGGGGCTTAAGGTGGGCTTTCGTCTGGCCTTCTGTTTTTCGATGCTCCAAAAGATGAGATAAGATGAGATTTAGGTCTTGCCGTATCGGAGCCAATTGGCTTTCAAGATAAGGACGGTCAACAAGCGATTTTTCCAAAATTGTAATTCTTGAGTGGGCTTTGTCCACAGAGGAATGTAGCCGTTTTACGATCCACCCACACACCGCAAATACGACCCCAGCAACGCCAACGATAAATTCATTTATTTTATCCATTTATTTAATTTTATTATCAGGGTTTCTTGCGATTCGCTTCTCGTCTAATTCTAGTCCGAAACGTACACGCAGGAGGCAATCCAACTTTATTAAATCGCTTTGCTGTGCAGAACTTTTATCGATCAATCCAACAATAATTTCTTTTAATTCTCGGATGTCTGTATTGCGTATAGAGCGTATTTCCTGCTCGGTCTGGCTTTGAGCTTCCGTAATTTTTTCCACAATAGACTGCAAAACAAATTTTACTAACCACCAAAGCATCCCCCCCAGCCCCAAACAGGCGGCAACTGGAACGCCAACTGATTCGATAAAACTTGCGACTTCGTTTGCGCCTTCCACATAGTTACTCCCTTTGGCGTTGTTTTCTCTTGTTCGCCCACTTCACCATTTCCTGCCAATTAAGATTATGTATTGTTTTGAAAGCCACAGGGTTTTTCTCAACAAAATAGGCATAGCCTTTTGGGTTATTCCCAACAACCAATAGCTTGCTACCTTTTTCCTGAACTGCATCACATTGGGGGAAGGGAGAAGCTTTCTGTATTACCTTAAAAAGATATTCCATCCCCCCCATATTAAACACTGCATGAACTGCCCCTTGATAAGTAATAATCTTTGGTGGCCCCGTCAGATTATTAAAATTAATTTCAAAAGCACGCACCATTGCAACGGCTGAGAAAAAAAATACAACTAAAAATATTAGTGTTTTCTGCGTCATCCTTTACACTTTTTTAGCAATTTGGTAGCCCATCACAATAACTTTTCAAAGAAAAAATTAATGCGAACACAATAGCAATTACACTGATGTAGAATCGGACCATGTTAATCTCCGCTATGGCTTGTTATGCCCCTCCATCATTCTGGCTTAGGATATTTTTTCTTCACATCGGCTCTTCGTTTTTTTAAATCGTCAAGATCGTCAGTGTCGTATAGGGCTACCACTAGTTCTTCTATGCTTGGATAATTTTCCTGTCGATTTTCCAACCAAGTTTTCTCTGGTGCAACGTATGGTTTTATTTCGCCACCTGCATCCGTCCATTCTTGAACCATTACCCTGTGGCGATTGCCCATGTCGTTAGGTACAGACATTGCATCGTTGACTTGGTAACTGCCGTCTTCTTGTAGTGCTACTTTAGTAATTTCCATAATTTCCTTTTAGTGTCTTGCATCTGCCATAATAAAACATGCGTCCGTTCCATCACGCCTGACATCTACTGCATCACCAGCAGTAAAGGGTGTGCCTGAAGCGGCAGGGGCCGTAAGTCTACATCCATGCTTGCCTATATGACCAGCGGTTAAAGTTCCGAAAACAGCTTGTGAGACCCTATAATACGCCTCGAAAGTGCCTGAGCCAGAAAATGTAACTGAGGGAGCCACACGCAGTTCCTTGTCAAATATTTTTGTGAAATGGACAGTGGATGTGTTATAAACATGGCCTGCTCCCATCATACCGTGTTCATCGCTTGCTTGGTCATAATCCCAACGCTGAACATAGTAGCTCACCTGATCCTTTACGGTGGCTACTGGCTCACCCACAAAACTAGATGGGGCGGTTGAGCCTTTGTAGAGGCCAACTTGAGCAATACGCACAAAATTAGATGTTGAATCCGCATGATTCGCTGTGCTTGAAGCACCAGAAGCAAATGTGCCTCCCCATGACCCTGCTGTTGCTGTTCTTCCTGATCCTGCCAGCAAATTAAATGTAACCAAACATCCTTTGTCAGCATCAGTAAATAACCATGTGCCTGATGTATCTAAATCAATAGTTACAGATTTTTCCTCCCACGTATTCGTACTCGACACAGTAAAAGAAAACGGGTATATCCTATCTTGTGCGGAGTTGCGTATTGTACCGGAACACGTGCCAGTTTTAGTACTGTACCACCAGAAATTTAAAGTCACTGTCTGCTGATGAAGATGCGCAAAATCTGTTCCACTAACATGATATCTCATCTCGTGATAATCTGTAGAACCCGGTGATCCGACTGCTGTGGTGCAGTCTATTTCCATTGAGTAAGAGCTTTGATGACCAGATTGAGCTATCGTTGGAACATTCGTTGACCTGTTTACATCAAACGGGGTATTAGACCCACTTCTTTGGTGTTGCCATAAAGCAGGGCCGTATTTTGTATGTGCAATACTAGCAAATGCAACCCCTTCAGGCCAGTTGGTGTAGTCACCGTCTAATAAAAAATTGCGAGTTGGTTCAACCGTAGGTATTACCCCGCTAGAAATCATTGCAGAACTCACTGTGGTAGTACTCATGCAACCTCCAATGCTTTAAGTTCGTCAGTATTTATAGCAGAGTCAGCTAATTTCGTCACATCACGCAACCTGTTTTTTTCAGTTACAATATCTGTCGTGCTAGTACCAGCTTCCTGTGCTTTCATAAACGCTATGTCTTGTGCTTCAAGCAAAGGCTTACGTTCTCTCCGTAAGCGATCTTTAGTGATGCCTTTAGCTTTGTCTAAATTAATTGTAATCATTCACCCACCCCGTCTGTTAATTGTGCTTCATCCACTTCCCATGCGTTTCTAAAACTTCTGTCTGTAGGTATAGAAGATGTTTCTACGATTTTATACTTCTTTCCTGTCGGGACTGCCCGTTTTGCAACGTCATCCACAGTCTTGCCTTCTTCTAATATTTTAGGTGCAGGTACAACCACGCTGACCCCGCCCTCATCATTTTTAAAAATAATTCTTTTCATTTCTTAATCTCCAAAAGCTGATGCATAAACATATTTTGCGTCCGTAGAGACTCCATCCATCGAAGTAGTCATGCGAAATGCTGTAACTGTCGGTGCAGACTCCGCACCTGAAGAGTTAATTCGGTTAAAAACGGTATGGTGTTGAGGTGCGCCAGCGGCAATAAAGGCTGAAGGGGATGCAATGCTGTAGTTTATATTGGCAAAATCTGTTGCAATTGTAACCGTATAGTCACCTGTCGCATTATCAGTAATACTTGTCACGTTATAAGAGTCCCGAATAGCAACAGTGCCAGTGCCGTTGAAATTGATCCAAACCTTTACAACCTGTTGCCCTCCAGCAGCAGTTAAATTACTAAGGGAAGTGTCTGCACCAGACGGGACTAGATCAAGCACCCCTTGTATCGTGTCACGCTTAGTATTTCCAGAGTCAGTCGCATCGCCCAAGAGTATTGAGTCACTGGCTGTCACTACTACTTCTGTGAAGTCTGCTACCAGTGCGTCTTTAAGTTTTGTTTCGTCTACAGCGTTATTTGCAATTTTGGCGGTGGACACAGATGAATCATCTGGCACACCGATAGTGCTTGCGGCTCCTGACACAGCCTCAACCGCAACACCTGATGCTGGGGCCGTTGAGAATGTTAATGTCGTTCCCGAAACCGAAAACGTGTCGTGGTGCTGAGTTACACCATCCAGCGTGACCGTCACATTATTCTCTGAGCCGGGGTCTTGAGACAAAGCCAGCGTTGTGTCCGAGCCATCCCCGGTCATGGTATCCACAACCATGTTTGAAGTTCCACCCCCACCACTTACTGTGTCCCAGTCGGTAGCGTCTTGGCATATAAAGATTGTGTTTGTTGCAGAGGCTAAGGCGTAAGCGGCATTTGTACTCCCACCGTCAATCTTATCTCCGCTTGCTGGAAAAACATCAGCACTCTCTGCCCCGTTGTTGACCACAATAACCATTAGCCCAGCCGAGGCCGCAGGAAGCGTGACTGCATCCCCGGCATTGGCACAGGTGGCTATTTCATACAAGAACGATGTTATTGGGTTGTTGCCTTGTGCCGATCCAGTATTAGCAGTATTGCCAACCGATACATCAAAAGCCGGGTCATTAATAGCTGGGGAATTTAGAATTGCGGAGGTCATTGTTTTATTTGTCAGCGTTTCAGACCCCGTTAAAGAACAAAAGCTCTCACTTTGAAGTGCGGTGTTGAACTCTGCCAAGCTACCCGTGACCGTGTTAGAGCCGAGGTCAATTGTTTTGTTAGTCAGTGCTACAGATTCAGTTGCCG
>TARA_R110002012_G_scaffold9197_17_pt1 | contig 15575 bp, 15 predicted proteins | sample TARA_R110002012 | Tara Oceans TARA_R110002012 (sample SAMEA4396515) | marine metagenome | biome: Westerlies Biome; feature: [DCM] deep chlorophyll maximum layer (ENVO:01000326); material: water (ENVO:00002006), including particulate matter (ENVO:01000060) such as... | depth 40 m
GGCTGGCGGCGCTGGCACCACCAGTGATTTAGCCATAATGACGCCCCCATGATGAGTGCGCCTAACAGTAAGCGAGGGATATCGGCATCACGATTCCAGATCAACAGGTTCACGATCAACCCCGCAGGCACTAAAGCATTGTTCATCACTGCCAGCGTGCCCGCATCCACTTTCGTGGCACCCTGGTTCCACGCAAAGTAGCCCACACCGGAAGCCACTAACCCCAACCAAGCCAACACGCCCCATTGGAGAGAGGTGGCAGGAAGCGCGGCGCTATTTCCAAATAATAGGAAAGCGGGCAGCGCGACGATCATGGCACCGATAAAGAACCAGCCGAAAACATTATGCCATGCAAGCGAAGGAGGCAGGTCAGCCGCTAAGCGGCGATACCCAACCTGACCAATGGCAAAACACAGGTTGGCCCCTTGCACGACAAGAAACCCTGCCCAAAAGCCGCTATCCACCCCGTCATAACGAATGATCCCTGCCCCCACGACAGCCAGCAAGGCGGTTACGATATAGATCGGCGTGAAACGCTTGAACAGGAGATCATCTAATAGCGCGATATAAATGGGGGTAAAAATAGTGAATAGCAGCACCTCAGGTACTGAGAGCAACAAAAAAGATTGGTAGAAAAAGGTATACATCACTCCTAGCTGCACGGCGCCTAAGCCCATCAGCGCGAGTCGCTGCTTACCGCGCAGAAGGCGTGGGCGCAAAAAAGGCAAGAAGACCAGCATGGCTAACGTTACCCGCATGAGCACCGCAAAATAGCTGTCAACCTGACCGGCGAGATATACACCAATGAGTGAAAAGGAGAATGCCCACAGCGCCGTGACGCCCACCAGATAGCCCATTGTAAACCCCTTCTCACAAAATAGTTTACATGGATTATACGCGTCTAGGCTTGGCTGCCAAGCGCTAAACCATACCAACACGACCTGGTTAACGTTTTAGCAGCCACCAAAACGCATACAAGGTACCGGGAAGCCATCCTAGCAGCGTCAATAACACCGCGATCATCACTCGCTTGGCACCGCCATGGGTCAAACCGACCGCGAGAGGAGGAAACAGCAACGCCAAGGCGTAATACGCTATTTTCAGCGCGCCTGGCTCCGCGGCTACCGATTGTGTTGTTGGCGTTTGAACTGGCTCGGTTTGAACTGTTTCGCTTTGTACTGGCTCGGTCTGGGCAACTGAGGGCGCTTCACTGGGCGGCGGGGTGAAATGCTCTACCGCACCGGAGGCTGGCTCAGCGGCCTTTGCTGCCCGCTCTTGAGCCACTCGATGGGCTTCTTTATCAATTTTTTGCTCAAGCGTTTCTGCACCGTCGGCTAAATCATCGTGATGGCGCTCCCAATCTTCCCAATCGTGAGGCGTACCTGATTTAGGTCGTTGATGTCCCGAGCCACGGGCACGTTCCCAGGCCTTTTCTTCTAGGGTATTTGGACGATCAGGATCCCTGTCGCCCCCCACTCCTTTTCGATTTAGGTATTCTCGGGCATCCATGGAATGCTCCTCATTTCGTTAATTCACGGTCATTGATTGCGTAGACGTTGACGGCTTAGCGTCTTTATACGCGCCTTAGCGTTGAATAAAGATAGCTTGCAGGCAACACGCAATGAGCCAAATCACCTACAGTAAAAAGAGGTATCTATTTTAACGCGCAAACGACCAAGGATAAGAAAGCACCGCTTACCTGGCAGCCATTTCTTAGGATTAATGTTGATAGGACTTTTTTCAACCAGAGCGTGTATCGGAGAGCCTAGCTTTCAACGGCGCTGAACGTGATGCGAAAGGAGTGTTTATAATGACTAAAACAGCCCCTAATACTGTCCGCGACATCATGTCCCGTGACTGCTATTGCGTCTCCCCAGAGGCATCCGTGACCACCTTGGCGAAAGGATTAGCCCTGCACCGCTTACCTGGCGCGCCGGTCGTCGATCACGCTAATCGATTAATTGGCTTCATTTCCGAACAGGATGTTATGGGTCGAGTGCTTGATAGTATTTACCATGATCATGAAGCACCCTTGGTAAAAGAAATGATGCGGCATGACGTGCTCAGCGTATCGCCCAATAAATGCATTACCGACCTAGCTCAAGAAATGCTAAATGCCAAACCCAAAGTATACCCGGTTGTCGAGCAGCAGCGTTTGGTCGGGATCGTCACTCGTCGTGATATTCTCATTGCTCTTCTAGCGATGCGTGGCCATTAACAATCAAGGTAGCGTCGTTCTGGGCTTATATTGAGCTCGGCTTATATTAAGCTCGGCTTATTGAGCACTGTACGACTACATGAAAATAGCCAAAAAACAGTCAAAAAAAACCGCTACTCGGTGAGTAGCGGAAGCAAGGGATCAAAACAATAGAGTCAAGGCAACAACTTTAGCGACTGCTATCACGATGTTGCCTGTACTAACTCAGACAGGCATCACAGGAAAAGTTCGCAAAAAAGGGAAAATTTTCATGTCACATGAGGTCAAGCGTATAATCGCCGGTCATCAATTAACGGGTAATGTCTAGGAGCACAGCGAATGGCGCTCTATTTATTAGTGTTTGGAGTCTGCGTTCTGGTGCTTGGCGTGGTAATGCTGGTACTGATGACCTCAAGTACGCCTCGTTATCGTACCGAGCCAAAAGATTTGCTGGCTCTGTTCGACAAAGCGCTCAGCAGCCAAGTGAGCGAAACCGAATGGAACGCGATTATCGGCTATCCCATTCGGCATAACGAGTACTTGGATGGTATTCGGCGGCGTGCCGCGCATTTAATGGAACAACACGGCCGACGCTGGATGATTGCTCAGGGCAAGCCGCTGCTCAATCAAGAGGGCCAAGCTGAGCTGAAGGCCCTACGTGATCATTTGTCCGCCCATACAGCCCTTCGCCAGCCATAGATACATAGATAGCAGCGGTTCGTGAGAGCGCTTGCGGTTCAGGAGACCGATTATGCCCAGCACTATTCGACAACTACCCCTAGCCAGCGCAACACATCACCATACTCATGATTTTCATCAGATAGTCATTACCATGTCGGGTTCATCTGAATTTGAAATTGAAGGGCTGGGCGGTCGCGTCAATGCATTTTCGGGCTGCATAGTGCCCGCTAACCACGAGCACTTCTATTCTGGGAATGGGGATAACCGACAACTGATCCTTGACCTGCCTGAAGATGCGCCAGCGCTTACCGGTGAAAACCGCGAATTAGTGGCGTTGTTTGATGCCCCCCGTTTTTTTGGCCTGGATAATCCACTGCGCCATTACTTAGCCTTTATGGAGAGCGAGCTGGCCCAAGGCTTCGATACGTCAACCACCTCGTTTCAGCAAGACCGTTTAGCGGCGACACTGCTGGGTTCGCTTAAAGCACGCCTGGGCACTGCCACCCAAAGCAGTCAGCAGCGGCTGGATTTAGCACGCATTAATCGGTTTATTCGCCAGCATTTAGCCGAAGACCTGCGTGTTGCTGATTTGGCCCGTTTAGCGTGTTTGAGTGAAGCGCATTTTTCCGATTGTTTTCGTGCACAAACAGGGCTTTCACCCTGGCAGTACGTCAAGCGCCAGCGGCTCAACGCAGCTCGCCAGATGGTCTTGCAAAGCCGCCTCCCCCTCACGGACATCGCCATTCAAACGGGTTTTGCCAATCAAAGCGCCTTATCTCATGCATTTCGACGTAGCTATGGCCTGTCACCGCGTAAATTGCGACAAGGTTATGTTTCCTCCGTTACGCCTAGCCCATCTAATCACCCTGTAGGGTCATTGGCAGGTTAACAAACCTTATACCAAAGTCGTAAAAACCCTATGTTTGCCATGAAATTGACACGTTTTGCCTTGAAACCAGCATACACATGACGTAGCTGCACTCTACATTCGCGTATTAACGTGGGCGTAATGCCCTGTTACCCATTCGCTCTTTAAGACTTTCGGGGGCTTCAATGCTAAATGCCAACAATATGCGTGACCCTGCCATCTGGCAAACTGATCTCGATACTCTCATGGCCCGCGTTAGCGACCACTACCTCGTAGATGAAAGCGCTTACGTCAGCGAATTGATTGATGTACTGAATGCCAACCGCGATGATTTTGCCCGCATTGAAGCCAACACGGCAGCACTGGTAGAAGACGTCCGTAAAATGGACACGGCCGTTGATACCATTGACGAGCTACTCCAGCAGTACAGCCTGGATACCCATGAAGGGCTGATGCTGATGTGCCTAGCAGAAGCCATGCTGCGTATTCCCGACAAGGCCACTGCCGACGCCTTGATCGAAGACAAACTCGGCCCTGCTGACTGGCAGTCCCATGTCGGCAAAAGCGAATCCTGGATGGTCAACGCCTCGACATGGGGCCTTTTGATGACCGGCCACGTGCTGAAAATGGATCATCCTAAAGAGGGCCAACCTGCCAACTTCATCAATCGCATGGTCAACCGCATGGGCGAGCCGGTGATTCGCCGCGCCATGTATGAAGCGATGAAGATCATGGGCAAGCAGTTCGTCCTTGGCCGAGACATCAATGAAGCCTTGAAACGCTCCAAGCCTCTATTCGATAAAGGCTACACCTACTCCTACGACATGCTTGGTGAAGCCGCGCGCACCCGCGCCGACGCTCAGCGCTATTTTAATGATTACACCCGTGCCATTGAGCAAGTGGGTAAAGCGTGTAAAACGTTAAGTGATAAAACGCCAGCACCGTCAATATCTATCAAGCTTTCTGCTCTTCACCCCCGCTATGAGTTTGGTCGTCGCGAGCAGGTATTAGCCGAGTTAGTCGACACGGTTATTAAATTAGTCACCCAAGCGCGGGCGCTGAACGTCGCCGTCACTATCGATGCGGAAGAAGTCGATCGTCTGGAAATTTCGCTGGAAGTGTTCCGTGCAGTTTACGAGAGCGAAGCCGCCAAGGGCTGGGGCCATTTTGGCTTAGTGATTCAAGCTTACTCCAAGCGCGCCTTACCGGTACTCCACTATATCAATCGCCTGGCGGATCTACAGGGTGACGAAATTCCGCTACGCCTGGTGAAAGGCGCTTACTGGGATACTGAAATTAAAGAGTCCCAGCAGCTAGGGGTTGATGGCTACCCAGTATTTACTCGCAAAGCGGGTACCGACGTCGCCTACTTAGCCTGCGCGCAATTCCTGCTTTCCAACGACACCAGTGGACGTATTTTCCCGCAGTTTGCTACCCATAACGCCCATACCATCACGACCATTCTGGAATTAGCCAACGATAACAAGCGTCCCTTCGAATTTCAGCGTCTGCACGGCATGGGCGAAGCGCTCTATGAGGCGGCGCTAGAGCGTGCACCAAAAGGTACTTACTGCCGTATTTATGCGCCGGTAGGTGCTCACAAGGATCTCCTTCCCTACTTGGTTCGTCGCCTGCTTGAGAACGGTGCCAACTCGTCGTTTGTCCATCAGCTTGTCGATCCTGATGTGCCTGTCAAATCACTTTGCCAGCACCCAATCGAGACCCTACTCAAACAGAAACACTTGGCCAACATGAACATTCCGTTGCCCAAAGATATTTACGGTCCGAAACGGCGTAACTCACACGGCGTCAATCTCAATATTCGTAGCCACTACTATCCATTAATGGAAAAAATGGCGGCGTTTATGGATAAACAGTACCCAGCCAAGCCGCTATTGGCCTTTGATGTCGCCGACGATGCCGCCAATACCCATAGCATCACAAGCCCTTATGACCGTCGCCAACGCGTGGGTAGCGTCCAGTGGACCAGTAAAGAGCAGGCCACTAAAGCGCTGGATGCCGCCTGGGTTGCCTACCCTCGCTGGAATGACACGCCGGTGGCCGAGCGCGCCGCTATTGTGCGCCGTCTAGGTGATTTGATGGAAGAGCATATGCCGGAACTGATGGCACTATGCTCGCGAGAAGGTGGCAAGCTACTTACCGATGGTGTCGATGAAATCAAAGAGGCAGTCGACTTCTGTCGCTTCTACGCGATGCGGGCAGAGGAAGATTTCGGCGAAGCCATCGTGCTGCCCGGCCCCACCGGTGAATCCAATCGTTTGATGATGAGCGGCAAAGGGGTATTCGCGGCAATCAGCCCGTGGAATTTTCCAGTCGCCATTTTCTGCGGGCAGATAGTCGCCGCTGCGGTCACCGGCAATACCGTACTGGCCAAGCCAGCCGAACAAACCTCCATCGTTGCTCACCGGGTCATTGAGTTGCTCTATGAAGCGGGCATGCCGCGAGATGTCGTTCAGCTTTTGCCGGGTGACGGCCCCACGGTGGGCAGCGTGCTGACGTCCGACCCACGCATTACCGGGGTGGTATTTACTGGCGGTACCGACACGGCCCATATCATCAATCGCGCGCTGGCAGCGCGTGAAAACGCCCCGCTGCCCACGTTGATTGCTGAAACCGGCGGCATGAATGCCATGATTGTCGACTCAACGGCACTGCCCGAACAGGTGGTAGTGGATGTCGTTCAATCAGCGTTTCAGAGCGCGGGGCAGCGCTGTTCGGCACTGCGCGTGCTGTACCTTCAAGACGACGTTGCCGACCGGGTGATTAAAATTCTTAAAGGGGCTATGGATGAGCTGCGCATTGGCGACCCACGCGACTTGGGTACCGATGTAGGGCCAGTTATCGACGAAGATGCCCGCAAGGGCTTGCTCGAACACATCGAACAGTTGAAAGCTGAGAACCGCTTGGTAGCGGAAACACCTATGGCCGCTGAGCATACTCAGGATGGCACCTTTGTGCCGCCGGTAGCGTTCACTATCGACAGCATCGACGCCCTCACGCGCGAACAGTTCGGTCCAATCCTTCATATCGTGCGCTATAAATCCAGCGAACTCGACAAGGTCATTAACGACATCAATGGTCGCAACTACGGACTGACATTTGGCATTCATAGCCGTAATGAATCATTTGCCGCTGAAATAGCGAAGAAAATGCGCGTAGGCAATATCTATATCAACCGTAATATCATAGGTGCAGTGGTTGGCGTACAGCCATTTGGTGGACAAGGGCTTTCCGGTACCGGTCCTAAAGCCGGTGGCCCCCATTACCTCCAGCGCTTTGTGACTGAAAAAACGGTGACTAACAACACCGCCGCGTTAGGCGGGAATGCGTCGCTACTGGCGCTGGGCGATGAGTAAATTGCTCATCGACTCCACTCACCTGACTTCATGAACAGGAAACCATTTCATGATCGACAATAATATAGGGATTGCCCTCATACGTAAGTCCTTTCCAGGCCTTATGGGGGGCACAGGGTTCTTTACTTACCAACGTACCCGTCACCACCTTGACAGCACCTTTCGCGGACGGTCACTAAGGCCAGTAACGTGATTAAGCAAAGGGTTAACAACAACAAGTCCGCGCCTCTACCAGACTCTTCTCGGTAAGCGCACTAACCTGGCGGAGCTAGCTCCGCCCTAATGAACTGGAGAAGTTACATGGCTATAGGTGTATGGATTAGTCTCACTGCTTACTTTGCGCTCATGGTGGCCATCGGCGTTTATGCGATGCGCAAAGCGACCTCTTCGTCCGAAGACTACGTACTGGGCGGTAGAACCCTCAGTCCGCAAGTAGCCGCCCTATCGGCGGGTGCGTCGGATATGAGTGGTTGGTTGCTGCTTGGGTTACCCGGCGCAATGTTTGCCTCTGGCCTGGGGTCCGCCTGGATCGGCATCGGCCTGCTCGTAGGGGCGTTCTTTAACTGGACCTTGGTGGCACCGCGCCTGCGTGAACAGACGGTTCACTATGGGAATGCGATTACCATTCCGTCTTTCCTGGCAAATCGGTTCCCGACTCGGGCAATGTCGCTGAGAACGGTATCCGCTATCGTTATCGTGATCTTTTTTGCGGTTTACACGGCATCAGGTCTGGTGGCGGGCGGCAAACTGTTTGAAAGCGCGTTTTCCGGCATTTTCAATTTCGGCGGTTTAAGCGACTACGCGGTAGGCATCATCATTACCCTGGGCGTGGTGCTGGTCTATACCGTTGTTGGTGGCTTTCTTGCCGTGAGCATGACGGATTTCGTACAGGGCTGCATCATGATGCTGGCACTGGTGATCATGCCAGCGGTGGTGCTGTTTGGTGAAGGGGGCGGTGGCTTCTCGCAAGCCTCACAAACCCTGAATGAAGTAGATCCAACGCTGCTCTCGTGGACTGACGGCCTGACCTTGATCGGTTGGTTGTCTGCCGTCACGTGGGGGCTTGGGTATTTCGGTCAGCCGCATATCATCGTGCGCTTCATGGCCATTCGCCATCTAAAAGATGTTCCGGTGGCCCGTAACATCGGCATGAGCTGGATGCTTATCTCACTCATCGGCGCTGTTGCGCTTGGCTTATTCGGCCGCGCCTATGCCGTGCGTAACGGTATGGAAATTGAGGACCCTGAAACGATCTTTATCATTCTGGCGAACCTGCTGTTCCATCCGCTAGTGACTGGGTTCCTGTTTGCGGCACTACTAGCAGCAATCATGAGCACCATTTCCAGCCAGTTGCTGGTGTCTTCTTCATCGCTGACCGAGGATTTCTATCGCCTGTTCCTGCGCAAAGAAGCCACCGAGAAAGAAAGTGTGACCGTCGGCCGTATTTGTGTGGTGCTGGTTGGCTTGGTGGCCGCCGTCATTGCATCCGACCCTGACTCTCAGGTGCTTGGCCTGGTTAGTAACGCGTGGGCAGGCTTTGGTGCGGCTTTCGGCCCGTTGATCATCCTGTCACTGATGTGGTCGCGTACGAACGGTGCAGGTGCTATCGCTGGCATGGTGGTGGGTGCCGCCACCGTGATGATCTGGATTGCGCTAGGCTGGAATGGCGAATTCATGGGCGGCCCAGGTGTTTACGAGATAATTCCTGGCTTCATTGCGTCGTTAATTGCCATCGTGGTGGTCAGTAACATGACCGCCGACGCGGGTGAATATCAGCATATTGAACGTTAAGCGAGTAAGAGACACCGTCTCAATAGCGTTATAGATGGATCATGAGGCCTTCCCGTGGTGTACGTCATCAAGGGAAGGCCTCATGCGTTTTGAGGCATTTTTTCCTGCGTTGGCTAAGCCTTACAACTCTTGCCCTGGATCAATATCCCCACCTGCCTGCCTCGTTACACTCATATGCATCATTGAGCGACTAATAAAAGCCGCCCGTTTGCAACCAGGAGTGAACCCATGCGCAAAGCCGCCCTGCCTACTCTACTCGTGACCAGTATTGCCGCTGCGGCAATGATGACCAGCAGCCAGGCATTCGCCTATGGTGCTGGCGACTTCTTTACCCGTGTTGGCGTGGCCAAAGTAGCCCCTAAAAGCGACAACGGCTCTTTAGCCGATGGTGCGCTTGCCGTTGATGTACAGGATGAAACCAATTTCGCATTCACCTTAGGCTATCGCTTCCACGACAAGATCGGCGTCGAGCTGTTAGCGGCACTGCCCTTTGAACATGACATTCATCTAAATGGCGACAACATCGCTTCTACCAAACACCTACCGCCGACGCTGACCCTGCAATACTATCCTTTAGGCGGCACTGAATCCCGCGTTCAGCCCTATGTAGGTGCCGGTATTAACTACACACGCTTTTCTGATGAAAAGCTGGCCATCGGTGATTTAGACCTGGATGATTCCTGGGGCGCTGCGGGTCAGGTAGGTGTTGATCTACTTATTGATGATCACTGGGCGCTGAACGCCGCTGCCTGGTATCTCGACATCGATACCAATGCAAGCGTCAATGGTGCCGCTGCAGGCACCGTTGAGATAGACCCTGTTGTGGTCATGGCAGGTCTTAGCTACCGCTTCTAAGCTGCCCTCCCAGCGCATTATCGCCTGCATGACACTAAAAGCCTGCCTTCCAGCAGGCTTTTTGGTTGGCATCATCGCTCCCCTCAGCTTTCAGTCACGATTTGATCCACCCTCTCCACCGCGCGCACTACCAGTAATTGGTGATGAGCAGGTGTTTTTTCCTGCTGCAAGTAAGCCGCTACGGCAGGAGCAACCTCGCATTTAGCAGGCATGGCAGCATTAGCCTCGATCAAGGCGTTCAAACGGGCAATAAATACAAAACGTATCCATTGGGGCAACGACATCGTATCGATGCAAAAGGGTTGTACGCTCTCGAAGGCGTCTGCATCCGGTGTCGGCATACGCCATAGATCAGCGGCCTTCATTGATGCTTCAAGCTCAAGAAGCGCGGTCTGCAATGGTTGATAAGTACTCATAACGTCGTTTGTGACTACCTCACAATATAAAAAAAAGGTTGCGCTGACCCATTATCCCCACTCGGCGGACGTCTTACCACTCATCAAGCTTTGTGGAAAGTTATCCATAGACTCACAGAAAACCTGCACGAGCCTGTGGATAAACTATGGAAAGGTGTCGCAGACGCTACTCTCATGCACCTTTCGCAACGTTGTTTATTTTTTAACCGTACTGTCATGAACGTAACCCAACCTCTTTTATGGGCATAAAAGCAAGTCCTTAAAACGGGTCATTAAAACCAGTTTTCTCAATGTCGACGGCTGACAGTGTTAGATCATCAAGGTAGAGTGCAGACTTGCAACGCGGAAGGATGTCATGCAACCGATTCACACTCTTGATGAGTTTTTTACCCGAAGTGGCGCCGAGGTTTCCCTCTACCACATGGGCCGCCATGTGACCGCCTGCCCTCGCCAGCTTCTCGCCCCCTTCGAGCGTGGCGAGACGCCTTGGCCTGAGCCCTGGAAAGGCCAGGCACGCCTAGCCATTTTGTTTCGCTTGGGCGACATGCCCGAACCTGCCATCTGGTTTTTAGCGCTGCCGCTAGATGAGCAGGGAATACTAGTCCCAGCGCAACGCGATGCTTTCTTGAATCGTCTACTTGAAACCCTGGGCCGCAACGTTTCGCAAGTAGGACGTGAAAAAACCGCGGACGTGGATCATTTAATGAAGGATAATCCACTCGCGTTCACTCCCAGCATCACTTTCCAGGCGATGCTCAATGCGCGCGCCACTTTTGATAGTGGGTTGCCAGCCAGCCAGCACTTTGAGCCGGTTGAGGCTTATTTTAGTGGCCAGCAGCCTATTGATTGGCAAGCATTGGGCTTACAGGGAATTGCCGATTATGTAGTGCGCATGGAAGCGGATGACGCTGAATCACTAGCAAAGGCATTTACCTCTCTGCCTACCGCCGTTATCCACTCGGTATGCTACTGTTTAGAACACCAACCGTTGCCAGCCACATTGGTGTCTGCACTGCATCAACGCGGCGAGATCGCTGCACAAGAAGGCGATATAGAAACCTTATGTGCGTGCCTGCGTGCCGTCGGAAGCACCCATGCAGTTGAAGCAGGAGAGTGGTATACCTCATTGCTTAACGATGCAGCGGTGTGCGGTCCGGATGTGCTGGCCGCCATGGCCGGACGTGGCTGGACATACCTTGAAGACGCTCAGCGCCTGCCTCTGTTTCTACAGCGGTTAGCAGAAGATGAGCGTACCGATTTCGCTGCCGTTGTGCGGGATATTGCGCTTATTCCAAGGCTACGCTTACCGGTAATGATGGCGCTACGCGATGCGCATGAAGGCACTCCCATTCAACGCCGTTTGACAACAATGATGTCACACAGGAACAGTTAACCTGATGTTGTCACTTTTATTTGCAAGGAGTAGGTCGTGAAGGAATTACCCTATCAGGCTAAAGCGGTTATTGGCCGCCGGGAGATGGTGACCTTACCTGAACTAGGGCTTCACCTATGCTGTAAAGCAGATACAGGCGCGCGAACGTCTGCCCTACATGCAGAAGACATTGAGACTCACGAAGATGAGCAGGGCCAACTGTGGGTAAGCTTTATTACTCATAGCGGCGGGCCGACAACACCGGCCCACCGTTATAGTTTGCACCTGCATGATAGACGCCGGGTAACCAGTTCCAATGGTCATAGCGAGTGGCGCTATGTTATCCGTACCCCGATGCACATGGGTGACCTGAATTTTCCAGTTGAACTGACCCTGACTGACCGCAGCAATATGCGCCATCCGATGCTGCTAGGACGCCGCGCTATGCGTCGCCTGCTGGTCGCACCGGGTGCTGCTTTTTTGCACGGTGAGCCTTAATTCTCTTATTAGTTGCCTTACGATAGGCTCGGAGTCTCCTACATGCATATCGCCCTACTGTCACGCAATCGCAATTTATACTCTACCCGCCGCTTAGTCGAAGCGGCAGAACAGCGTGGTCATACCGCACGCGTGGTGGACACACTGCGTTGCTATATGAGCATTACCTCTCACCACCCTTCTATTCATTATAAAGGGGAAGAGATCGAGCACTTTGATGCCGTCATTCCGCGCATCGGTTCTTCTGTCACCTTTTATGGCTGTGCGGTACTACGCCAGTTTGAGATGATGGGCACCTACGTTATCAATGATAATGTCTCCATTACTCGCTCACGGGATAAGTTACGCTCACTGCAGTTGCTGTCGCGCAAAGGGCTGGGGCTGCCCATTACCGGTTTTGCACATTCGCCGGATGATATTCCTGATTTGATCACCATGGTCAAAGGGGCTCCGCTGGTGATCAAGCTGCTTGAAGGCACCCAAGGCATTGGCGTGGTCTTGGCGGAAACCAATCAGGCGGCTGAATCAGTCATTCAGGCGTTTATGGGCATGAAAGCCAATATCATGGTGCAGGAGTACATCAAAGAAGCTCGCGGCGCTGACATTCGCTGCTTTGTTATCGGCGACAAAGTGGTGGCATCAATGAAACGCCAGGCAGCCGAGGGTGAATTTCGATCTAATCTCCATCGCGGCGGCACTGCAAGTGTTATTCGGATTACCCCCGAAGAACGCTCGACGGCTATTCGCGCCGCGAAGGCGATGGGGCTTCGAGTAGCGGGTGTCGATTTGCTCCGCTCCAACCATGGCCCGGTTATTATGGAAGTGAATTCCTCGCCAGGATTGCAGGGCATAGAGAACGCCACCGGTAAGGATATTGCGGGCATGATCATCGAACATATCGAAAAAAACGCCACACCAGCCCGTAAAGCGCCGCCCAAGCCTAAAGGCTAAGGCAAAAATATTAAAATAATCCGATTTGGGGGTGGCAAAACGACGCTGCCCCCCCCACAATCTGCGTCACCGAAGGAGGTAGACGCTCATGTTTCTCGATAATCGCCAAGTGGCGATGGACAGCGTATTGGAAGCGCTGGCCGATAGCATTGATTATTTCCAAGATAATATTGAACGCCTGCGCCCCTCCCTGCGCGATGCTTTAAAACCGCATTACGAGGCTCGGCTTAAGCAGATGCGGCAATTACAGGAGCTCGCCCGTGCGCATTTAAAAATGCTGCCACGCGATGCAGACGTTGAACGCGATGATTTTTTATGGCTCTGGAGCCGTCTAAAAAGCTTTGTGGGCAACGATAGCCAAGTGTTGATCAATGAGCTGCTTGAACAAGAGCGAGTGTTGATGCAGGCTCTCTCCTCGCTGTATACCCATCCGCTACCCGACCCGATAGAGCCGGTAGTGGAAGAGTGCATGCAGGGTTGCCGTAAGCTGATTCGTGAGCTTTACGCCTTACAGAAGCGCAAAACCCACCGCTGATATGGCTCGCCCAACGGTTAAGGGTTAAAGCGCTTATCCAGGGAGGGCAAAATGAGATCGATGGGCGCCCGTTTCCTCAACTCAATGGGCTCTGGCGTACCGAGAAAATACGGTTCTCTCCCCCATAGATAGAGATCGCCCAGGGTCGCGACGCGCGCCGTCCACTCGCGCAGTTTTAAGCCCCACTCCACGTTGATGGTGGGGTCGTCGGCCACACAGCCAGTCACGTCCATACCTAGCGCCCGGCCAATATACACCGCTCGAGGAAGATGCCAGCTCTGGGTAATTAATAGCGCTTTATCCAATTGAAAGACGTCACGTGCCCGCACTAACGTGTCATACGTGCTAAAACCGGCGAAATCCATCGTCAATTGATCAGGGTCCACACCTCGCCGAAAAAGCTCGCGCCACATGGCGCGTGGCTCATTATAGGCTTGAGTTCGGTTATCTCCTGACAGTAATAAATGCTCGACCTGCGCCACGTCGATCAGCGTGGTCGCGGTTCGCATGCGCGCATGGAAATGGGGATTACGCACGCCGCTTCGCGTCCAGTTAGAAGTGCCAAAGACAATGCCCACTTTAGCTGGCAGGCATTGCTGAGGTTTTCGTTCTATATAGGCGGCAGTGGTCGCCAGCACCCAAAAATTACCGGCTATAAACAGCAATGTCGCCAGAAGCAACATGGCTCCTAGCGACATTAACAAACGCTTCAACCAGATCAACATCACGTTGTGCATCCAGCGCCCAGCCGGGAATTAGAACATGCCGAGTTCAAGCTTTGCCTCGTCGCTCATCATGTCACGGCTCCAAGGGGGGCTGAAGACAATCTCGGTGTGTACTTTGCTGATTTGGGGAGCACCTAGGATTTTATTGCGTGCATCAGCAGCAATGACATCGCCCATGCCACAACCAGGCGCCGTTAGCGTCATGCGTATCGTGGCGATCCGATCACCGCTGATAAGGCGCTCAATCCGGCAGCCATAGACCAGACCCAGGTCAACGATATTGACGGGAATCTCAGGATCAAAGCAGGTGCGTAACTGCTCCCATACGAACTGCTCGATCTCTTCTTCACTCGCAGTCTCTGGAAGCGTCGGCCGAGGCAGCGACTCAAGGCCCAAGGCGTCCAGGTTGCGCCCCTCAATCAAGTAGAGACGCCCCTCGAAACCAACGCTCACCGAACTCCCTTTCGCTTGCATAACGCTAACAACACTATCTTCAGCTAGCGTTTCTGTTTTGCCAAACGGTATCGCAATAGCGTCGACATCGCGCTGAAGCGGTAACTGCTGGCCTCGTTCGAGACTGGCGACTTGCTCGAGATCCATAACTGTCCTTAAAAACGTTCTTCAAAGAGCTGGCCTTAAAGAACTGACCTTAGCGCACCATACCAATGACACGATGGAGTGCTTCAATAAAGCTATCCACTTCTTCGAGCGTATTATACGCCGCAAACGAAGCCCGGCAGGTAGCCTCCACACCAAAATGTGTCAATAACGGCTGCGCACAGTGATTGCCTGTTCGGATAGCCACGCCGAGCTGATCAATCAACAGACCGATATCTTGCGAGTGAGCCCCATCCACCACAAACGAAAGCACCCCCGCTTTTTGCGGCGCGGTGCCCAATATCCGCATGCCATCAATACGGTTCGCCGCCTGTGTGGCATGCTCAAGCAATATGCCTTCCCAAGCACCTATCGCTTCTACGCCAACACTCTCGACCCACTCAAGCGCCCTGCCCAAGGCAATCACCTCGGCAATGGCGGGGGTGCCGGCTTCAAACTTATGCGGAATATCGGCAAACGTGGAGCCAACATCAAAGGAGACGGTTTTGATCATTTCGCCGCCGCCCTGCCATGGGGGCATGGCCTCAAGCAGCGCTTGCTTCCCATAGAGCACGCCAACCCCAGTTGGCCCATACACTTTATGGCCTGAAAAGGCATAAAAATCGGCGTTGATTGCCTGGACATCGACCCGCTGATGCGGCGTTGCCTGAGCACCATCAATCAAGATTAACGCATCATACTGATGGGCAAG
>TARA_R110002012_G_scaffold7723_7_pt1 | contig 15569 bp, 7 predicted proteins | sample TARA_R110002012 | Tara Oceans TARA_R110002012 (sample SAMEA4396515) | marine metagenome | biome: Westerlies Biome; feature: [DCM] deep chlorophyll maximum layer (ENVO:01000326); material: water (ENVO:00002006), including particulate matter (ENVO:01000060) such as... | depth 40 m
TGATTACCCATCTATCATCTTTAACATACACTCGTCCTTGTCTTGGGTTAGGAAGTTGTAAGGCTGCATAGACCTCTTCTTTAAGAGCAGATACTAGTTCTTGAACAGTTATATCTACAACAATATCAGTTTTACCTTTAACACGCATACTTAAGTATATTATAGTTCCTTACATTAGATTTACTACTCGGGTATTAAATATTATAAATGGCTCTTATAAAGATATCAGACGTCTCGGTAGATAAAAGAGATAACGCGGCTTTGGAAGGTGGTTATCTGTATAAGGATCTCTTTTTAGATTTAGAGCCGGAAGTATATTATAATAAACAGCTCAATAAAAATGTAATTTTGAAAGACATTCAAGGTTCATATGATTTACAAGCTATTAAAAATAGTATTATAAATATATTTTTAACTTCCCCCGGTCAGAAAATATTAAACCCGGAGTTTGGTATAGATTTAAGAAGATACCTATTTGAGCCTGTTAACAGTTCTACCGCGTACAGAATAAAATATGATATTAACACTAAACTACCTGGTCAAGAACCAAGAATACAACTTCAAAACGTTAATGTAGATGCTATAACCGATGCACAGGAATATTACATTGCTATGCAAATAAATATTCCCTCTTTAGATGCATACGGGATAACGCTTAAATCATTATTAAATAGTAACGGATACTACGTATTATAACACCATGCCAAAGAATACAAACGAAACATCGAACAAGTTTTTAGATTTCAATTTACCACAAGATGCGTATGTCGCGTTTGACGCAGTAAGTTTAAAGGATTATATAATAAATCGGTTAGATGAAAATGAAAAATTTACTGATCAAAATTATGAAGGCAGTAATTTAGCTGCTGTAATCGATATAATTGCATATTCCTATCATGTCCTCTTGTTCTATTTAAACACCACAGCCTCTGAAGTAAACTTCGATCAAGCTACTTTGTATGAGAACATGAATAAAATTGTAAAGCTGATAGGCTATAAGCCAGCCGGAAAGCAAACTTCTATTGTTCCTATAAATGCTGTTGCGGCAGTCTCCCTACCAACTGGTAATTATACTATTCGCAAATATTCTTATTTTTTAGCAGATGGCATTCAGTACAATTTTAATGAAGATATATCTTTTAACAGGACCAATGCCGGTGAAGTAGAAACGTTGCAAACTGTAAACGATGAAGCAATACTATATCAAGGGACCATTAAAGAGTATCCCGACTATACCGCACAAGGTGAAGAATTTGAAGTTCTACCAATCGTTGTTGATAATATTGTTAACAGTAATGATGATAAATTTATTGCAGACGGGACAATAAGCGTGTATGTAAAAGAAGCTAGTGATAACACATACTATGAATATAGCATTGTAGAGAGTTTATATCTTTCAAAATCTACTGATAGGGTATGCGAGCTTAGATTAAATGAGTATGGTCACTACGAAGTAAAATTTGGTAATGGTGTGTTTGGTAAAAAATTAGACCCATCAGATATTGTGTCAGTTAATTACCTGTTATCTGATAACACCGGCGGTGTTATTAGTAAAAACATTATTAATGGTAATAAATTATTTGTTTATGATTCTGCTAGACAGCAGGAATTATTTAAGGACCTCTATCCAAATAGAGCCGAAACAACTTTTTTAAATATTACTAATAGTCCAAAGATTACATTTAACAACCCTCTTAATTCTTCCGCCCTATCAACAGAAGAAACAGTTGAGCAAATTAGACAAAATGCTCCAAAGATGTTCTCATCTCAATTAAGATTGGTTACAGAAAAAGATTATCAATCATTTTTAGAGAGAAATTTAGCTAACGTAATTACAAGTACCCGGGTTGTAAATAATGAAAGTTATATCAACGAATACATACAGTATTTTTACGATATATGCGTAGATCCGAATAAGGTAAACAGAGTAATAATTAACCAGGTAAATTTCGCAGATGCATGTGATTTTAATAACATTAATGTATTTGCTGTGCCACGGTTTACTGTCACAGAAGATAAATCATACCCGCCTTTCTTAAGTAACTCATTCAAAAATTACATAGTAACACAAACACAAGATCGTAAGATGTTATCTAATAATGTTGTTCCGAGAGATCCTATTTACATGGCATTTGGCTTAGGAATAGGGGATGCGTCTAATTTAACACTGGATATATTAGATCAAACTAAGCTATATGCTGTTAGAGAAACGAACAACAAAATTAATAAAACAACACTTAAAACCCGGATAGCTAGTTTAATCAAAAAGTTTTTTGATCCGGAGACAAATTCACTCGGTGGAAATTTAAAGCTGGTAGACTTAGCTAATAGCATTCTTTCGTTAGAAGGAATAAAGCGAATAGAAACAAGGAATGAGCTAACCGGTGAAGTATTTACCAGTGGTATATCGTTTTTATCATTTAACCCTCAATACCCAGCAAGTGATATAGAGTTAGTGAACCAAGATAAGACATTACCGTTTTTTAAGTTTCCCTACCTATACTCTCCTTTATCCGTAGCCAAGCGTGTTGTTATAACAGATGAGTAATATAAAAGTAAACTATGCGATATTCGACGTAGAAGATTATAAGCGGGAAGCTCAATTATCTTCTTATAATCTTCCCTTTACCCCTCTCACTTTCAAAGCTCGTATACCTAGCTCCCTCGGCGGTGAAGCTGTAACCACCCAATACAATACACTAAAAGCAACTTTTGACTTTGGTGATGGTAGTTATGGAAATGCGCTCACAAGTACACATATTTATGAGTATCCTGGTGTGTATAATGTGAGAATGGTTTTAAGGGATTGTGATAATAATTCAATACTTGCGTCTTACAGCACGGATATAACGATACACGATTATATTACTAACACGTTTACTCTTACTGCCGGGCCGACTAAAACAAATATACTGGAATTATCAGCTGGTGAGTTTTCTAATGCTATAACAATTAATTCACAGTCTCCGTTCTATCAAAACTTTCAAGATATATACTTTTCTATATCAGGGTGTGATGTACCTAACTATTATAATTTAGATTCTAATAAGTTTAATAATCTCAAAACGTTTAATTCATTTTATAAGAAAGAGTACATAGACACGTTGTCTGGATATGAATACGAAGATATAAACAAAATTGCTCTTTCTTCTGCTAACATATACATGCGGCTCAGTGGTAATAATGACACTTCTGGAAAAGGTCCGACCGCTTTTGCAATAGTTAATACATTGAGCACGCACATATCAAGTGTTAATGTAGGTAGTTCAGGTGAGCAGGTAGTGTACTTTAAAACTGACGCACAGGACGCACCTTACAGACATATCAATATATCATTGTTTAAGGATAGAAATAATATTTTCTCTAACAGCACTACAGGTTACAAAGATAATAATTATACAAACAACTTTACTATTACTCTTTCATCCTTAGTTGGTACAATATCTTCTCAAACCCTTAGTAGCATAGAAATAACATCAAACGGGATTCCTGGAGAAGGAGATAGTGTAGCAACCTTCGAAGTGTCACCGGTACAATTTAAAGGTCTAGGTATACCGTTTATTTTATCACCAAAAAATACCAACTACTACACGATGAAGGCTCTATCTAGTCATAGAACTCCAATTTTTGAATTACTATCCGGCATGTCACCGGAAATTATTCCAGGTGTTAGTGGTGTTGTTGTAGATCCGATACATTATTCAATTCAGAGCTTAAGCGCTACGCTTTCTTCTCTAAATACAAAATTTTGGTATAGGGGTCTCCTAACATTTAATGATAAAACTCTCGCCTCACTTTCTGGTAAACCGTCGTTTTTAACTCTCAGTGCAAAATGCCCTTATGACAATATCGCTGTAACCCCTACAACAACCAATACCGTAACCGGTTATACCTCTTTTACCTGCTATCCAAAGAATTATTATCAAGCATATAAGCAAAATGAAGAGTTTGATTTCGAACAAACAATAAAAGATTTAAGATTCCAAGAAATTTTACTAGATAAAGATGTATTATTTACAGATTTTATTGGGTCTATATTCGGTAATGTGAGTAGTGATTATACTACTCTAGGTAAAAAGCTTTGGGAAAAAATTCAGAATTTCACATCAAATAATAGTGACATAGATTACTGTGATATAACTTCTCTTATTAATTTAGCTAGCTTAGCAGATGATGACGGAATCGTGTTTGATAGATCTTTAGCTCAACAACCTGAATTGGTTGATAGGTTAATGAGTGTGCTTAGTGTAAACTATAATAAATTTAGAGGAACTCAGAACAAATTTGATGAAAATTACGACCCTCAAGGCCATACGACAAAAACAACGTATGGGAAAAATTTAGACGGGTTATTAGACTCACAAACTTACGAAGTGTCCGCCGGTACAGATATTGTAGCTTATGAAAAATTTAGCGAGACATATACAAGGCTTAATACTTATCAGCCGTTATCTGCATTAAGTGGGGTCGCATATTCAAAATCTGGTAATTTTCAGACTTACATGCTTAGCGCATTTACAACATCACTAATGACTAGCGGTGGGGATTATTGGGGATGGCCTTTAGTATTACCAGCGGCTTATGATAGTATTACAACTGTAGATAAATTCTATAAATTTTATAGTTTATCTGCGGTGTATGCTAATACGATAGAAGGTGGTTTAATAGACTACTCAAATGGATTAACAACACTCGAGTATAATACTCCGCTTAGCTCGCTACAGGGAGATAATAACGTATTTGATGTTATGGTCCGGAACTCCTTATTTAGTAGTCTATCTCTGTTCTAGAGATAAATATGTTTAATGGATACTATTGTTACAGGCTACCCTGAAGTAGATTTATCTATAACTAATCCTAATGTAAGTCATGATGACGCGTTAGATAAATTTACGCCATTCTCGTTTGTTCAGTTTATTGAAACTGTAAGTGAGTCTTACCAACCAGAAACTTTAACAGAATTTTATTCCACTTATATTCAGAGGTGGAATACTAAAACTGAGAAAGCGGGTGCAACCAATAAAGACATAATTATCGAAAGATATCGTGACTTCCTAAGAGATATTACTTTAAATTTTTCGACTAACACAGAAAGAACTTTTCTTACCCAGCTAGATTTTGCTGATCCATATGATGTAGAGATGGCGATGTCTTTTTATAGTAAAAAAATAAGACATATTATTTCATACTATAAAAAGAAGCGACAGACTCTTCATTATGCTTCCACTAAAGCTAAAGTAAAGGGAAGCTCACTAGGGATAGAACAAGCTGCTATAGATCTTGTTATTAACTTTTTAGAGAACCGGAGTACTGCAGCTAAAGATTACGATATAACGACAATTAAGAAAAATTTATTAATTTCAACTACAGAATATTTTGATAATTTTTCACAATATTTTAACAGAGCGCCTGAAGATCATGAATATGGTAGAACCTTTAAGAGTTATAACCCGGCTGATTTACCGAAGGATAATATATTTTTAGCTGATGATGAAACATTAGTATCTCAGGTTTTTGCTTCCGTGGGTGAAGATTTAATTACCCTTAAAGAGGGACGACAATCTCTTAATTTTAAGATTAAAGAAGACTCACTGTTTAGTAATAAAAGAGAGCTAACAGAGAAGTTCATGGGAGCGGATTTTTACTATCTAGCTACAGATGAAAACGGTAAGCCTGATTTAGATGAGAACGGTAGGCCACCGGTTTTATTTAAAGCGAAGAAGCCCTATGCTAATTTTTTAAATCAAAACTACCCTTCTACAGCTTCTGTTTTCTCTAATGAAATTGTCAGCGAGAGAGATCTAGGATTTTTTAGACCACAAAATTCTGCAGTTGTGGTGATTGAAGGACGTCGTTTAAAGTTCTTTACTAGAAAAACATATCCACCAAATCAATTATATATATTTCCGGATCCAGATTTATTTACTAATACAGATAATGTATTAACCTTTATTATTGACACCTCGAGGTCAATTAATAATGCTAGTAAAGGAATCGCAGTAAATCAACCTAATACGGATAGAGATAGTACTGCTTTTATTGGATATAATTCTGAAATGGGGCAGGATAGGAATTTAAATACAGATTTATCTTACCTATTTGATGAGGGGTATATAGACGATGGCAAAAAAGATCTATTCGGTAACATTTTCGGACTAATAAAGGATTACGATTATTATAGAAATAATGTCGTTTTAGAACCACCGGTTACTATAAAAAGTCTGATGATGAACGGGTATCAATTTTTTGATGACCTGTATGGTGAAGGTTATACGTTTTCTTATGAAACGTCAGATTCATCAACATATTCTGAAACTATAAGATCTGGACTTTCTACATTTACTAACGGATTTACGGGAAGAGGTCCCGATGATTTGCTACCCGACACTCCGAGTAGTTGGACAAGTTTTCCAACCTCTGCATATAATATTTTCTTTAGGTACTTTAACCCCTATCAAACGTTACTTGAACCTTCAAACTTTTTAGAAGTAGATTACGGTCGGCCAGAGACTATGGCATTTGACGCAGATGTCAAAGAAGGAGCTTATTTTAAGTTTTCTGATACAGAGGCCTTAGCTGATCCAATGAGGTCTGGATTGAGCGCATACGCAGCTAGCGATGCTCAATTTTATTTCTCAGAATTAACAGAAGCTGGAATAGGTAAATTTAATGTAGACCCGCCATACCCTACGGCGTTTCCAAATAGGACCATATTTAGAGCTCTATGTGATAATACAGATGAGTGGACAGAATCACTATCAGGTAATTTTACTTATGATGTGCGGTTATCTGGCGGATCGGGTAATAGTGGTAATGATGTAAAGAACTATGACGGAATGCTGTTTACAGATAATATAATCTTTAATTATGCTCCGAATGAAGAAAATTTTGATTATAACTCAACTGTATATTCTAAGACTACTATAGCTAACGTAACATCGGCACATGAAAGTTTCTTTAATAAGCAGGATCATCTCGGAAAAATTTACGTAAAAAATACAAACAAAGCATGGGATACTCCTGCTGTTAAAGAACTTACAGAGTGGTTACCTTATCTCTCTACAAAATATAATACTGCAGTTTGTAATGAGTTATCTTCCTCAGTAACTAATTTTGATATTTTTTACAGCACCCTTTTTATTGAAACAAGCAGTTACTTAATTATAGAGAGAACTAAGTACAAGGATAATATATTTAAAGCTCCAGGTTCGTTTACAAACTCTCTTACTCTTAATACGAACTTTTTCGATAAAGTAAGTAACAGGTTAAAGGTAGAAGATGATGTATTCTACTGCAGAATGGCGAGAGACCAACTGGGACCGGTTGACGGTGATCCGTCGCATAAAGGAAATAGATTTTACCCTGAAATTTACAAATATAATTACCTTAATGATAAGAGTGAACAATTATTTCCTACTACCGGTAATCCAGCAGTATCTTCCGCTAGATTCTTCAATTTAACGGGTGATGGCTCTGTATACATAGAGTGTAGTACCCCTCTCTTAACTTACAGTAGTGACAACAACCAATTTAACCTAGGTGTTATATTAAAGGATCAAAATAAGGGACCGGTCCTGCTAAATTACCTCTTTGAATATGCCGACGATATTAACTTTTTAAAGTCAGAAGCATATGTTTGTAATAACAGTAGATTTACATTTAACTTTGTGCAATCTGCATATCCTGGTGGTTGGGCTACAATCGATCTCGATAATTTAAACTTTGTTTTATCTTCTGCTATACCATCACTAACATCAACTTATGTGTCACCTTCACCCTTATCAGCCTCAGCTTTAATACTATGAACACTTATACCTTTTCCATATCTACTGATACAGCAGGGGTATCTAACGTCTATCCCACAATCGACCTCTTTGATATAACAAATTTTTCGTTAAATATAATAGATGTTTATACAGATACATTTCCTAACTACGTAGGTATTGACTGGGGGGATGGAACGGCTGTATTAGAACCTGATGTGTCGGTTTTTCGGGACTATAGGAAAGATTCTATTTACCCTGAAATAACCAAAGGAGTGGCGCCTAAGTACATATCCGACATATATAAACATGTATACGAGCCGTCATCCTACGCGTTAAAAAAAACTGTAGTACTGAAAGTAAATATAGGTTATATCACCGGGGAAACGACAACGCTAAGTGCACCGCTGAACATACGAACTGAAGGGTATTATCAAACTGTAGAAGATATAGATTTAATTGGTTTAGATCTTTTAAATAACAAATACAATAGTTCACGGTTTACCCTTCTTACTAAGAAAGACGATTATATTGTTCAGTTGGAGAACGAATCTTATAAAGAAGACACAGCATAAATATTATTAATGGGATCTTTAGTAAAATCTAGTCTAAGTGCGCTTAGCTCAGCAGAGGCTAGCTTTTGCCCGTCAAATATTGAATTAGATCAATTTCCGCGGACGTTTAACGGGGGGTTTAAATTAAATTTTGTTCAAGCCCTCTCTAGCTGTCAAAGCTTTAAAAACTTAAATTATACTAACTTCTATCTTACAGATAACTACCTTTTAGATAGCGTTACTACATATAACGCTCCAAACATAAAACCATCAAGATATACAACAACGTTAAATTTTGGATTTAGTGGGGTCGCGTTTTGTAATTTTAAAGTTGCTTCTTTAAGTACGTTTAAGTTACAAAATATAATTTATGAAGCTGATAATTACGGTACTGCTGTAATTTCTGAATTAAGTGGTGATGTTTTTGAAATTGAGCTAGTTAATGATTTTGTTTGCAGAGTAGCTACCCGACAAAATAACCTTCGATATTTTCTCGTAGTAGAAGATGGTACTGAATTTACAGACACACGTGAAGTATTGTTTGTTGCTGAAAGTCAGTTACCCTTATCCGGGTTTAATTTAAGATATAATTTATCAAAATACCTAACCAATAGTTATATTAACTTATATTCTACAAAACAAGTAGATGCTACAACCAATACATACGTCATTGGTAGTAATGGTAATAACGTTTTAGCACAACGACTTGACCCATCTTACAATTATGATCAGTTTGTTGCTAATTCATACAACATAAAACTTGATCAGGAATTAAACTTAACTACTCCATCACCGTACAATGCTTCGTATATTACGTATAATAATTATGGTAAAATAAAAGATAGTAATAGTGATTTTAACTTACCATCAAATTACCTGTTTTATAGCTCGAGTAATAATAACTCACTAGTGTTTAATTTTCTTAATTTAAAAAACATAGTTAACACACAAGATTCATTTACATCTTCCAACAACTTACTCTCTACATCCGAAACAACTATATTTTCGCAAGATCTTAGAACCTATACTAGTATCTTTTCTGATATAGATAGTGAAGAGAATGAAACGTTAGCGTTAAATTATGTATATAATAATTATGATTTAGTTATACCACCCGGAACTACATACTTTACTACACCTTCTTCACTCCAACCTTTTGATAAAATAAATATTAACGACACTAAATTTACAGATTGCGGGTCGTTTGCGTTTAAGACTCCAGATTTAGCGGATAGGGTATATGCTTTAGATGATAATACTGATAAAAGCGAAAATGTAACTTACTTATGTACCTGGCTTTCTGGTGGAATAGGAGAGCGTGGAATGTGGGTTGATAGATACTTTTACCCAGATCTCGTTTCAAAAGAAGAAGCACTAGGCGGCGTTGCAGCGTTTAACGTTACTTACGACCAAACAGTAGAAAACCTGATAATGACCAATGCTACTTTAAAGTCTTCAGTGACGAAAAAGTATTATTTTGATAAAAAGAGCGACTTAATCTTCGAGCCTTCAAAACGCTACAAATATATTAGAATAGCTAAAGATGACTTTGTTATAAAGACTCCTACAAATTTTTGCGAAACTTCTACAATAGACAGAAAAGTAAATAATTATTTTTCAACTATAAATAAAAACGGCGGATTTGGATTAGGTTTTACTATACAAAACGATACAGATGATTTTTACATAGAGTCTGAACGCAACGCAATAAACGGCGGGATTAGGTTTGATAAAAATGGAAAAAAATGTAAATTTATCTATAGGTTTTTTGATAATAGCACAGACGGAATTAGTTTATCAGCAAGAATAGCTAAAACAACTTTCGAATATGATTTTGAAATAGACTTGTTTGAAAAAAATAATATATTTCTATCTTTTGATGCTATTTTGGGTGAGGGTAAATTGTATCTTAATTCAGTTGAGTTGTTTAATTTTGAAATTAATGCATACCAAATGTATACAAAGCGGGTACTCTTTGGTGATGTATTCATGTATTATGTAGATACTGATAATGTACAGCAAAGCATAGAAATATTACGTAATGCAGCTTCTGATCAAAAAGATAGAATTGGAATTGATAATTTATACCTATCTCTGCAACCTCTAACTAGTAATCAACAATTGGCGTTTTTGTTCAGTACAAATTTAAATGATATTCAAGATATTACAATCTCTTTACCGTGCGGCATGAGAAATTTAACTGACAATATAAATCTTGTTAACTCTATTAATACAAATCTTAAGCACAAGAGTAACGCAGTTGATATTAATATTAAAAATTTAAATATAGCTGATGACAGTATTAAAGAGGAAGTTAAAAATGTTCTCCTAACTAATATCGGGAACTCGATACCTAAATCGACTATGATTAATGAGGTTAAATTTATAAATTATAAAAAATGATCGAATATTTTAAATATACAGCAGCCGGCTCCTTTACTCTAAGCGGTGCAAGCTATAAGGGCTTTGTAAATGTAAGGGACGGTGTCGCGTATTCAGGTAAAACGTTTTCTGCTACCTCAAAAATTCTAGAATCAACAGATACCTTCTTCGCTAACTGTATATTAAGTGAGTTAGAATTTGATAGAACTGCTACGCCTATTACTGAGTCTGATATACTAACAGCTCCAGTAGTCTCCCCTAGAAGCGTAATTGATCAGTCTTTTATCGACACTAACTTAGGCATCCTTAATCGTAACAATTTAAATTTATACGCTTTAAATATTATTTCTCGAACAGATTTACTAAATTTTAAAAATTCTGCAAAAGACGGGAACGCCTATTTTTTGGGGTTATCTAGCGGTAAACATGATATACGAAATGATGATACTAAGATGGCTAAAGATAATCTCTTTCCTATTCAAATAGATCCTTTTAGCTTTATTGATAAGGTGCCTGGTGTTAGTGTATTAGACGATACGATTGATAGCACTTTGTTTGTGTATAACGACGAGACGTATTTTTACTTTACCACGACCCCAACGGCCTCTCATACTTTTTCCGGTAGTTTTGTAAAAAATAGTAATTTTGTTCCTATTACACCGGATGAAGATACCGGGGAAACCTTATTTAAAGGTCAAACTAGATTTACATATGACAACTCGACAGATATTCTATATAGTTTATCTGCTAGTGCTAATGAAATACACCTTAATCTATACGATAACAGCTTTGTTAATCCTTGCGGTAAGTTGAAGTTGGTTGATAAAATTATTATTGAGGATGAAGTTATAGACGAGACAGTTAAGATAGGAAACAACCTGCTTGGATATAGATATAGTGAGACTGATGTGGATTTAGAGATTGATACAACTTACATCTCTATTAGAAACAAATATTCAAATAAACTAATTAACACTTTAACCACGACTGAAGATGAAGAAATAGTCGCTTTTGATATAAGAGATTCTGATGATTCTATATTAGTGTTAACATCACCAGAGCAAGCACCACCTGAGGTTCTAGAAAACGATACTAGTGGCGAAGGTGTATTTTATCTATATCAGCTAGATGCAGAAACGTTAACTGATTTAGGTCCTGAGTTAAATCCGAAAGTAATCTACAGGCATAGGCCAACATATAAATTTAATGCTGTCGACGAAGATGATATTTCAATATATTTTTCACAAAATGATTCGAATGTATTTATATTAAATGATAAAGGATTTATAACAACTAGATTTATATCAAATCCTACTGAAGTCGCTGGATTTGCGAATCCTGAAAGTTTACAGTATCTTCCTGATATGTATTTTAATAATACAGGTGAACGATTTAATTTAATTGAAAAGAAGTTTAATTCAAATATACTTAAATCTAATTACTTTAATTACATTAATTATATAGTTACAAAAAACGAAACTGATTTATTCTTTTTATTACATAATGTCGGTCGTATATATTTGTTTAAAGAGAGCAATATCTTATATGAAAACTTTGTTTCTCTCGATCTTAAAAACCTATATGAAAAGATAACTAGCTGTGAATCTAGTTTAGGGATTTCTCTAAATAGTGAGATTCAAAATATTATTAAGGACACAGTGAGTATATTTTTAAATCTTAGTCTTATACCTAACCCGGGAGTAGTAAATGGTATTCCAGTGTTAAGGGATTATATTACCTATAAAGGATTAGATATTAATTTTAGGGATATGGAGTTTCACGAAAACGAAGCTGTGGATTATAATGTTGTGTCTAGAGTAATAAACCAGCTTTTCGAGTTACAACAACAAATTCTAAATAGTATAACGGATAAGTTAGCAGAGATAGAGGGCCCTGAGGAAGATTATATAGGTAGTATAGTTGTAGGAGATACTGAATTTGAAGAATTAAATCCTGGAGGTAGAGCTCTAGATTATTAAAATAAATATATAAGTATGCCGAGAAGCCTTTCACAACAACGTATAGCAGATCAATACACATCCTTACTACATGTGAGTGGTGCGAGTATTGACAGTCACGTCGTCATTACAGAAGATGGAGAGAGTATACCAGGGGCTGCAAAGGTATATGACGGCGCCGGGAGTGTTACCGGTATATCCTTAAGCGCTGATGGTGATAGGTTTATAATTAATAACTATATCGAACCTGTAGGCTGGGACTATCAAAAAGAGTGGTTAGATGCTTTTTTTCCAATTAATAGTGTAATTCTTACTGTGGATTATAAAAACCCGGGGATGAGGATAAGAGGTACAAAATGGGTGTTAGAATCTAAAGGATTATTTCCTGTTGGTGTGGGAACCGGGACGGATAAAAATAATGATAGTTTTACATTTACTGCGGGCGGCAAAAATCGGCTAGCTTTAGAATTAGCAAACGGTGACAGAGCTGGTGAATTCCGCGGAACTTTGGATGTAGGAGATTTACCATCACATAGTCATACTACTAATACTCAAGCAGAGATTGTACCTGAGCACTCGGACGGGGAAGGAACTAATGTAGGATTTATCTTTTATTTTGGCGATACTATTAACTCTAATCAGCTAGTAAGAGAGGATGAACGGTATCTAGATGCCGATGCGGTCGAAGCATTCGAATATAATACCACATATGGAGACGCCACACATTATAGAGATTTTTTAATTAGAGAAAACCATCGTAATGGAAAGGTATATACAGATGCTGATTTTAACCCTAGATTTGGAAACCAGACGTTAGAGGGATGGGCGCCACCGCAAGCAGGCGGACCCGGGTGGGGTGGTATATTGAATACTAGTGGTAGGTTTATAGGAAATAGTCCTAGACCTATTAATGTACCGTGGGGATTAAACGGTGTAGAATACCTCGTAACTTCGTCTTTTTATGACCCGAGAGCTAACGACCGGGTACACCCGGGTAGATTTACAGATAGGGACCTACTCAAGGCGCGTGATTTTATTATACATACCTTAGGTATAACAGAAGCTGCCAAAGCTCTAGCCGGTGTAAATCGGTTAATAGAGCTAGATGCCACGGTAGAGCAAGCATATCGCGGAGACAACACATATTTCAGTCATATACCCAAGAACAAAATTATTGAATCATCAACTACTGGGCAACATATAAGGCATAACAACATACCTCCAAATTTTCCTATCTATTTGTGGAGACGTGTGTCCCTTGATTATGTTGAGAATCTCCCACCTGCTGATCGCCCCGGTCCGGACTTGCCTATGGAGTTAATTATTAGGACCAATAAAGAATCTACTAAAGGGAATGTATTTAATTTAAATACGTGGGCAGTAGGTGAAGGGTGGAATGGGCAGGCGGCCGTTACAATTGTAATTGATGAAGGCGTCTATATATACTCAGATGATCCAGAGAATGTTAAATGCCCGGCGATGATTATAGATAACTTTCCAGAAGGCTTAACATTAATAAACAAAGGCTTTATTATGGGTAGAGGTGGTGATGGTGGTAGTATGTATACCTATGGGCAAGACGGTGGAGATGCTATACATACTATCGGTAATTCTGAAATTATTATAGATAACACACAAGGCGCCATTGGAGGTGGCGGTGGTGGCGGTTCTGCCTCCAAGCTTGGTCATTCTGGTGGAGGTGGTGGAGCTGGTGGAGGTTGGGGCGGTACTGCACCTCTGTTTCAACACCCGAGTTGGGACTATGGCGATGGTGATGGTAAAATAATAACTAGTAGTGAGATACCAGCTAATAATTGGAGTGTCTTTCCTAAAGAAGATGATGACCCATTTAGACCAACTGCCGCGGGAGGTAGAGGCGGTGCGCCTGGGGAACTTGGTGGAAATGGTCGGTGGTATAATAATTTTACCAGTCAGTATTCATTACAACTATTTAAAGCTAAAGGCGATATTGTAACATCAGGTTGGGGACCATCAACGATCAATTTACCAGGTGTAGGCGGTGAAGCTGGAGGAAGTGGGGCTGCCGGCAGAGGGTCGGCTAGTCGGAATCCTGCCAGAGATGATCGAAGTGGAGGAAATCATCAAGGGACTGGTGGTGGTGGTGGTCGTATATTAACAGCTACTGCTTACGGTGGTGGTACAGGAGGTGTTCCTGGAGCTCGTTTTGGTGCTATAGATATCAACGGTAACATAAGAACTGATGGTCCAGAATGGAGTAATACAGCACCAGCTAATAACGGGTCAGTTAGTGTAGAGGTAATACCTAGACCAAATAGATCAAGAGATAAAGAAATTGAAACATATGTAACAGCTTATAATAGTAGTCAACCATATCGTGGTTGGAACTCTGGATATAGGTTGAGATCGCCATGGGGCTACGGAAATGGCCGTTATTGGGCAGTAGGTCCACATTGGAGAGCTAATGGAGTTTATAGAGGCACAACTGGTCTTCCCTATATTGTGGCTGGTGTTAATAAAGCGGGAACGGACACGCATAGAGAATATGGTGAGGGTACATCTCTAACATATAATGGATTTTCATATTTATCACCAACAGGCTGGGATGGTTATAACCATAGATCTGCGTTAGTTCATGGTGGTAGTACTAATCAACCCGGTATATATGAACCAGCTAATGCCAGACGAGTCATTCACAGGCAAGATTTATGGAGCGGGGTCTACACGGCGCGTACTTCTGCTGGAGGCGGTGGTTGGGGTGCTCCTGGTGGATTAGCATGGAGCGGTGGACGAACATGGCGACCTGTAATGGACACTAGAGGGTCTGGGCCAATGCTAAGATTGCCCGGGCAGGGAGGGCTTACAGTAAAAGCTATAGCTGGTAGCGTTACAATAATTGGTGGTCTAGTATATGGTGAAACTGAAGGAAATGT
>TARA_R110002012_G_scaffold85883_3_pt1 | contig 15524 bp, 15 predicted proteins | sample TARA_R110002012 | Tara Oceans TARA_R110002012 (sample SAMEA4396515) | marine metagenome | biome: Westerlies Biome; feature: [DCM] deep chlorophyll maximum layer (ENVO:01000326); material: water (ENVO:00002006), including particulate matter (ENVO:01000060) such as... | depth 40 m
GTCACCAGGCCAAGATGTAGCGTTGTATGTTGTTTCATCGGCATAGGGGTGATAAATAGTTGAACCACCCAGTTCGTTACCTCCTGAAGTCGTGGCCCCAGGGGTAACTGCTGATAGTATAGTTGTAGAAGATCTACCGTATTTGTCAGAAAGTATTATACCTACTTGATAGTTTCTGTTTTGTTTAACAGTGTGCATTGGGTATTCAACAATGCTAGTTGATTCAAAAGTAGGGTTTACATAAGATGAAGATGTTGATGTTGAAAACGAGTCTTTAGCATATATACCTACATCATAATTAATAGCTTGAGGAGGGGTATGTTTGTCTTGAAAGTTACTATAAACCACTCTATTGCTTATTATTTCTTGCCCAAAAGCTTTAACAGGTACTTTGTCGTATACTCTTACGGTTTGATTTTCCGGTAATGTTTTATACGGTTTTCTAGACTGATAATCGTATGTTAAAAAAGAAACACCTCCAGCGTCTAGTATTTCTTGCTGAGTTATAGTATCTATAACACTTACCGCTATACCATCAGACTCTTTATAAAGTATATCTATTTCAGATATATTTAATTCTTTAAATAAATTTTCAGCTAAAATACTTTCGTAAACAATATCTCCATTAGGATTAGTTATAGGTATGCTTTTTAAAGGTAATGGAATTATTAGTTTTATATTAGAAACTTTATTTTGCATAAAATCTACAACGCTACTACGATAAGCTTCTTCTTCATCTGAAACAGTATCCGTTTGTCCCGTAATAGCTTGATTTAAGAAATAACCATCTTGCTCTGGTATAAAAGCTTCTTGAGTAAAAGGTGCAAATATAGAATATTCTCCATCTACAAATTTAAATCTATAACTAAATCTTACAAATTTATCTTTTAAAAAATCAGGATCTCCAGGAAACTCTTCATTATAATAAGGATTAGGATCACCATTAGGTAATAACTCAGTAAAGGGGTCTTGCATTGTTGTAACAAAAGATCCTACGCCAAGTTGTTTTTCTTCGTATAATTGTATAGCTTGAAAAGGATTATATGTTGCTACACTTATTTTTTCCTCGCTGTCATAATAATTATTAGATGCTAGACTAATATTTATTTTTCTAGGCTGATTTCTATTATCAGTAAAAAACAATAAGTTTTCTATTAAATTTATACCTATGATAGGTGCTTTAGACGAAAAGTTTAAATAAGATCCTTCAGCTAATAAAGTTATTGCGCTTCCTATGTTTACAGACACGTTGTAAGAAAATATAAAATTGCTTTTATTAGGATTATACGCTTCCTCGTTGTTGTTTGTAAAAAATAAAAATACAGTATTACTAGCTGCGTTTTCATAACACCCTACTAGTATTAAATTAGAAACATTTGTTATTTGTTCAAAACTTTGATTACTCGGCGTTGCTATATAATTACCTAATACGTTTTCTAAAGCACCAACATCAGATCCTTCTGATCTACTCACTTGAACATTTATAGCATCTCTATACTCTCCAGACGGCAATAGTCTTGCGTCTAGGTCTTTATTCATTTTAGACTTTATAAAAGCATTCTTAACTTCAGCCATTTAATTTTAGTGTTTAATCCATTTAGATTTGCCTCTCATTATTTGAACAAATTCGCTTGGTTTTATATTAGATAAACGTATTTTAGCATTTCTTAGCTGTGCGTATTTTTCTTTTTTATATCTATTAACTAAATATTCTGGTGTGTTTATTTTAGTAGAAAGCACAGCATGGTTTATATAAGAATAAACGGCTGCTTCTGCCATTTTAGGAACTTTCATATCATGATCATAAGCTAAACCATCTGATATATATTCTAATAAAATTAACTTATTAACAAGATCATTAGAAAAAGTAAAAGTACCTTTAGCTTCGTTTTCAATGAACCACCCATTTATGTTTGCATATTCAGGTTCTAACCCGTATCTTTGACCCCATTGTGCTCCCCAAAAACCTAGTCCCCATGGAAAATCACCTTCAGCGTAACCGAGTCCTATGTAATATTCGTAAAGCTCATCTCTTTCTTTCAGATCGTTAGTATTCCATCTTTTATTAATTTGAGAAGTTCCTTGTAGGTTTTCTCCAAAATTATCTTGAGTTGGTACACCTTTGTCATCTTGAACAGGTGTAGTATATGGTGGTGAATACAAGTGGTTTGGATAAATAGGGTGCTTTACGCCCTGCAAATCTACCCAGGACAAAGAAACATAGTTAACGTAATCTTGAGGGATAACAACTCCTAAGCTAGGAGGAACTGTTAATTCTTGTGACTTAATGCTTTTTAATGTATCATAGCTAAATTCCTGTAAAGCTCTTTTAGTATGAAAAATAACATCAGTTCTTTTTACGCTTGGTATTAGTTTTCCAGCCCCCACGTACGTCATCATAAAGTTCTGTACTAAATCAGAAACTTTTACGTAAGCGTAAGATCCGTAATTTTCCTCTACCGTGTTACCATAAGCATCTTTATCCCCGTAGTTGCCTCCATCTAAGGATTTTAATTGACTAACCACATATGTACCTTCTGTTATATCGGCTATAAACTCTACGTTTTCTCCACCTTCAGGTAATATATTACCATAAGTTGAACCGTCCCATGATACTAGATACGATGCATCTTCCGAATCAGGATTTAATACAACAACATCATTTATTATAGCGTTAAAATTTACATCACTAAATATAGTTAATTTATCGCCTTCTTCAGGTGGATTACTTGTATCATCAAATGGTAATTGTATGGAGCTAACGCTTGTTATGTAAGTTCCTTCTTTTATCTTACTAGTTCCAGGTATTAAAGTTACTTTGTTTTTAAATACCGTATATGGTTTAATATATTCTTTATAAGTACCAGAACCACCTGACGAACTTGTAAACAGTTTAAAATTATTAAGTTGGTAATCTACGTTTACAGGTGTATAGTTTCCTAAACTCATTTCGGTATCGAAACTAAATTGAAAAATTAATTGATCCTCTGCGGCTATTATAGACTGAGCTCCCGCGTAATATTCTTGGTTTGTTTCTGTTACTAAACCGCCGTTTGGAGTTGTTCCGTATGCCATAATTTATTACCTTTTTTGATTTATATCTTCCGCCTGAACAGCCTGAGCAGCCTGTTGAACTATAGTTGGATCTTGAATTATAATACCCGCATAGACTAATATTCTAAGTATAACTTCCGTTTGTTCTGATTCATGAAGCTCAAATTGAACAGAAGTTGACTCATCGTAAATATATTGTCCTAATGATCCTGTAGTATAACTCCAGTTAACATTTATTGGTTTTTTAATATACTCTACTTGTATATTATCTACTATAGAGTCTGGCTTTATAAATAAATAATTATTCTCATACAAATATGTAGGAAAAGTTTTTGTTGATTTTGTAAGCTTAGAGCCTTGTATATAATAGAAATCTGATCTTTGAAGTCTTTCAAGATTAACTTCGTTGTTGTAAGTTACTTCACCTAGCCTGTAAACATCTGCTGATATACCATAAGAGTCTACGGTTGGTAAAGCAAAATAAGATGGAACTTGAGAAGTTCCCTGTACGTATGAGGCATTTCCAAACGTTTTAAATATAGAGATTTTTTCATCTAAATTTTCTACCCTATCTGCATAATCAGTATCAGTTTGAGGAACTCTTATTTGCTGATTCATATCCTCAAAATATTTTTCAAATACTTGCAATTGAACTTGTGTAGCTATATTATCAAATTCAGCAGGCGTCATATAACCACGCTGTTCTTTATTTAATATGTTTAACACAGTTTGATATACGGTGTTTACGTTTATTGCCATTCTATATTGTTTGTATAATAACGAGGCGACTGATGCCGCCTCACTATTATTGTTACATGTTAATTAAGTTTTTTATCTATAGATTTAAAAACTTCTACACCTTCGTCGGTTTTTAAGTACGCAGCAAATGCTGAATACGGATTTTCGTCAAAAGGAACTGTCATTAGTTTTCTACCGTTAGACACCCAAGTAAACGTTCGTTGATCTTGGGATAATTTTATAATATTAGCCTCCGAAGCTTTTATAGCTATATTTCTTAACTCAACATTAGAGTCATTGGCTAAACTAACAAATAAATGAGGATTAGTTTTAGCAAAAATCATAATGTCTCTTTTAATTTCTTTAGAGCTCATTTTGCTAACTTTTGATCCTAACTCAACTCTTAATATTGCTTCTGCGTGATCTATATCTAAATCTCTAGCTATTGTCATTGCTTCTAATTCATCTACCAAATTATCAAATTGATCAACAGCTATAGCTTGAGGTTTAAACTCTCTATATGTTTTCCCTAATTTTGGGTGATAAATGGAAAGTAGCTTTTGTAATGCTTGGTTTTCTTTATTTACAGTTAATGAACCATTTAAAAATTGTATGTGTCCCAGGGTTGCTTCGCCATTTTGCTCATCTGCAAAAGGACTAGACATATTAGTAGCGTATCTTATTTCTCTTTGTTTATTAGTTTTTGGATCAAAATAAAGAAGAGGATATTTTCTAGTATGTTTAGCAGCTAGAGTATAACTAACTGGTTCTCTATTATTGTTTAATATGTATGTTCTATCTTTAATCTCCCAACTTGGTTTTGTTGGTTGTTTAGCGACCTCTTGTTTAATAGGTGCTTTAACTTGAGTTGCAACCTCAATAACTTCTTCTGCTGTAGCTTTTTTAGCCATAATATAATATAATTTAATAAGTTAAAAAATAAAGATCAAGGGAGCCGAAGCTCCCCTTCACTTTAATAAAAATTACTCTTAGTATTCAAACAATACGAAATTGTTAGCTGCTTGAGTAACAAGACATCTTTCAGATAAGAAATGAACTTCCATCGCATCTAAGTTAGACGTATAAGCACCTCCAGCTGAACCAGTCAACCAAGATTTCATTCGTCTATCTTCTGTTTGAGAAGCTCTATATCTTACGTGTAAGAAAGGTCGTCTAATGTTAGTACCTAAAATTTGGTCATATACAGTAGAAGTACCAGCTGGGATCATAATCCCTTCAATACCGCCGGTCCAACCAGTTGTATCCATACCACCTCTTGTAGAAGCGTCGTTTAGATATTTCCAATCTGTTTTATAGAAATCATAAGAACCTCTTCTAAATCCTGTAAATCCAAGATTTAAAGCCATTTCTTCTGAGTTTTCAAATAAACCATAAGCAGTACCGCCTTCACCTCCAACAGAGATGCCAGCTAGCATATCGTCAAAATCTAAAGAAAGTTGTCTATCACAGAAAAGCATGTTTTCTTCAATAGCACCTTGTGTATCTAGATTTTTTAATATTTGGTCAAAGTCAGCTAAACCTGCAGCAGCTGTAAAGCCTGAGTTAACATTTCCTCTTGACTTAACTGCAGCGAATAAACCTTCAGTACCTTTGTACCCTGCCATAACAGCTGAGTTTTGAGCGGCTGATTTAAGCTCACCCTCTACAACTGCCATTTCTAAATAATCTTCAAATCTTAATCTTGTTTCAGATTCAGCTTTTAAATACCAAAGAAAACCTGAAGCACCATCTTCTGTTGCAACTTCAACCCAACCTATTTGAGCCATGTCAGATCCGTTAATTGCATAACGATCTTTAATGATAATAGGTGAATTATTAAATTGAGTGAAAGATGGAGTGATTGATTTAATATCATTGTCTGCAGTTCCTTTTTTAAATTCAGAACCATAAACAAAGATTTTTAAAGCAGGACTATTTGTTACTAAATCTACATCTCCAGCAGCACCAGCACCAGCTAAGTTAAGCTGAGTATAAGGTTTTACTGTAAGAGTAGCTAGTATCGCTGTAGTATCTACACTTGCTTCAACTAAACATTTTAATTCATTACCAGTAGTAGTATCTATAACGACGATAGTGTCATTCACAGAAACTACATTAGCAATAAAATCTTTACCTGGATTTGCATCCAGTTTAAATGTAATATCGTTGTTGTTATCTGCTACTACATCTACATCATATGCTACGTGTAGTCTATTTTGTTCTGACCAAATTACTTGATCGGATGTCATAGGCATTTCCGCGCCTACCATTCTTAAGAATCCAGATAAAGTTCTATTACCATATCTTTCAACTTCTTGTTCATATATCTCTGGGAGATACTGTTGTGCAAAGTCAGAGAAATTATCAGGAGTAGCTCCTGCACCGCCGTTGTCGGTCCATTGTAGGTAATTTGACTCTAAGATTTGCTGTTTTTGACTCGGTATAATCGGGCCAAACTGTGGGGTTAATGTTGCCGCCATAATTTTAATCTTTTTTAATTGTTAAATTTTTTGTTTTTTATTCTTAATTTTGTAGAATCAGAACCACTAATAGCTCTTACTTTTAAACCTTTAACAAACACATCACCGGTGCCAGAAGTTTGTCTTGGCTCTGTAGTCATGTTTCTAGATTTAGCTATTTGCTCTTTTAAAGCATCAGCTTTACCTTGTTCGTAAAAATGATTAACTAAAGTATCAGCGTTATCAGCTGCATATAAAGCTTTGTGATATTGGCTATGATTAGTCACTTCTCCGTTTTTGTTCAGGAACTTCCCGATAACTTTAGAAATGTCTTGTTGTTTAGCCGAGATAACATTTGGATCTTTAACGTTATATCTAAATTTTTTTTCACCCACTTGAAAATCAAAACCTTTGAATTCATTTTCGAAAAAATCTTTAGTATTTGTTTTAAATCTTTCGTGCTTAGCTTTATTTGTTTCTAACTCTTGGTTGTAGCGATTGAAAAAGTCTGTAGCTTTTTTTTGTTCCTGAGTAACGCCCGGTCTCAACTTGATCTCGTCGTAATATTTACTTTTTGTTTCCTCTAAAAAACTTCTTGCTTTTCCAATTTCTTCTTTGTACGCAATTTTTTTCTTGCGTATATCTTTTGGTTCGTCCAACTCTTCATCGTATGAAAAATCTTCTAACAAAAGATCAATATCTTCACCTTCTAAATAAGGTTTTGTTTTATTGTAATATTCTTTTAATATAACTGAATCGCTGAGTTTTGAATAATCAGCATTTAATCGTACGTAGTCTTGTATGTTACCACCAGTTTCTTCCATGAAGTTTACTAACTTTTCTATGTTTTCTGGTAATTCTTTGCCTAAAACTTCTTTATCTCTTTTAGCCTCTGCAACCTCCTGTTGTATTTCTTTTATTTCTTTTTCTTCAGTTTCAGTTACTTCAATTATTGGAGTTTCTTCTATTTGTTCTTCGGTGGTCCGTACTTCTTCAACCACTGTTTCGCTGTTGCCACTGTCTTTTGATTCTTCGACAATAGCATTGCTATCATTTGTCTCTTGTGTTCGAATGGCATTGTCTTCTTTTTTTAATGCTTCATTAGGTATAATAACCTTTTCAACTGGTTTTACTACAGCACCTTGTTCGTTACCCGGTTTTGTTAAATCTAATTTAGCAATATTTTCAGTTTGATTACCTAGCTTTTTAGGCGTTGTTTTTTTTGACTTAATTTTAAAGTCACCTTCTTGTTTTACTTGTGTTGACATAATATAATATAATAAAAATTAATAATTTTATTTTGGGCTAAAAGCCTCTAAATTAAATCCACCTAAACTATCGTTTTGGGATTCAAAATTTTTAGGTAATAAATCATTTTTTCTTTGATCTATCATTTCACTTTGTTGAGTTGCTTGTATTCGTGTTCTTTCGTCTTTTCTGTTTTCTATTTCAGCTTCTTTTTGCTTTGTTGCTTCCATTTGCATTTGAGCAAGTTTTATTTGGTATTGAAACTCCTCTGCCATTAGTTCTCTTTTTACTTCAGCCTCTGTTTGCATTCTTTGTATTTCAAACTGAGATTTTGCTTGCTCTATTTGAACTTGAGTTTGAGCTAAAGCTTGTTGCTTTTGAACTTCATTCATAGCTGCAGCTTCTGCATTTTTAGCATTGGCAGCGGCTTGAGCCTCTATGTTTGCTAATTGTGCTGCTTGCTCTTTTTCTTGTCTTATTTTTTGTTTATACTTTAAAAGTTGATTAGCTAATTTTAAATTCTTTATTTGTCTAATATCTATAGCGTCTTCCAAGCCTATTCCTCCAGCTTGTAAAGCTATTTGAATATTTCTTTCTAAACTTTGTTTTTCTTCTTCATCAGGTTCAAGCTCTAAAAAAATACCAAACTCGTGTATACTAAGAGTTTTCATTTCTTCTAAAGTTCCAACGTTGAAGCTGTTTATGCTATTTAACAATGCTGATTTTGTTAGTGGAAAGTTTAAAACATCTGCTAGTCTTAAACTAATGTTCTCACAAGATCTAACTGTCATGTACATTAAACTTTGTAGTATATGTCTTGTTGCTGTATTACTGTTAGCGGCTGCTAATTTTTGCAAACCTACTAAAGCGTTTTTGTCAGGTTGACTACCGTCTCTGGCCTCATTAAGACCCGTTACGTCTCTTATCATTTGTAAGTAATACTGATAAGTATTTATTAAGGCATTTATTTTACCCATGCCATTAGACGTTTGAAGTTCTTGTATTGGTACTTTACCTCTGTTAGGATCACCATCTTGTGTTAAACTTCTACCAACTATGCTACCAGTTTGAAAATACATGTTTAAAGCTTCGGCTGGATTATAACTAGTACCATTACCTAAGTCAACTTCAGCTAACCCATCAACATCTAAATAAACACCATCTGGTATCATTCTTTGTAACACCTGCTGAAGTTTCAAATGCGTAATTTGTATCATATCAGCAAAACTAGTTATTCTGCTAACTAAAGATTCTATACGTCCTTTATACATTCTAGGAGCAGTAAGAATATAATTCATATTTACCTTAGTAGTATCTCCATAAGGTCTAGTCATATTTTCAGCTAACTGCCAGTCTAGCATTTCATTTATACCTAATATTTTAGCTCCAGTGTATAAAACCTCTATAGCTCTTGATGCTCTTTCAAAATTATCATTAACCGGAGGATTAAACGTATCCGGCTTTTCTATCATTTTTTCTAAACCCTGTTCTGTTTGTTTTATTTTAAACACTTGATCGTGATACGTTTTGTATTCAAAAAATAAAACCTGTACTAAACCTCTTTGATCTTGCCCAGCCCAATTTAAGGTATAATTGTTATTACCAGGATATTCTTGTATTCTTTCTAATTGAGAAGCTGTTAAATGAGGAAATTGTCTTTTAACTTCAGATAACGATAAACTTTTTACTTCTCCTACGTAATATATATCTTCAAAATTAGGATCTTGTGTATAAGAATAAACAATACTAGCAGGATCTACGTAGTCTAAAGTTATACCTTCTGACAGGTTAAAATTAGTTTTAGCAACTCCTAAACCTAAAACGACTAAGTCATATGCTAGTTGTTTTTTAACTTGGTCATATTTATTGTAATCTAAAATAGTGTTTATAGCTTCTTCCTCTGCTATTTCTATAGATTGTTTATAATTTAATTGTAAATATAAATCTAGTTCATTTTGATCAGCTGGCAGTTCTTCTGGCTTAGCGGATGCATAGAAATTTTTACCTAACTCTCTGTTAAATCTTTCTATCTGTTGTTTGTTTTTTATATCTCTTAAAGCATCAAAAGCAAAATCAGTTCGCTGTTTCATGGCTATAGGATCTTGAGCAAAAGATTTTATTTCATAACCTTTGTCTGTCATACCATTGACTACAATGTCTACAAATTTAGACAATATTGGAACTGGCTTCCAATCTAAGTTCAAATAAGATAAATCACCGTTTATAGCTAACTCATCTTTGTACTTTTGTATAGACTGTTCTCCTCTTGCATACAACCTTAATCTATTAAAATTTTGAAAATTAGCAGAAAATCTTTCGGCATTACCTCTGTTACTGCTAAACCATTCATACTCAATTGCGTTACCAACTTGCAATCCGTAATCATAGGACTTTTTGACTTCCTCAGGTACTACCTGGTCTGGAAAAGAACTATTGTAATTAGTATAAACCATTTATATTATTTTTGAATTTACTCCTTTATTGTTGTATCTTTTAAAATCTAAATTTACAGGTTTTTTTATTATTTCTCTATTAGGTCTATATCTGTCTTTATTGCAAGCCATTATAGCTAATCCTGAACTAATAGAAGCATCATGTTTAGTCCTGTTGTTGATATTAAAAGTTGACCAGTCTTCTAATGTTTTTTGAAAATACATATCTCCGTAACCTGTGTTTAATAAACCTACGTAGTTTTCTATATAATTTTCTATTGCAGCTGCGTGAGCTTGTTTAATATCTTCACTTGAATTAGGTATACCACCTATTTCTCTCTCTGTTACCGAAAGTTTATGTGCTGTTTTATCAGGTCTATTCATAGAATAACCTCTATAACCTCTTCTTCTTAAATAATATAACAGTCTAGGTTTATTATTTTCTGCAAGTATTGGCATACCGTAAAAGACTAAAGCCATTAAAACATCTTCAAAGAATATTTCTGCTGTTTGTGGTCGTGCTATATATTCTAAAAAAAAGTGGTTAGGCGGATGGTTTTCCATAGAAAACTTAGTTAAACCATGTAGAGATCCTTTTGATCCTCTACCGTCTACTGTTCCGGATATGTCGTAACTATCACAACCAAAAGCTCCCATATGGTTGTTTGCTGGTTGTTTGTTTCCGTTTTTTATTATTACACGATTTTGTAATTCTATTGGTGGAACCCAAGATATAAAAAAATTACCATTTCTGTTTGGCATAAAAATAACTTTAGTATCTTTTATACCGTTGTGCCATTGAAAACTTCCTTGTGTAACTATATTAGAATTAGCTAGATCTTCGTTATAATCAATTTGTTCGTATATTTTAGTTAGATTAAATAAAGATTGTTTAGCTTCATCTCTAAAAGCATGCTTCTCTGTTCTTGGAAATTGTCTATAATATTCGTTTAAACTATCTTGATCATCTTTTAAACCATCTACTTCGTTTTCCCAATGAGATATAACACCTAGTTTTATCTCAACTCCATCAACTCCTTTAACGGCTTTTTTTGGTGTATCGAATACAGGTAACCCATAAGTGTCAATGAAGCCTTCGTAGTTCCATTCCATAGGTATGAACAAACTATATAATCCGCTACTAGTCTGTCCATTGCGGTTTCGTTTATTAACGTTTGAAGCTTCATATAGTTTTTTAAAATTTTGACCTCCTTTGTCTAATGCATTAGAGGTAGATCCCATCATGCATTTTCCTACTATTTTACTACCTAATCTTAATGTAGTTTTAGTGACGCGCCAGTTGTTGAGGATATTATCTGGTCTTTCCCATTTACCAGATTCATCATGCACGAGAAGCTTAAGCTTTTCACCATCGTAGGAGTTGTCACCGGTATTTTTCCAATCAATAGTGGTGTCAAGACCATCGAGTTCTTCAATTGTTTCTCCTTGATCCAATTTTCTTCTTGTAAGTTTTGAAGCTGGCACCCTGTAAGCAAGTTCGGTTTTTGGTCTATCCATACCGTCCTGTATCGGTTTATAAAAGAACGGGTAGTTAACTGAGATCGGTACAATTTTGTCCGTGAACATTTTTTTAGCGTCGGCACCTGATTTTGATAAAACGCCAAACCTTGCGTCACTTGAGATTGTTGCCATGTTGACTGTTTCTCCTGATGCCATGAAGCTAAACCCAGACCGTCTGTTTTTGAGATAACACATTCCATAGGATCTTTGGTCTGCTTTACAAGCTTCCCAGAAAATATAGAATAATCTATTTGATTCCCTAAAATCTGCTGACCCAACATCAATCTTGGACCACTGCAAGTACATATAATGAGTGCCAGTAATAAACACAGGAACACCTCGGTTATAAAAAGAAAAACCTTCTTCACGTCTTTTAAATTCTTCATCTATATAGTCGTACCATTTATTTTTAAAAGTTTCTGGATATTTATTCCAATCAAATACTGATTTTATTTTTTCTAACTCTTTTGGGTAGTTAAACTTTTCCCAGTATTGTTCTAACTTTGTTTCTGATCTTTTATATGCCTTTTTTATTCTAGGTAAAGCTATTTTTAAACCTTGTATTTCATAGACTTGTCCAATCTCTCCTGTTTTACTTATAACAACAAAATCATAATCTTCGTTATATCCGTAATTCCACTTCTTGTATCTATTATTTCTTTTAAGTACATTAGGCTTTATGTAATCTTCTAGTACACTGTATAAAGTTTGCTTGTACATTACTTAGATCTTCCTTCCGCAAAACCTCCAAAAGATTTTGCTTTATTGTTTTCTGATTTACTAATCAAACTTTTTTCTTCTTCTATACGCGTCAGTATTTCAAAAGCGTCAAATATAGCAAGTTTTTTTGTAGCTGCTGCGTTTTTTAAACGATCAGCTGTTATATCATCTCCTGAATCTACTATAGCTTCTTTAGCTACTTTTATTAATTCCTCAACAGCTTTGTGCCCAGCTTGGATTATACTCAACTTGGTTTTTGTCGTGCTCATATTTAATTATAATATCATTTGATTTCATACAATACAAAAGTTCATTATCTATAACAAACTCATATTCAGAGTTCTTTTTAAACCCAACAGTGTCTCCAGTATTGATTTCTAAAGCTTCTAAAGAACTATTACCGTATTTTAGTATTCCACGTAGTTGTTGTAGTTTTTCACCACTTAGATTTTGTTTTTTTAAAACAGGTTTAACAAAGCAATAGTTCATGTTAGGAACCCATTTACTTTTATTTTTATACATATAAATCTGGGTGGGTTCACAAAAATATAAATTTTCTTTAAAATATCTGGAACTATTTTTTTCAACGCCTCTTATATCATACCATCTTCTGAATAAATTAAAATGAACAATAACTAAATCACCTTTTTTTATAGGTGATTTAAAGTTTAAAGGAGTTTCTACAACTTCACCAATTCTATTTATAAACTTATGGTCTTCTATTCCTGCGTTAATTATTAATTCTTTTTTATCAACATTAACAGTATTATTATATCTTTTACCGTAAGGCTTTATTATAAAGTCAAATAAGCTTCTCATTAATATTCTAAATCATATTCAACAGATATAGCCATGTTAGCATTAAAGTTTTTCCATGGCAATACCTCATTGTTTTTTTTAATAAAAATATTATAAGACTTATCAGCTTCATTCTGAAGAATATAAGCTATAGTGTGACCACCGTAAACTTCTTGACCAACTGAATAATGCATTGCATCATTTTTGTAATCAGAACCTATGCTAATCTTCCTTATAACACTAGACATTACTTTTTTTCTTCTTGCTTGGGAATATCTGTATATATACCCGTATCTAGATCTATATTAACAGCTCCATATTCTTCTTCTAACTTACCTTTAAATTCTTCTATATCTTTTATAAGGCCAGCATACTCATGCAACAAGTGGTGTTTTTGATTTTCAGCTAATCCAATCTGCGTTAACAGTCTTTGCATTTCTGCGTTTTGGGTTTTTATAGCTGTTAATTGTTCTTCTGTTACTTTCTTAGCAGTTTCCATTTTAACTTCTTTACTCATATCTATTTAATTTAATTTAATTATTTATCAACTTTACTTATGCTTTTTGCTTTTTCCCAAGATCTTCCTACAAAATAAGCTCCATAAACTGTAACTAATAATGTTTGAAATATTGGTATATACTCTTTAGCAATTTTAAACTCTCCTATGTTTCCATCAAAAAAAGCTAATGCAGAAAATATAACAGTAAGATATATAAGAACCATAGGTCTTATGTTTTTAGCTAAAGGGGAATCAGATTTCATATCTGCCTCCCACCTTCTGCTTACTTGCTCCTGCGCATCACTATCTGCTTTTTCTAATATTTTTTGTATTTGGACTTTTACCGAAAGTTTTTCCTCTTCCGTCGTAGTTAGCTTATCAATAACATCACCGACTTCTCTTATAACTCCACCGGTAAGCCATTGAATTATCTTCTTCATTAATTATTTTTTCTTTAAATCCATTAAAGGATCTTCTTTACCGTATCCACTTTTGTGTAGCGCAGATCCACTTGAAGCTGAATGTTTTGACATCCAAGATCCATGTTTAGCTATTGGATTGTCATTAAGCAAATTATGCTTTTCTTGTTTGTTTGATTCCATCTTTTTTATTTTTTTTATCCGCATAATTGTTAGCAAATTTTTCCCAAGCTAAAAGTGCGGAACCCTCCTGCATGGTACTTCTTTTAAATTTTTTACCTTTATAATACACGTTGACATCATCATAACTAAGTTCACCTTTTTTTATTTGATGTGCATGACCTAATTCATGGTTTATTGTGTCTTGTTTTTGAGTTGGATCAACTAAGTCTTTGTCAATTAAAACATTACCGTTATTCAAAGCTTTACCTAAAATACCTTCTTCTAGATCTACAGTGTGCACGCTAGCATACAAATCTTCCGTAGAGAATAATGGTAGTTTCATTTTAAAACTCATTTTTTAAATCTTTTTAAACTATTAATTCTAAACCACATATCAGGTGTTTTTATTGTATTTCCAGTATATTCAAACCAAACGGAATCATTAATAGGGTTTATCAGTATATGCTGTTCTTGTGCTGGCATATAACTTTGAGATAACATAAATTTTTTATCTCCATTTTTATTTACAACAACATCAACAACAGACACAGCGTGACCTGGAAAACCACCAACAACAAATACATCGCCCGGTTTTATATTTTTAATATCAACACTTACTGTGTCAAAAGCCTCTAAAGACCAAGTTCCAGCGTATGCCCATATTACGGTTATGTATTTTTTAAAACTAGATAAAGAAGCTTTTATTTTTTTTCTTATACCCCAAGTAACACTGTTACCTTTTTGTATAACATAAATACCTTTTAAGAAATCTTCATAACCATAGGTTTGGCCATCTGTAAAAGTATATTTTATTTCTTTAAACTTGTTGTAATCAAACTTATACCTAGCATTGTTATAAATAACAGCATCGGCACATTGATGTAAGTCTCTTGTTCCAATATCATAATTGAATACTGCTACGTATTTTTTATTAAGACCATGTACTTCATAGCCATCATATGTTTTTGCTTTTACGTTTAATTTTATGCTTCTTGTTACAATCCAATCATGATAAACATCTATTGTTTTTCTTTCATATCCTTCTGGTATTTTGAAGGTTTGCTTTATTGTTTGACTAAAAATACTTGAGCTAAACAATAAAATAAATAATAATCTAATCATATAATAATATTTAATTTCTATACTATTATAGTTACAGGTTATCTTCTTCTTTTAAGCATCATATTCATAGGTGTTATATTCGGCATAACACTTTGTATCCCTGCAGGCTCTGGCATAGGCGGACTTACTATTTTTAATTCTCTAAGTTTTTTTTCTTTTTCAGGTATATTACCTACGTATCTCATAACTCTATTACCTTTAATACCCGGGTTTAAAAGCATAGCGTCACTTTCATATCCAGGAGCATATTTTTCAGGTTTAGTATAGTATTCTGATCTTGTTAAACCTTGCTCAATTTTAGCAGAATTATAAAAACTATAAGGTGTACCATCATTATCAGGGTCATTTTCTT
>TARA_R110002012_G_scaffold205347_5_pt1 | contig 15497 bp, 8 predicted proteins | sample TARA_R110002012 | Tara Oceans TARA_R110002012 (sample SAMEA4396515) | marine metagenome | biome: Westerlies Biome; feature: [DCM] deep chlorophyll maximum layer (ENVO:01000326); material: water (ENVO:00002006), including particulate matter (ENVO:01000060) such as... | depth 40 m
TAACTTTAGGAGGAAGTTTATCCATAACAAAGTTTTTAACTTTATTAAGAATATTATTATTAGCTTGTTTATCATTTTCTTCTTTATCTGTAATAATAGCTGTTAATGGGCCTCCTAAATACTCTCCTATTTCATTTATTAACGCTTCTTCTCTACCATCTAAATCATTAGTACTAGATAAAGCTTGAGCTATTACTTTTTTACCTTTTGAATCTATTTTAGTATTGTCTAATGACTCATATATCTCTTTAATTTTATGTGCTCTCTCTTTATGACTTTCAATAACAGTATTTTTTCTTTCACTTAGGAAGGATTCTCTTTCTTGCTTAGACATGTCTTGTGTCTGCTCTTCATAATTAAACATAGCTTCAAAAGAATCAAGATCCATATCTTTTATATCTTCTAAACTTTGAATTACATCTCCAAAATACCCACCTCTTAATCTACTATATACAAAAGCAAAAAATGCATCATGATCTGAGTTCTTATAAGCAAAGTCATTATTAGTTGCATCAGCCATGTCTCTTTCATCATCAGCTCTTTTAACACCCATAAGCATGTCAAAATTATTTTTAATACTTTCTAATGCATCAGGATTATTATTCATATAATCAACTACATCTTCAACTTCTTGTTGCCCTTCTTTATATTGAGACATGAAGTCCATTAAACCTCCTGTCTTACCATAACCTATCTTAAATGACTTTTCTCCTTTTTCATTTGTATGTATAAAACTAGGTAAACCTAAAGCTGCTAAAACTACTCCTAAGAATATTTCTTTTTGTCCTTCAGTACTACCATAAGCTTCAGCCATACCATCAAATGTATGCTCCATTAATTCACCAATAGCTTGCATCTGACCTGGATCTTTATCATCTAAATACATATCTTCAGCTGCATATTGACCTGCAATATCTAACGTTTTTTGACCTCCCTCTTCTACAAATCCTTCATATAATGGACGTCTAGCTATCCACCCATATTTGTGTAATCGCATTCTTGCATTACCCCAATCTTTATGTTTAGCTTTATACTTTCCATCTGCAGTTTCAGTTATCTTATTTTTAAACTTTTTATTTTTAGTTAGCCCGCTGCCAAATATTCTACGAAACATTAACATATTACTATATCCAACTAAAGCTGCATTACCTGCAAATACACCATTAGAAACTCTAACAGCAACATCATGTATCTTTGCTTGATCTTCAGGAGTAATTGTTAATCCTCTTTCTACGTGCATTGCACTAAGCTTTTCTACAATATGATCATAATTATGCCTTGCCTCTACTCCTGATTCATAAAATGCACCAGTTAATAACCTTCTACCGGTAGTTAAACCATCGTAAATTCTTTCAGCTCTATTTATTCTTTGTAAATTTTTATTAGCTTGTATAGCTTTTTGTCCATAAGATGTATTTCTTATAGCTGCTATACCTTTTAGTTTATTAGCTGCTTTAGCTGGCATTAAAAATTTAGCAGTACCAGCCGTAGCCATTTCTGATAAAACTGCTCCAGCAACAAATGATAGTCCATTAGAAAAGTCGTTAGTCCAAAAATTAGCAGCTCCTTTACCAAAGACACTCTGCATAAAATTTAAATTTTGTTCTTGTGAATGATAATAATTTGGTAACTTCTTATCTACAGCTTCGTTAAACGAGTCTAAAGACCTTTGAAAATCGTTATTAAAAAACTTATTCCAATTAGATGCAGACATACCATTAACATATGCATCTTTTGCTACTTCTGTAAATCCATCTACTAACCCAACAGTAGAACCTACTATATGAGCAGCTGTTTTTGGGAAAAACTTTCCTATACCGTATAATGCTTTTTCTCCAAAACTTTGTCCATCAGCACGCCTGTCATCAATATTACTATCCATTAAACTAAATGGACCATCAATCAGACGTTCATACTCTGAAAAAGCGTCTTTATCTATTGTATTAAAAGTAGTTCTACTTGGATCAAATCCTATATCTTGTAGATCTGTTAGTAGATCTAAACCTGATGTACCATTAACAGTTATAGGTTGTTTAGAATTTACTGTATCTATTAAGTTATTAGTATTTAATAATTGATTATCCGATGGAGTTATTATATCTTTATTATCATCTTCTAGTCCTCCAGTTTGCTTTTTGTCTATCATATTGTTTTATTATATTCCTATATTAGAAAAATCTTGCATAGTTGTTTCTAGCATAGTTTTTCTTAATCCTGCTAATTCTGTTGGTCTATTACTTAGTATAGTCCAGGCTGCTTCATTAAAAGAACCATCATTTAGTCTAAAAGGAATATATTGTCCATTATCATTTTTTATTGCTCTAATACCATTAGCTGGATTAGTATATAGCCCTTCTGCAAAAGTAAAGTTTTCTTGGTCAGCAAGCATCATCTTTAAGGTATTATCTTCATACATTCTTTTATATATAAGTCTTTGCTCATTATCCCCTCCTCTAAAGTATCTTTGTTTTTCTGCTAAGTCAAGTGTATAATCGTCTAAAGTTTTATTTGCATATCCAGCTCTATCATAGTCTTGTCTAATAAGCTCATTATAAGCAGCATCTGCTTTACCATAATTATCATACAATAAATCATATACCCATCCTCCTGGCTGTAACACTGTTGGATCTGTAACAGTTGCTGTCCTATTAGATTTCCCACTAGCATCTTTATTAGAACTGAAATTTATTCTTAATGGTGTATTAGCAGGAATATTTGGTAATAAGATTCCGTTGATAGCTAAATTTTGAGCACCACCCATATCGTCTAACCACTTATTCAATTTCTTTGGATTCATACCATCAAACCTTACACCTGGATTATTTAAATTCAATTCTTGTCCAACAAAACTATTTACATTATTCCTTTTTTTCTTACCATCTGCAGTAGAATCAAAGCTTAACATTTTTTGATTAGTAGTAAATTGTGAAGCATTAACTGCCTTCATTAAATCGTCACCGCTACTTCTACGTATTTCAACGCCATTTACATCTTTAGTTTTATCATCAACCATAAAAGTATAATAAGAATTTGTTAAATCCATTAATTCTTTTAAATCAGACTCTTTAAAATCAGTTCCTATAGTTTTATTTAAATGATCAATAGTAGCTTTTCCTTGTTCAAATTTACTTTCAACGTTTTCTCCTCCATACAGCTCATCATATAATTGCTCTCTTTCATCATCCATAAATGGTATACCAAGAGTAGGTCCTGAAGAATCGCTTTTATTTTGTACTCTACTTAAATCTCTAACATTATTTAAACTTCTAGTTTGAGCTATTAAGTCTCCAAAGAATCCAACTGCACCTCCACCTATTGCCATCGCTCCCGCTCCCCAAGGACCGCCAAACCAACCCCATGTTGCTCCTGCTCCTGCACCAGTAGCAGTAGAAGCAGCGAGCTCTTTCCAATCAGTATCTGGTTTATAAGTATTTAAAGTTAAGTATTGAGTTGCCGCTAATAACTTTACTCCATCAGGTCCATATGCTTCAAATTTCTCTGTTAATGTTTTGTAATCTTCAAATGCTGCTTGACCTTCAGGACTGTCCTTACTTACTCTTTCTAAACTATTATACAATAACTTATTATTAGTTGCTAATTGCCTTTCATATTCCTCTCTTAATGCAGGGTCTAATTCAGTATTATCTAAATGATTTAAAAGAGCTAAATTCTCTTCTTGGATACCATTAATTTTATCGCTAAGATTATCAAATCCAGTATGAATTGGAGTATCTTGAGAAGAGGTTATTGTTATACCAGTACCATCACCAGTACCATTGTTCTCACCAGTTGCTGTAGATTTATCATATACCTGTTGTTGAGCTACTTCTTTAAAGTCTTTTAATATTTCATTTTTAGCCATCCTTTGTCTTTCTTCTAAAGGTAAAGATTGAGGTAATTCTAACTCTACTAATTTTCTAAATTCTTGTTGACCTTCTGCAGTATCTTCAATATACTGAGTAATTACTTGGTTTGCAGTTTTATTTGCTTTCAATGTAGTTACACCTGCCCAATTTCCAATTTGACTAGCAGGTATATTACCAATCATTTTTTCTTTTCTAGTTCTATAATCTAATTGTTTTTGAGACATAGGCTCATAAACATTAGTTGTATACGAATCAGTTTCTTCATCATAATAATAAGATTGATGTGTCTTTCTGCTATTAGCTCCAAAGTCTATCATAGGAATACCATTTAGTCTAGCTTCTCTTACAGCTGCTATTTCAGCTTGTCTGTTCTTCATAGATTTATTTGCAGCAATTAATCCAGCATCTGTTTCTACTAACATTGCTGCATCAGCAACTACTAAAGAAGAGTTTTCCCAATCTCCTTCATCAATATGATCTTTAAGAGTGTTTTTAACATCTAGTTTAACTCTTTCTAAATGTGATTTATCTCCGTCTAATAGTTCTAATTGAGATAAGGTTCGATCAATTAAATCTTTTGAGGTTTTATTTTTATCATACCTATCTGCTAATAAAGCCGCAATTTCCGGTTGTTTATTATCTACATATAAACTAGGGAAAGGTTGTAATTCGTATCTACTATATTTATTTGCCATATTATCTTCTTAAATTTTTAATTCTTCTATATCCGCCACGTTTTGCATTAAGAGGAACCCACTCTCCATTTTTAATTATCTTATCTCCTGAACTATTTACAGATCCCTCCATAATTGCATCTTGCCCTAAAATTATAGAACTATTTCTTTGATTATTAGTTGTTGTTGTTTCATTATAAGGAATTATATTATTTGTTCTATTATTAAACCTATCCATCACTCCTCTAGTTCCATCTATTGCATCAGTAACATCAGCACTAGCTTTATACATAAGCTTATCTCTATGTAGATTTGCTAAAGTATTTATACCGTACTGAACAGCATTTAATCTTCTATCTTTTGTTGCTGCATCTGCACTTCTATTAAATTCATCAACATACATTTCATTTCTAATATTTGATTTTGAAGCATCTTGTTGAGCCGTTACATTAAACTTTGAAGCATCTAATGCCGCAGTAGCATTTCTTTCTTTTCTTTTTAAATCCATTCCAGCTTCTTCATTAGCTATAGCTATATTAGCTCTAGCTTCTTGAGCTTTGATCTCTCTATCTCCTTGTTGCTTTTTAGCATACATAGCCATTTTATTAGACATACTAGCAGGACCTCCTCCAGAAGTTTCAATAAACTTATTCATAGCTCCTGCATCTGCAGCATTACGAGCTATTTGATCATTAAAATCAACTCTATCTAAATGTTGTTTAGCTACTCTTTCAGACTTAACAATTCCAGGGGCCATTAAATCAGGATCTTTCATATAGTCAGGCTTTTCAGTAAATGCCATAACTGCAGGTATCATACTACCTATTCCTAATAAAGCTCCGGTACGATCTTTCTTTACTTTCTCTGTTATTGTAGGCGTAATTTCAGTATCTTTGTTTCCATCAATTGTTACTTCAGGAATTTCTCCACCATCTATAACATCATCAGATTTTTTACGAGCTGTTCTAAATGTTTGTTCTCCAAACTTACCATCTACTTCAATTTGATTATCTTTATATTTTTCATTCCATGCATTTTGATAAGCTGTTACATTAGCCGGATCTGCCATATCAGAAAAATCTGTAATACCTGCAGATTCTAATACATCAGCATCTACATTATTCATCCAGTCGTCTCTAAAGTTTGGATCATCTAATTGTTTTCTAAATGCTGAATCGCCTTTTCCAGTATACATTTGAACACCATCTACCATATATCCTGTTTGACGATCAGGAACTATTCCCATTTCATCATCAATACTTCCATACACTTCATCAGATGCAACTTTAAATTTTCTTCCTTCTTCACTATTCCTTACAGTTACTTCTCCTCCTCCTTGATATTTTACTACACCACCAAGTTTAGCTACTTGATTAGGATCTCTTCCTGCAGCTTGTTCCTGCATTTTTGCTAGGTAGTCTATATCACTTTGTGATCCTCCATCCTGTAAAATCTCTTTATGATTATCAGCAAAACTTTTGCCTCCTGTTTTTAAATAAGAAGAAAAGAAATAATCTTTAGGTCCGCCACCTCTCATAGTAACTTGATCCATAGTTTCACCGTCTTCAACTTCCGTAACATTATCCATCATAATACCTCCTTCATCATGAGTTTGTCCGTTAAACTCAACAGCATCTGATCCTGGTATAGGTTGTACTTCTCCTCCTGGTAATGGCATGCCACCCATTTGAAATCTATTCCTTCTTTTATTTTCTAGTCTTTGTAATATTCTATTTCTCATATTTTATTTTTTATGCGTATCTAGGTATTCCCATTCTCATGCCTCCAAGTTGTGCAACCACATTTCTACCAAGGTCATATCCTGAATATGTTTTTTGTTCTATTTCTCCTGCTCTAGCTTGCATGTTAGCTGAAGCTAAATTTTGTGATACTTCTTTATTATATTTTCCTACTCGCGCCATTCTTTCTTTATCTGCTTTTCTTTGTTCTCTTTTAGCTTTTCTAGTTCCAAAAAATTGTTTTGCTGCACCATATATAGCGCCAACCCCTGCACCAACAGCTGTACCTACAGGCCCTAATAACGACCCTACAGAAGCTCCGGTTCCTGCAGAACTTAATATAGATCCAGAGTATTCACCAACATTAGATTTAGTTGGATCTCCATCGTCTGATAGCATGCTAACCCCTGTACCAACTAGTGCTCCAATAGTCCCAATACCAGCTCCTGATGTAGCAAACTTAGCTAACCCTGATGTTCCTGCTGCTCCAGTACCTCCAACTCCTGCAAACTTACTAGCACCTTCTTTAACTGCTGTTTTACCAATCTCTGATGCTGCTGTTGTTCCTGCGTTAGTAACTGCATTAACTGCTGGTGCAGGGGGAACTATACCTGGTATTGGAGGTGTAGGCGTTGGAGCACTAAAAGCTCCCATTAAACTAGAAGATCCTCCTGATGTATTACTTAAAGCTATTTCTGTACCTTTACCTGCTACCTCTTTAGATAATATTTTACTAACTTCTTCTGCACTTTCTCTTCTAGCTACATTTCCAAACTCTTTTCCAGCAATAGATTTTGCAGCCCTTGCAGCCGCTTCATTCTTTGCTTTACTTGCTGCAAGTTCAGACATTAAATCTTTAGACTTCTTATAAGTATCCATTCCTTGCTTAGCTATATTTTCTCCTGTCTGAAATTTTTGATTAGACTCTGCTTCAGCTTGTAATACCTCTTGTCTATCTGTTTCTGCTTGTTGTTCTATAGTGTGAGCCATTTCTGTAGAAGACTCTATAGCTTGGTTTTTAGTCTCTTCTAATTGTTGAAGTTTAGATTGTAATACCGCAGGATTACTTTCATCAAACACTATATTAGCAGTTGTACCTTTACCTCCTTGGCCTGCAGATTGTACAGTATTATCTGTATACATACTTCCTCCAGTTTGGTATTTAGATTTATATCTATTTTTTCTTTTTCTTTTATTCATTTTTATCTATTCATTTTACGTACAACTACATCCGTAGCGTACAAATTTAAGGAATTATTTGAGATATTATTATAAATTAACCTGATTCCTACCCATTTATCTATAAACTTCTTTTGTAGATCCCATGTTTTAGCTAAATTTAGATAAGCTGCGTTTATATTTTTAGACATACCGTCATAAATAAACATATTATTTGTAGTAGAAGTTGTTACAGTTCCTGTATTTGTTCCTCCTGCTACATTAGTTCCAGTAGCAGTATAATAAGGACTTGTATTAGGCAAGTTTAAAGAACCTGCTTGGTCTTCAAGTCTGGCCATATCTCTAAACTTATTAATCTTCCAGTTATTACCAATTCTTCTTGTATTAATTAAATATTCTAAATCTTGTTCTCCAGACATTTGAAATGTATTATATAAAAAGAAACTAGTAAACCCATGTTCTAATACGCTGATTTCAAGTGGATTAACTGTTTCCATAGTATAATTAAATGCAGACACTAAAGTATCTTCTCCTTTATATTCATTATGAATAAATTCAAATTGAAAAGGATGATGATTTACTTTTGTTAACCAAGTTGCATCAGTTTGATTCAGAACTATACCTGCAGCATTTTCTTGATACAATACTCCATATCCATCTCCAGTAGTAGCAGTGCCTCGTCCAGTATGATTATGTTTCCATATACCAGCATTACCAAAGGTAGTACCATATGCAATAGTAACAGGTCTTGGATATTTATCTGTTAAAGAATAAAAAGACTTTGAATTTTTAAAATATAAATAAGGTATATAATCATGAAATCCTCCCCAAAATCCCATTTCTGGGTAATAAGATATAGTCCATCCAGAGTCTTCTTGTTCAAAATGGCTTGTATTAGTCCATAATAAAGTAGACCATCCGCCAAAAAGACCAGCTTGCTCATAATGATTAGTATTTGGATTATATCTTATATTAAGGAAAGTCCCAGTATTAACATTATAAGGAATATAAAAGGCTTCGAGTGACTGTAAAAAACTTGGAGTAGGTTTAATTTCTCTTTTAGTTAATATTATTCTTTTAAATTTTGAGTCATATGTTGAATGAAATCCAAATCTAATTAAAGGATTATCGTCATCTATACCATAAGGTCCTAATTTAAAAGGTAGATTTTCTTTAAACCAACTCCTCATACCTAGTTTACTAATTTCATCTAAAGACTCTTTCATCATAAATACTTTACCAGCTGCTTGATCTACAAAGAAATATCCGTATCTTGTAGTTAGCACACCTCGCTGAGATTGAGTACCTCCAAATCCTCCTTCTGTTTGTACTAATTCATTTGGCTCTTGTGCAAATATATCTCCACTCCCTATAAAAGCGTCACTACCATCCTTCATCTGCATTGATTGTTTACCTTGTGCAGCAAACAAACTTTCTTGCATATGAAAATATAGCAAATTATTAAAAGAAGACAACTTCCAAAGCTCTCCCCTATTTCTAGGTAAATCTTTAAATTGATTTGCTAAGAATACTCTATAATTATCTATAATACTAGTTGTATCATGTTTAGAACTTCTATGTGTTCTAGTAGGAAAATCATTTTGAAGAGTATCTCTTAAAGGTAATGGGAATGCAGGTCTTATATCATTGTCTAAAGAGTAATTCTCATTATATGTTAAATTATCAAAATGATGTAAATCTTCAACACCAGATATTTTTAATAATGTCTTTGCTGGAGTATTAGGAAAATACATTGTCTTTTCAGATTCTTCATGTCTAAAGTTTATATTATCTGTACTCTCTACAATATGATAATGAACTGCTTTTTCAGGATTAGCGTTATCTTCTTCATTACTATGTTTTACTGCTGGAGCTATTCCATGTCTGCATATAAATGTATCTCCTCCCCATATACCATCAGGTAAAACATCAACTGTATTACCAGTTCCAGTCATATTACCAGAACCATCAAAAACAAATTTTTCTAAATTATCTCCTAAAACCTCATATCCAGTCCATACTAATTCTTGACTGTCTACAGATTTATACACATCTGTTTTAAAAGCTTTTAAATTAGCCATTATAGATTGACTTCTTAATCCATGATTTGGTGCAGGAGAACCAACGAAGTCTCCGTTGGCATCTAATCTATTAACCAGTACAGCGAATCCATCTAGAGGACTTCCAAAATGCCCAAACTCTAATTCCGGAGCACCAGCTCCATATGTATCAAAGAAATATCCTCTATTATTAGAATTTGGATAACTTCTTGCTCTACGATAATTAATTGCATGATTATCCATTACTTTAAGAGCTATAAGACTTTCGCCAAATTCATTAAATAATTTAGCTCCAAATCCTAATGGTTCTCCTTTAAATATAGTATCTCCCAGTAGATATGTTTTAGCCTTTTGACCTAATAATCTAGGTTGCGTTCTACCATTAACTGTAAAATAATGAGCTCCAATATGAATAGAAGAAGCCATTAATTGTGGGTAGCAATTTTGTTCATCATCCCACCCCCATCTTTCTTGTACTTTAACAGGATCTGTAGTGTTGGTAGTAGGATCTCCTAAAAGAATAGTATTCATTCTTTTATCTTGTTCTAATCCTGGCCCATTCCAAACTAAATTAGAAACATAATATTGTATATCTATATGAGTTGCTGGAGATAAACTGTTTTTAGTTCTTTGTAAATAAAAGTCATGAAAAGAAAATGTATCATAAGCATAATCTGAAGTAACTATTGGTCCTACAGGATTTGTAGGCCCTCCTGTTTCATAATAATGAGGAAGGACAGGGTAGTCCCAAGGATTTTTATGAAAAGCATCCATATTGTAAAACTCTTCTGTATTAGATTGTAACGTTGCTAAAGCTTGTAAAGCATGATTAGTTTCCGTACCTGCTAAAGCTTCTTGACAAATTCCTATTAAAGCTCTTTTACGCTGTGCTGGTATTAAAATTTGTTGACCTAAAACAGTTCGATTTGAATGTTTTCTATTTGCATAATATATTCTAAAACCTTGTACTTTATCTGCAATAGATCTAGGTATATGAATATCTTCTAAATCAAATCCTAATCTTCTTACATCGTGACTTATTTTAGCATCAGCATAATCCTCTGGATCTACATTTAAAAATGAACTCCTAACATCAAATTCTATCATATTAGTACATCGAGGAACGTAACTATTGTAATTACATGTATTTATATCATTAAGAGCATTAGAGCCTCCACAATCTATCTGCCCATTGTTTGTACCTGCCTGCATATAATCAGTACCCCCACTTGTAGTTTGTTCACTTTCTAACCATATTTGCTCTCCAGCTTGTAAACTTATTACAGCCGATCCTCCACCACTACTTACCCCAGTATATGCAGGAGTACCAAAATCTATCGGTTTCATATTAAAACTTGTTTCAGCTCCACCACAAGACCCTCCAATACCAGTACCAAAAGGACTAGCAGAATTATGATCAGAATTTATCGTATAAACAGTACCTCCTGCATTAGTCATTAATCTTGTGTCAAAAGGTTTAGTCGTTAAAGAGAAATTGCCTTGTTCAAACCAGACACACCATTTAACTCTAACCTCAACATTAGATACCGCTGTAAAATGTTTTCCATCCCAATGAGTATTTATAGATGCCTGCATCTCTGGACTATTATTGATATACCCTGCTCCGGTAGTGTCAGGAAACTCAAATTTTATTGGATTACCTGGACCACCTACAGCCGTCCATGACCCTCCATTTTTATCAAATAAAGTAATTGCCTCATTATAAACAGTTCCTGGGAAAGCAGATCCTGTAGATACGTTAGATGTTCTACAATTACTTTTTACTATACTTTTCATATTAGAATTCCTATTAGAAGGGAAATGATGGTGTCTTACATTTAAACCTTTAATACTTCCAGCTGTTCCAATTAATTGCCCATTTTTGTTCCATACCTCATAGTTAGAAGTATCAGGATAGAATTCTGTAGCGTTCTCCCAGTAATTCATTTGTCTTGCTTGATTAGGATTATATGATGCGCCTGATATTGAGTCTACTGTAGAGTCTATCCAATGAAATCTTTTTCCATATTGAGGACTAATATTATAAATATCATCTTGCCATAAGCCTCCATAGTCAGGAGCATTTAAATTATCTACAGGTTCTTTTTCATTCCATAAAGCCTCTCTTCCTGGTATATGATAAGCATAAGATGTACTACCATCTTTCATAATAAAAGCTATATAAAAAGCATATATTTCATCTCTCATATATCCTTTATACTTAAATATATTAGGAGCGTATCTATATGATTTAGTTGGATCAACAGTTTGAACTACACCTCCATATTCGTTTACAGGACGATTTCCCCATCCAGATTCAAGGTTATCTACTGAAGCATAAAACTCATCAAAGTTTTTAATTTCTGTTGTTCTAGCTCTCAGTTTTATATTATTAGCATATTTTTGAAATCCTAGATCTGCTTCAGAAGATGTGTTTCCTAAATATAATACATTATCTAATTGTTGAATTGTTTTAGCTTTATCATAAGCTATAGTATCTATTATAACTTCTTCTACTGATCCTGCAGAAATAGTTTCTAAACCTGTGTATAAAATACTAGTAGTTGTAGTAGTAAATTTTACATCATTTAATTTAAAAGCTTCTCTTGCTTCTCCTTTACTTCTTATAACAACAGGTCGTAAAATACCATAATCTACATTTAAATTAGATATATCCCATTTAATTGCTTTAGTAGTTTGACTACCTTCTTTAGCCCCATCTTTTTTATTTGTAGGAGTTGTGCTATCAAAATCATCTACAATAGATATTGGGTTAGATACTGTTAAAAAATTTGTAGCTGTAAAATCATCATCTACATAAGCTAATGCTAAATAGTAAACGGCTGTTAATAATCCACCTCCCTCAATAACAGACCCTTGATGAGTTCCATAATCAGATATATCAATATGAGGCACAGGACCTGAGTAAGGGAATAAATTTAATATATCTATATTATCTAAAGACATTGGAGATATACCATACAATTGACTAACAGCTGTACTTTCTCGTCTTTGTCTATCTACATTAAATGTTCTTGGAGGGTTTAAATCGTCCGTCCAATATATAATTAAATCTCCTTTGGGATCAATTTTAAAAGTACCTTCTATTGGATGAGTTTCTCTAAAGTTTAAATCATTAGTTGGTTTTCCATCAGGCCCAATAATAGGTGGATTAAATAATATTTCATATCTATCATCTTCATAAATACCTATCTCACTTGCAGGGGTTCCACCAGTAACTACATCAGTAACAAAAAAGATAGTCTTATCATCACTTACTTCAATAGTACCAATAACTTTATCATTCTGCGCTCCATGTATTGGGTCGTTTCCTAAATGGCCTGCAAGTTTAGTTCCTGCCTCATTAGAAACTGCTCCATCACGATCATTAATTATCATATTACGAGCATGTCTCCACGACCCTTCAGGCTGGTCTAGATGACCAGTATCTTTAAATAACCCTTTTACAAATCTTTTTTCTGCCATTAGCTTCTATATAAATTCTCTCTTGTGTTTAAATTTTCAAATGCAGCATCATGGCTATTTATACTTGGTATAAGTCTAACCCACTGATTCATAAAACTTTCCATTCTATCTATATCTGGGAAGTTTGCTGCGTTTCTAGCTTGTGTACAATAGTATTTCCATTTTTGATCTGCAAAGTTATAATCTATTCCATTGTTTTTAAACTTTGGACTAGACAATAAAATTTGTTTATATACATACCAAAACATTGCTTCTTGATAACTTATATCTGCTGGTACTAATGGATAACATTCTTCATCTGTTGGCATAGCCATATAACTTATACAGATCTTTCCTGATTCAAAAGAAGTTTTTATATAACCACAATCTACAATATAGGTTTCTTCATATGAAGCGTTTTCATTTACACATCCATCACAATGCATACTTTTGTGAAATGTACTTGCACCATATTGTAAAAGATGCATATTATTTTCACTTGCAAAGTACACATTTTCTAATACTACTATCCTACTATTAATTTCATTTAATGCTGAAGTTGTACTTGAGTATTCTAATCCATCTGCTTGTGCTGCAACTATTTGTGCTTTTAATTCTGTTACCTTTTTTGTTAAGGTATCTAGTTCTGTAGAAGAAACTGGTGAAACAGAATTGTTAATTGCTACCTGATTAATATAATAAAGATCTGAAGGCATAAGCGTTTTATGATCTTTAATATCTAATACACATTGTTTTTGACATAGTTGAGGCGCAGCCCCAATATGTTCTAATGCCTCTCCTATCCATTCTATAGCGTCGTCTATCCAATTATCTTTTGATGGTTTAAGATCTCTAAATATTTTTCTTATTACGACTTTGCTTGATACTGTTTTATATACTGCCATATTAATATTTTCTAAATTTTAAATAAGCTAAGTCATCTTCTTTTAAAAGATTGATTAACTTTTCTTTGTTTCCTTTTATTCCTCTTGTAGCATCAAATCTATAAACAGATTTATTAGGTACTTTACATTTACCTTTTCTCCAATAGTACTTACAATAAAATTCATCAGTATGATAAATATACCATTTAGTACCTAATTCAGTTATAGAATCATATAAAGATTTACCTTCATCTAATAATTCTTTTTTATACTTGTTGCTTTCACCCCAATCTATTCTAGGAGATCTAGGGTCTCTGTCTCTCCTAGCAATAGATATGGTGGATAAATTGTTTCCCATATTAAACTCTTTACCATCTAAAATATAATCCATTATCATCATATTAAATTGATGACATAGATCTGTAAACAGATTCTTATCTACCTCGTTATAAGTAGAACAATAATCCTCATATATCTCTTTTAGATTATGAGTCATTATTTTTTTCCTCCTTTTTTCTTTTTCTTAGCTATTACTGCTTTCTTAGCTTTTTTCTTTACCCCTCCAGATTTAGCTACAAATTGACTTTTAGCTGCAAATGGTTGTTCTATTGGAGGCTCTACAAAAGAAGCTGCTGGAGAACCTTGATTTGTTCCTCCCATTTGATACCCTAATTTATTCTTTTTTCTTGCCATTATATTTTATTTTAAGATTGTTTTTTTGGAGCTACACCCCTTATTGTTTTTGGATCTTGCATTCTATCATTATCTGTATCACTAAAAGATGCAGATAATAATTGTAATTCTCCTGCTAATATACCTTGATTAATTAAACTTAACATATCCATAGGTATAGGAAAAGGACTCTTACTATCATCATAACATCCTCCCTCTTCACACTCATCAAACTTAGATACATCTTTAGGGTCTTCAAATACTCCCCTAACATTTATAGCTTCTAAGCCTTCTGCATTATAGATATATAAATAATTCTCAATCATATATGCTTTCATTTTTTTATTTGTATACTTATCATAAGGTAACCATTGAATTGTATTTGATGCTACCATAGGAATAGTTCCTGTACCTGAAATATCTCCTACATGAGAAATAGCTTCTTCAAAGTTATATCTAATAGTTTTAGGTATTTCTTTTTTAGTTCTGTATACAGGACAATCCGTATCTAAATTACAACATTTAGAAGCATCAACTGGTTCTACTCGAACGCATCCTAAGTCTTGTTCTACATGTCTACTGACAAAACCATTCTTTGCATAGTCTCTTCTAATAAACATAGCTCTATAATGTTTAATATTAAATTTGATTTGATCTAATGATATATGCTCATCATTATTTGATCTTCCACCTCTAACAAGGTTTAATAAATTGTATGCGATTTCATCTAATGTCATAATTTTTATTTCTTTACTTTTTCTAATGATCTACCTCCAAAGTAAGCTCCAATAACTGTTATTAAAACTAGCTGTAGTAAATCTACCCACGAAGATTTAACTTCAAAAGAAATAACTCCAGCATCAATAAATATCATTAATACTGTAGATACTACTAAGAATATTAAAACCATAGGTCTTATATTTTTTGAGAGCCATGAGTCAGAATTCATATCTACTTT
>TARA_R110002012_G_scaffold234053_2_pt1 | contig 15496 bp, 15 predicted proteins | sample TARA_R110002012 | Tara Oceans TARA_R110002012 (sample SAMEA4396515) | marine metagenome | biome: Westerlies Biome; feature: [DCM] deep chlorophyll maximum layer (ENVO:01000326); material: water (ENVO:00002006), including particulate matter (ENVO:01000060) such as... | depth 40 m
ACCTAAAAGGAGGCGTCAAAATGATTAAACGCTCATGCAATAAAGTTAAAACTTGCTGTAAGTGTAAAGAAAACATCTATTCTTACGAAACAAGAAAGAATCGTAATAACGGAACATCTGAGCATTTGAAATGCCCTGTTAGTTCATTGTTGAGGTGGGCGTTTAATGAAGTGAGGCTGATGAATGGCTAAGCAAAATAAAATAACTAAGTCGGCAAGAGGTGAAGATTGCACTTTAATGCTTGGTAATTGCTCGAGTAATGAAACTGTAGTGTTATGTCATATTGGAAAAAATAGAGGCATGGCTTACAAGTGCAATGACAGTTTCGCTGTGTATGCTTGTAGCTCCTGTCATGATGTTATAGACGGAAGAAAGACGAGCCAATACGGCAAGCTAGAGATTGACAGTTTTAAGCTTGTAGCGCTTGAGAGAACGCAACAGAAGCTAATTGATAAGGGTTTATTAAATGTCGTTTCGTAGAGCTGCAAAGGTAGATGATAATCAAAAGGAAGTCGTAGCGCTATTTAGAAAGCTTGGATGGTACGTTTTAATCATTAGCCAGTTAAAAAATTGCTGTGACATTATAGTTAGTAAGAATGGCCACACTATTGCTATTGAAATAAAAGACGGCAAAAAGCCACCAAGCGCAAGAAAACTTTCAGATGGTGAGGTTAAGTTTAAGGATGAATGGGAAGGAGCTTACGAGCTGGTTATTTGTGATGATGATGTAATTGAAATAGATAAAAAAATAGCGCTGTAGAATTAACTAGAGCGCTTAATATGAACGTAATGTCCATGAAACTATTTTAGTATAAACGATTATACATATTTTACAACTTGAACTCTGTAAAGAAGTAAAGTTAAGTCAACAGGAGCAGCATCAAAGTTTCTAGCCCTGACCGTTACAGTGTCAGCAGCCGTTACCCAAGCAACAAACTGAACTAAACCTGTCCCTGTTATCGGTAAGCCTAACGTAACAACATCATTAGCAGCCGCGCCTGTTACTGTTACTGTTAAATCAGAATAAGCACCTGCCGCAATACTAGGGAAATTTAAAGCAGCATCAACGGTTAATGTTTTATTTATATTTACAACATCAATATTAGTGTCAGATACAGTCCCCCAGAAGTAGTTTTTGCCGATAAAATCATTAGTAACATTAGCGCCTAACTCCAGTCCGTAATCTTGCGCCGAAGATGTTGCTGCCAATCTTCGTGTGAAATTACCATCAATTTGTATCTCGTCGGTTTCTTCAATGTAAATAGCTGCTGCGTTTGCTGCGGTAAATCCTGCGTTAAAGATTGAATTATCTTGCAGGTTTACATATTGTGAATCAGTCATCCATATTCCATCGTCACCAGAATAAGTGATTATGTTATTTGAAATATTACCGCCTATTAATGATGTGATTTTCATTCCGTAAATACTAGGGCTTGATATGATATTCCCTTGAACTGTTAAGAATGCGCTGTCATCTTGAACCGCTGACGTTACAGCACCACCGAACGGAGCGATAACGATACCAGAGCCAGCCAATATGTCAGAGATTCTATTGTCATTGATTATCGTTGAACTAAAGGCGTAACCGTTAACTGTAGTGCCTTTCCTTAAAAATACACCCGCAGTAGAATCAGCGTCACCATTGATAATATTATCACCAACAACTGAACTATTAGAGTTACTATCTAGTATTACACCGATATCACACCCGGTTATATTATTAGCTACAATATTAACTTTGTCACAGCCCGACGTAAACACACCATAACGAGCATCTTTGATTATATTGCCCGTAACCGTTGACTCGTCACATCCGCTGTCAGGGAAAACACCATGGCCGACACCAGATGAATTCACACTAATAGCGTTATTAGATACAAGCATATTAAGCATTTCACCACCAGCCACACCGTTGCCGCCGTAATTACTGATATTTGAATTAGTAACTATCGCGCCAACCCCGCCCGGTAAAGTGCCCACTGCTGTTCTTGGTCCTGTTCCTAGTATAGCGCCATGCCATACAGTCTGATCAATAGTTACATTATCAATCAATACATCATCAGCACCACCTAAATAAACACCGTTAGAATAGCCATTGTTAGCATCTTGAATCGAAGTAATAAAAACATCAGCGTTAACTGTTTGTGTAAGTGCTGGTGATATTCCGACAGAAAGAAATTCTTCACCTATTCCACCTGCCGCCATTGGTACATCAGTTGTTATTGTGTAAACAGTCGTATGGGTTGGATCTAATTCGTAAGCACTCAAACTACCAGATACACGACGCATAAATTGAAATTGTTCGCCTATGTACATTTCAGTCAATGGAAATGGTGCGGTATTAACCTGAACCCGTAAAGCGTTAAAGTTTAAAATAGTTGAGCTTATTGTTGCTATCGCTTTGATTTTATATCGCGGGAATTGATAAGGTGTTACGCTCAATCCGTCTGTAGCTTCAGCAACTAAAGCGGGTGTAAATGTTAAACCAGTAATAGCGTTACCTGCCGCAGTAGCTATTGTGTTTGTAATCGTGTAAACAGTCGCGTCAACACCAATTTTAAATGTATCACCGCCACCTAAAGAGCCAGTCAACGTAGTAGCATCAATGTCTATACTTGTTGCACCTATCGCCTTAGTTCCGTTGATCAATGAACCGCTATTAGCTGTTAATCCTTTTTGTGGTGCGTGTCTTGAGAAAAAGCCGCCTCTATCTGCGTTGTGAGTAATTCTTAAGTCTCTTACTTTGTGGCCGCTACCAGAGCTAGACTCAATAATATTTTTACGCTGGATATTGTCAGCAAGTTTTAACTCACCCGTACCATTGATAGTTATACCTGTTTTATCGCTGTTCGTGCCGTCAATCTTGATACCCGTTGAGATAACAATGGTTTTGTTTACAGTTACAACCCCATTTGAGCCGATACCGTCAACAGCAGCCTGAACATCATCGCCAACTTGTGCAGCATCAACAGCGCCGTCATTGACTAAGATGAATTCGCTACCTAATGCGTTAGATAATTTAATATCTAATAGGTTGGTAGGGGTTTGACTAGCAGCAATAGTATTTCCTGTAGCTTTCCACTGACCGCCGCCACCATCACCAACAGTCGAGTAGCCAGACGTTGTGATTATATCACCCGCCACCACTACGGCAGATGATGAAATAATTGTTGTGGTTGTTGATGTTTTCTTTGTATCAATCGCTTGTGTCCAATTTGCTCCACCGTCAGTAATTGGATCGTTACCCACGTTAGAATTAGTTTCTGACTTCCATAAACCACCATCAGCAGTTTGAACAACATCACCCGCAGAATAGAACTCTAATGAGTTGTAAACCACGATGAAACGAATCTCTGACCAATTTTCAGGGCTTGATACTGGATCGCTGTCAGTGTTACCGCTGGTTAGCGATATGTAAAAGTTACCGTCTGAGCCTTGAACGATTGAGTTTTTATCATACTCGACGCTTGAATCCCAAAAGGAAAACTCACCGAATTCATTATCACCACCAATAGGATCACGCTCGATATACTGTACGTAGTTTTCATCAAGAACAATTAACTTAGCTGTTCCTGTAAAAAACACGTTAGGAGTATTACCTGCTGAGTCACATAAAACAGGATGTGAATTAGGGATAGTTTCAGCACTGTCTTTATATGTTACTAATTGCGTGTTAGTGCTGGAATCAAAAAAGTATAATTTACTATTTGGCTTATACTCTGGTACTGGATTTATAAATCTGCTCATTATTTAAGCCTCTGTGCTATACTAATTTTATTTAAGGATTTTATCATGATTATTAACATAATTATCGCCTACATTGTTTTGTCAGTAGTAGTTGGTATTGTTGCTGGCGTATTAGATTCATATAACAAGCCTTATTAATTAGATCTTAACAGCTTTTCAATTGCTTTTAATTGATTCGCTTCGTTGATCCCTCTTAATTTTTTTGCGCCTGCTTTTGCGCCAACAGCTAAAGCACCCGGTATTGTCATCTGAGAAACATCTATAGCAGTGTCAATCCCAGCCTTACCAACTTCGCCACGTAAAGATGTTCTCGCGCCTCCACCAAAAACAGCGTCTAACTCATCAGCGAATATAGATAAATTTAGTATATCATCATCAAATGAGCCTCCATATTTTTGCGCTGTATCTTCTAGGTTTTTAATAGCTGTTAATAGGTTGGCTCTAGCTTTAGTGTTGTTAGTTTGTGATCTTAATAATGTGCCTGCCGCTTTATCTGCGTGAGGCCCTGCAAAATCAAGCTTTCTACCAGCAACATCTTGTAGTTCATCAAGTGCCGTTATAGTATCTGAAAACTGCTTGTTAGCTTGTTTGTACTTCTCTGATATCCCACTAATGCTATCGTTAACCCCTTTTCTTAATGACTTAACTACGCTTTCAGTTTTTCCGCTTAACCCTTCTGCCGCTGACTTTCCGAAAGCTACATTTTCATCAATGAATTTTTTAAACTGATGAGCTTCTAGAGCGTCTGGAGTAGGATTTCTTTTTATTCTTAATGCTATCTTGTTGATGAGGCTTTCTGCTGGTGCTACGCCTTCAATTTGTGAGCCTTCAAATGTTGGCTTTCCTTTGTCATCGAAAGAAACACCTAGCTCATCAAGGTCAGCAAGAAACTTATTAACAGGATCATTAATGTCAACATCTTTGCCTTTTAAACTCTTGGCTGCTCTATTGAGTTGAGCGCCTGCTTGTTTATTATTGCCTTTAACAAAGTCTATTTTTTTAACTAAAGCATCACCAGCAACATCTGCTGTTCTTGTTAGCGCTTTGGCTCTAGCGTCACCTTTGCCTTTTTTGACAGTAGAAACCATTTTAAGCATCTTTCTTTTATCTGTAGGACTAGCATTAGCTACCAATGTAGTTACAGAATCATCAAAGCCTTGCTTTCTAGCGCCTTTAACCATGCCGAAAATACGAGGAGTAAACTTTTCCTCACCTAATTTTCTGGTAAAGCTTTTCTTTACCTGCTCTGATTGACCTATAGCGTTAAGTGCTTTATTTTTACTTTTAGGAAAGTTAAATCCTTTCACACTGCCAACAGGCATACCGCCAAGAGTAGGTGGTAATGCACCTAATGCCTCTCCAATATCGCCGACAAATTCTTGCCCTGCTTCTGTTTTTGGCTCATATGTAAAAGATGCTGCTCGTTCTTGTGCTAGTTGCTGCGCTTCATCTTGAGTTATATCACCAGTCAAATGCCTTGCAGCGCCTTCTAATGAACCACCTAAATAACCTAAAGCTCCACCAGTTGCGCCAGTACCCATAGTTAAGGCTGTTTCGCCTAACCCTGTAAGTGTCTCGCCTATCGTTCTTTCTGGTTGCGCTGGTCTTTCAGGGAATGCTTGTCCTGCTCCAGCCATAGGTACATCAGAGTTACTAAACTGCTCTTGCTGAAGTGTTGGCTGTTGAGTTTGAGGTTGTAATGTTATTAACCCCCTATTAACTGCCTCGTCAAACTTAGCTCTAGTTACTGGATCGAAATTATCCTGCAAACCTCTATTTGCTATCTCTTGCCATTTCTCTTTAGTGGTAGTCATTATTTAAATAACTCCTCATCAGAAAGCTGGCCCACACCAACTGGCCCGCTAGTTGGGGTAAAAGTGAAATTACTTAAATTACCACCTTTGCTAGCCTCTATTAATTGATCTAACTCATTAGTTTGTGCATGCTGATCTTTAATGAAGTCAGTTAATAGTTGGATATTTACAGACTCATCACGACCAATACCAAACATAGCCTGCTTCATACCTTGTACATCTGCATCAGTTGGCCTTGTTTCACCAGATGCTTTAAGTGTTTGTCTTGCTGCAACTTCCGCGAATGCGTTAAATTCTTCATCGAACTGGCCTTGAGAAGTAAATACTCCGGGCACAAATGAAAGGCCTTTACGCCCAGCACCAGAATGAACCTCTCCCTTTTCTAATGCTAATTTAAACTTAGTTGCTTTCTTTACTGCTGAGTTGCGACCAGATGAAGTTCCTGATAACTCTCCTAGCCTACGGATATTACCCCGTTGTATTGATTTTTGCTGATCATTAAGCAATCCTTCTTGCTGTTGAGTGCGTTTAATTTTTTGATCTAGTTTTTTCAGTTCTACTTTTCTGTTATAAGCTTGATCCCTTGAAGAGCCAACAGCATCACGAGCTGCATCACCTGTTAACACCGCTCCTGATGGAGAAATAACCTGTCTACCTCCACCTTTTAGCACTTGTATAATAGTTCCATCATCAAGTATCTTAGCTGACTGAACGCTAACAGGGCCACCCGATGATAAATCATTTAAAAACCCAGATTTAACGCCAGCAGTTTCAACGTCATCTAATAGCTTAATAGCTCCTTGAATATCACCCTTAGCAATAAAGTCGGCTATCTCACGAGTGTCTGAAGTGTCACCGCCCATCTGCTCTAAGATACCAGCGCGATTAGACAACACACCCAAAGCCTGTTCTGGCCGCCCAGACTTAAGGTAAGAATTAACCGTTCTTGCGTCTTGGAATATAGCGCCTTTTCTATCATTATCTAAAGATAATAATTGCTTTTGACGATCTAGTTTATTAGCTTCCATTTGCTGCTCTTGAAGTTCTCGCTGACCTGCTAAAGCCCGCCCTCTCCCGAACTGCTGAAATATTGTACTTGCTGGCATTAAGTAAACCCTTTTGTATTTGTTAGTTATCCGGCAAACCCATTGCCGGGCCTCATGGTCATTGTTGATCCGCCACCGCCAAACCCACCGCTAAGCCCTAGAGCAATATCCCCTAATGTACCACCTATTGCGGCCGATCTTCCCAATATGCCTGCCGCATCAGCTTGCCCTATTTGACCTTGAAGTCCTGCAAGTTGCGAACCTTGGCCAGTAGATAAGTTACTTAATAACTGCGCCAATTGCATTTGCTGATTAGCATCAAACTGACCTGAGCCACTCAATAAGTTTGCTAAATTGCTTCCGCCTGCACCTATTATATCAGCTAACCCTTGCCCTTGCTGATTCGCTAGGTTAGAAAGCGCCGAAGTGCTTTGACCAATCTGCGACGCTAAGTCACGCCCTGTTTGGAACCTAGCGTCTGCGATGTTTTGACCTGCACCAGTTAAGGCGTTCGCGGCGTTTTGCCCAGCACCAAACTGAATACCTGCACCTTGTCCAGCTAAATTAGAGGCTAAACCTGCACCTTGTCCGAATAAGTTAGCTTGGCTTTGCGCTGCTCCTAAGCGATTAGCTGCGTTAGATAAGTTTGCTTGTGTTCCTAATTGAGCGTTTTGACCTGCTAAATTTGCCTGCATACTAGCGCCTTGACCTAGCAAATTAGCTTGTTGCCCTGCTGCTGATAATCTATTTGCAGCATTAGATAAATTAGCCTGAGTTCCTAGTTGTGCGTTTTGACTTGCTAGGTTTCCTTGTTGCTGTCCTGCTTGGCTAAGGAATTGACCTTGCTGTCCTGCCGCTTGTAATCCTTGACCAGATAAAGCACCTAAGTTTTGAATCTGCTGTTGTAATTGCGTTCCTGCTAATCCTTGACCGAATCGAGTTAATTCTTTTTGAACTTCACTGCCACCAAGACCACCGGTAGCAGTTGCTTGATTGATTACAGCTTGTTCGCCTTGTTCGCGTAAAAACTGTTGTACTGGTGAATTCATTAAAGCTTGATCGAATGCTTGTTGACCTTGAGCTCCACTTAAAGCAGATTGTAAGCCTTGAGCTTGTAAGCCTGCGCCTGTAAATTGTCCAACACCTTGAGCTGCTTGGTTAAAAAATGGCTGTCCAGTATTAGGGTCGACATTCATCGCATTACCAGAAAAGTTGCCATCTAAAGCATTAACACCTTGACCGATCATTGACTGACCTGTCATTGGGTCTACCTGTTGAGCTTGTCCTGTAAAATTACCACCTAAAGCAGATCTGCCTTGAGCAAGGTTTTGTTGGGCAAATTGATTACCAGCCTGTAAAGTACCTAATGCCGATTGTTGGCCTTGATTTAAAGCATTAAGGCTACCTGCTAAACCTCCTTGGATCGCCTGTTCTGCCCCGCCTAACCCATAAGCAGGTTGAGCTTGCGCTTGTTGTGGCTGCATGGTTTGAATAGGTCCACCGGGTCTATTATTAATAGGGTTCATTCCTACTAATTGACCTTGCTGACCGATCGGACCATCATTAAAACCTGCTTGTTGTGGATTGCTTAACATACCTTCACTTAATGGCAATCCGTTAGCGCGTGCTTGTTGCATAGTCATAGGTGGACGAGTTGGGCCGCCCGGCATCATTGTGCCTATGCCCTCGTTAAAATTAGGATTCCCCCTGATGTGTTGATTTCCACCGCCTAAATACTTTCGCACTGGATCATTAACTTGCATGTTAACAAGCCTGCCCTGTTGAGGGTTGCCGCCGTCATTAAATGGCTGTACTTGTCGGTTAGGGTTGTTCATTCCTAGTGGTAGCATCATCATCTGATCCTCCTATTTATATTCTGATTGAAAAACTCAGCGTTACCACCTAAGCCTTGTGTAGCATTAAAATTACCACTGTTTCCGCCTTGATATAGACCGCTTGTGTCCCAGCCGTTTTGTTCATATAGGGAGGTTTTAGCTAAGTTGTTATCTATAAAAGCTTGGTTTCTGGCTGCTACAGCCTCTTCTTCAGCTAATCGCTGCGTTATCTGCGGTAACTGTTGATTAAAAAAGCCAAGATCTGTCGTTTGCATTTCAAAAGGCTGCATCTGACTAAAATCAACCTGATTACCAAATAGTGCGTTTTGCATCTGTGGTAATCCTGATAATATAGCCTGTTGAGCGCCTACATTACCCTGTTGAAACGTATTAGTTTGAGCGGGTAAAGACTGTCCAAACACATCAAGAGCCGCTTGAAATCCTTGTTGGCCTGTCAGTTGAGCTTGAGGAAATATATTATTAATATCCGCCCTAGCTTGCTCTGTTGCCTCTCTTGTGAATTGCTGCCCTTGCTTTAACGCTTTAGTTTGAGCTTTAGCAGCTTTCTTTTCTGCCCCACCGAAAAACGTATCTGTAACTATTGACATTTTAATTCGCCTATTTCATTTCTGGTTATTCCATACATCATCCGATCCCCGCTCTTGCATGACTGCCTGTCAGTTCCTTCAAAAGTAAACCCTGCCTTCTCCGCATAAACTTTTATATGTTTGTAAATACTCGGGAACTTAACATTTACTTTTTTATACATCGAAGCGTTTTCATATAACCACTTAAGAGCGTTAACAGTAAATGGTAATGAATCCTTACCTCTGCACTCTTTCAATAAGTTAGGATGATAATTAATTGTTGTGGTACTTTCTGGAGAAAACACCGCAACACCTATAATTTTATCTTTATTAAAACAAGCTAAATAACAATCGGATTCAACATTTAGCGAAAATTCAGAATCTTCTTTTGTGGTGCTAAGTAACTCATTATTTAAGACCACGCTTTTTATTAACTCTATATCTTTAGTTCGTTTAAATATCATACTAATATCCAGCCCAATGTTTTATCTCCGCCAGTGTCAGCATCTCTTTTTATATACAGAATAGCGCTAGCAATTCCTGCGTCATCCATATAAGCAGCACCTTGAGGAGCCTCTATGACGCCCTCTGGTGAGCCTGTACTAATTATTAAGCTTCTATCGGTAATTGTTTTAGTCCATGTTCTCATCTGTACGGACTGTGTTAAGTCAGCATCAACTAAAGGTCTGTCTGTGTCTGGTTGTGCTAATCTGCTAATTGCCACCTTGACCACCTTTTATATTAGCTTCTAGCTTTATAAATACAGGCTTAACGGGGTCTGACATAACAAACCTAACCGTCGATAATCTTGGGAATCTCCCTAACCTGTACCAGATAGCACGACGTTGATATTCGCCTATTCTTCCGATGCTTCTCAGTAATTCATTATTAAACGATTTACCGTCCTTTGATACGCTCATTCTTATTTGAGGATCGGCCGTTACCAAGTCACCAACCCCAGCCTCCATAGTTGCCTCTAAGCTACTAATGAAAACAGCGCGACCTTGATCGCTTAATACTTGTGTTGAGAAAGTCCTGACTATAACGCCGCCGTATTCAGTGTATTGATCTACTTCAATAGAGCCAATTCTGCCATCTTGGGAGTCACCACAAAGCACACGATTAAACGCAGTACCTAATGAGTTAACTCTCCATCTGATTGTTTCAGCAGAGCCTTTAGCGTTGATAATCTGGCTTGTTCTTTCGTTCCACTTACCCGTAATCGTGTTGTATTCAAAAGTTCTTGTAGGTAACGAGAAGCCAACAAAGTAAGCCCCGTTTTGAGCGTAAGAATAAGAAAAAGCTCGCTGTATTTCCTCAAATGAGAAATCTTGTAGTGCTGAGTCAATGGCTGTAGTGCTTATCTTTTGTGCTGAGTTACCAGCAAGTGACCATATAGCAGGGCTTTCATTAGTCCCGCCACCAATCCACATAAAGCCGTTGTTAGTTGTAATCATCGAGAAAGGAGCGAATACACCTTTATCTATGAAGAATCCTGTTCTTTGAAATGGAAAGCCACCAGCGCCAAGATTACGAAACTCTTCTATAGTCTCACTACCAGCGATATATAATTTATTGTTAAATACGTGTAGTGATGTGATTATATCTGGATCTGATTCTGCTGAGCCGAAATCCAAAGCACTCCATGAATTGCCGTCATTAGATGCTGATTTAATAAACTTCTTACTATCAGTTGAGCAAACAAAGAAAGAATCAATGAATTCTACTAATTGAGGCGCTCCGTTAGCTGTAAATCCTGCGTCAGTTATTTGTAAAAACGGCGTACCTGCCGTTTCATCAATGATATACCCGTCACCACCGGGAACAAGTACCATTAACTGAATACCATTATCTGCCATTGATACGCGAGTATCTCCCGGTATAGTACCGAGTATTACATTAGTAAAAACCTCATCGCCTTGACTGTCTATACTTCTATCAACCCTTACAAGCGTTTCACCGTTAAGAAAATAAGGGCTGCCCGCCTTAACGTGCATACCTCTATTTATATTTAAAGCATCACCAGTAGTTTGTATCTGAGTAATTCCAGAGCAACCGAATAGATTGCCTGCTGATAATGCGCCTTGTGTTTGTGGTATGTTTGGATACCAGTTATTACACTGTTGCGCACTAATAGGTAAGCTATCGCTAAGATACAATCCGTTGCTAATAGGAATATCAACGCGAGGCATTATCTAGCCTCGATTATATAGTAGCTATCTGTTTCGGCTGTAATATTATTAGTCGCTAAGACATTCGCCACTTGAAATTTTATATAGTCGTTTTCATCGAGTGTTGTGTTTATATTTATATTAAAAAACGCCACATCCCTGCCACCTTGGAAACTGTTAACCTCTCTTGTTTGATCTAGCACCGTAATAAATGAAGCTGCGGAGTCATCCCACTTAGTAACCCTTAGCCTTAAATCATCTCCCGGAGTTGAGTCTAGGAGCATATCAGCTATGATCTTGAATTCTCTAGGGTTGTTACCTAAGTGTCTTAATTGCCCTGCTGATGGGTTATCAAAGTGCTGCAAGTCTGCCGAAGTCCATGATGCCGCCGCTAAATCAACAAATACTAACGGTGTTGTTATGGTAGTTATTGCCTCTGTAGTCACTCCAATTGAACCGCCTACAAAAGTGTTAGGCATTCCGTTATTGCCCATCCAATTAGAAACCAATTCTGACCGCGTGATATTAGGCGTTATATTTGAATCGTTTGCGTCAAACACCCCATTACGTGTAACTATTGCCCCCTCAATTTGAAGCGTTGACGGATTAACAAAGTTACCGGGAGCAAAATCAAAGAATGAAGCGCTAGCAGGCAAGTCAATATTTTGATTAGAACGAAAGCGTGATGACATAACGAACCCAGCACCAGCACTAAATAACGAATAAGCGCCATCTGTTAAGCTTCTAACTATTGATGTGTCAATAAAATACCCGCCTAACCAAGTACCAGCAAGCGTTAACTGAGGTTTGCCTCCGAAACGGCCTGTTCCAACTTCTAAGCCTTGACGGTAATTAGTTATAATCCCTAGAGATTCACAATCATTATAATTGATGCGCGAGAACTCAAACGCATCAAAACCAGTTGCGCTTGTTAAATTATAAGCCTGCGAACCTGCCCCTGTTACTTCAACAGCGTAATCCTTCCCGAGTAAATTACCAGAGCCGCCACCGGGAGAAGTAAACATTGTATACCCAGCCGCACTAGATATTAACTTCGATACATCAAAGTTGTAGCCTGTTAAATTCAGGCCTCCTGCTGGTACTTCTATTGATTGGCTACCCATATCAATAACACCATCAATGAAATATTCTTTTGTGCTGTCAAGGGTTCCTGCGAAGTCCGAAGCCTGTGTAACTACCACTCTATTAGATAAGCCAGTGGCAGGATCGACAGTGTTGGTGAATGTTATAACATCATTTGTTTTTGTTATTGACATTCCTTGACCAGCCACAGCAGATGCTATAACTGGCTTAGCTCTATTAAGTCCGTCAGTTAATGGAACGCCTGCTGCGTCTTGTGATACATTCCACTTACCTACAATCCCATTTTGAGCGCTAACACTAAACAATATACCAGCACCAGATTCGAAGCTCCTTATATCATTAACGCCGCTTGTAGGCTGATTAAGTACAGGAACACCAAGAGGATCACCAACTTGGTTAAGCGTACCTGTTACACCTAACGAGCTTTTAAAGTCTGAAAAGTTAACGTTTTTATTCGTGCTGTTAATCACAAAGGTAAATAAATCATTATCAGATAAAGATGTACTTACATTGAATTGACTTATTTTTTGACTAACCATTATTAGTATCACTCTCTAAAAGGATTGAACCGCCGCTCTCTGTTAATACTTTGTTATCAGGGCAAGGGTAAAAGTGCTGGTTATTGAATGTGTTTTCGCTCTCGTTTCCACTACCGATAGGAAGAGTACAAGGCATAGGAGTAGGCTGAACACTTACTGTTATACGTCTAATCTCCTGTAATCCATCACGCGCATTGTTATTTAATTCAGCAGTTAGCGGCATATCATAAGTAGATAGCATTTTCTTAGCTAAGTTGAATATCACACCCTCTAAAGCTCCATCAGGAATAGTCACTAAATCATCAGGGTTAGTTATTTGCGTAAACCCTAATCCGTTGTAAGGAGTAGTGGCCATCATGCGATTTAGATATCTGCGTGATGTTTGGAAATCTACCGCTTCAATAGGCTGCTCTGATGCCTGAACAAGAATGGCCTGTAAAGAATCATTAATAACGCTTTGTGCAGTTTCCATTATTTAGAATCTTTCTTAGGTGATTTTTTAACTGCTTTCTTTACTGGTTTTTTATCGGACCAACCAAGAGATAAAGCATACTCTAAAGAGTTATCGTTTACTTCTACTTCTGTACCGTCTTTCTTGTATAGCTTGTTCATGTAATGCCCCTTAAATAACCTTGATGATAGCCACTCGTTAAAGTGGCTACGATAAGATTACTTACTATGAACTACCGAAGCCTTGACCAGCGAAGAACGGATTCATCACGCCGTAAGCGGGACGGAAATCAATACGAACCTTGTTTTGGTTTTCCAAGAACCCAGAGCCTTTACTTACTCGTAATTGCATCCCGTCCTCTGTCTCTGCAAATGTATCAGTAGAGTGGAGGCGCTTAATTGGTACTGAAGCAACTGTAAATGCTTGCTTGTGCCAGAATAAGTTAGGCTGAATGATTGTAGATGCTGCACCGCCAAGAGTAATAACGTCACTTGCTTGAATAGCTGAATCAACAGTATTGTATTGCCCGTTAGCCTCATTGATTGCCGGACCAGTTAACGTTAAGTTACCAGCACCAGAACCATCAAGAGTAACAGATTCAGTAACTGTAGCAGTCCAAACAACCTGAGAGCCTGTCTCATCAATTACTGGTAAACGAGTTGATAAGTTAAGGCGGTTACGGCCTGTAATGGTTACAGTTTCACCAGCCGCAACAACTAAGTTAGCTTGGAATGCTGTAACACCAATAACTTGAGTCATAGTGTCTTTAGCTGCGACATAAGTGGCAACTGGAGTACCAACAACTGTACCAGCACGATCAGCGCCTGCGCCTGTCGAATAGTTAGACAGTGTAGTTGCTGTCATTACTTTCATTCCTGCGAAGTTTTGATCAATGGTTGCTCGTTGATTAGCTGTCATAGATGATGTCTCGCCGCCCATACCACGATCACTACCTGCTAGTTTTCGCTGCACAAAAGGGTTAACCGCATAACACCATCCACCATCTTGAGGGATGCCAGTAGCTTGCATTATTGCGCCTGCCTCTGCTACATCACCCCAAGCATCACCACCAGCACCGATAGCCGTACCAACTTCACCAGCTAATAACGCTGTATTCTTCATCATAAAGTTAGCGTAATCTGTTTCAAAGTCAGTAACGATACGTGTCGCCATCGGAGCAAGTAACTCGTCCAACTGATCCATCTTGATTGCTTCGTCTGCCTCGTCATAATCTACAAAGGCCGTAAAGTAATCTTGAACTATCGCGCTCGCTTTACCAGTAATGATACTTGACTTAGTTTCTCCTGAGACGTCACCAGTAGACGTACGTGATGTAACGTAATCAGTAGGGCGTTTTACATCAATTGTATCTCCCGTATCTCCTTTAAACTTACCAGAGAATAGCTGAGTGTCCACGTTTTTAGTTAGGACACGTTCAGATTCAAACTTGTCCAAGAATGAGCGCATTAATTTGCGCGTAAAGTTACTATCAAAATTATTAGCCATGAGTGGCTCCTGTTAATAAAATTTAGCACCGCCTATGTTTTTGTATTTACCCGCTTCTGGGTCAATACCATTGCCTTGCAAATTAGTTGCAGGGCTTGGCGTGCTACTTGTTTTTGGTTTTAATGCGCTAGCTTTTTGCTTGATACCATCTAAGAAAGAACCAACTTGATACGGACTCATGCTTGCTAACTCAAAACCTTCTTGCGGATTAGCCGCTAAATGCTTTGTAATTAATGGACCATCTGAATCACCTAGAATATGTAAAACTAAATCATCCGATAAACCATAGTTAGCAACAGTGTTAGCCGCCGCTTGTAATTCATCTTGTTTAATACCTAATTCAGTAGCTTTGTTAGAATAACTAACCATCGACTCTTGAACTTTTGCTTGTTGTGCTTGCGCTGCTTGTTGTTGATTAAATTGCTGTTGCTGCAAATAACTTTGATTTTGAGCGTTATAATTCGCTTGAGCTATTAAAGCCTCATCACGCTGTTTAACTTTTACTTCATAATCATCATCAAAAGCATCTGGCATATCAGGAATATTCCCAACTGCTGCCGCTTGGCGTTCACGTTCGGCTTGTTCAAACTGAGCTACCTTTGCGGCTTGCGCTGCTAAGTCACGCTCCAATTGTTTCTTTTCACCGTACTGCTTATTAAACGCTTCGTTAGCTTTTTGCTTTGCTAATTCAACTTC
>TARA_R110002012_G_scaffold20407_3_pt1 | contig 15495 bp, 19 predicted proteins | sample TARA_R110002012 | Tara Oceans TARA_R110002012 (sample SAMEA4396515) | marine metagenome | biome: Westerlies Biome; feature: [DCM] deep chlorophyll maximum layer (ENVO:01000326); material: water (ENVO:00002006), including particulate matter (ENVO:01000060) such as... | depth 40 m
GATGCCATTGCCTTTGAGCCGACAATTACCTTGAAAGAAGGTTTAAATATTACGATATCTTGGTATAATGAATGGTATAGAACGATTGATCTAACAAAGATTGCCGAAGGATTACTTTAATGACAAAACGGTTATGCGTACTGCAGGTTACGCCCGAAAACCCAAATCCTGATCATGTCGAGTTTTTCAAAGACAAGGCTGATTGTGATTTTTATTTTGTTACACATGACGCGGAGCACCCCGATGCTCTTCAATATTGTCCCGGAACTACATGGTCTGAGACGAGAGATCTTTTGGCCCTATTGGTTCCAAAAGACTATGATTATTATGCTTTCGTCGATTATGATTATCACTTCCGACCGCAGCGGTCACTGGGTGTTTTAGACCAAGTACTAGAAGATCTGGAGCTAAACCCGGCAGTCCTCACCTACTATCCCGGGAACAACCTGCAAACGCCTTATGCCACAGATGTAGAATATCTTAACAGTAGGGACTATTCCTGCATTCCGTTTACACACTTTGGCTTAAAGGTGGTACACCACTCATTAATGGACTGGTTTTTTCCGCTCTGCACAGACTTTTCTGTGAACATCGACGCTTGTCATATGTTTAACATCCAGGAGATTCCCTTCCTGAAAAATGTGGTCTGCAGCCATAAGATGCTGTATGACAATGCGGTCAGTGACCCTGACGCAATTTACAATAAAGACGGAGGCTTTTCGAAATATAAAATGGATGAGATGTGGAAGTGGATCAGAGACTCCTTTAAGAAGATGCGACTTCTTGAGCTAAATTCAACCTCTCAACAGCAACTCGATGATAGTTTATTTGTTAAAAATGTATTCGTATCACTCATGAGAAAGCAGTCTTTGACACCAGAGCCGGCACCTCCTGATATCAATTATTATGACAAAGAGAAGATCTCTAACTTTTTTGATTTAGGGCACGAATTCTTCATCAACAAGAATCACGGGATCCATCAACAGTTCGAAGTACTGGGGTCTGACTTTGTCGGGGAAGTAGAGACCATCCTCCGTCGTGAGGTTACGTTTGAACGACTTAAAACAAAAACCAATCCTTGGGGGCAGATCGTAGAAACAGTTAACGCAGAGCTGGAACACCGGCGAAACATCAACATGAACGAATGTGTGGAAATTTTTCAAACAATGAAAGATAATAATGCCCTTTTCATCAAGAACGCACAAACCAATCCCGATCTTCAAGAATACCTCAGAGACAAAAGGGTTGCCTTCGTCGGACCAGCGCCCTACTTGTGTGGACAAAAGAAGGGTAAGCTTATAGATAGCTATGATGTAGTGGTAAGAATCCAACCGGAGATTTGGGACACCGAGGATTTCGGTGCTCGTACAGATATCGTGCAGAGTTGTCTAAACTCCTCCTACAGCGGAAAGGTCGCTTCTTTCTTGGAGGGTATTCCTAAAGAGGACTATCCCCAATTTATTATTTGCAATGACACAGTGGCAAGAGAATATCCACACCCTGGAAGTAATCAGTGGTACTCAGTGGTTAAAGAATATAACGATTACCTAAAGCAGTATGGCGTTCCTTTAGCACACTTAGAGAATGAGGATGACTCTTGGGAGCGCTGGGCGCTCTACTGGGAGGTATACGCCAAGCCCCACATCGAAATGGTAGGACCCTCGCATTACACATACTATTCCGGAAACTTTAATTCCGGATATGGCGCTATGAATATGCTCTTAGCATGCCCTCTGAAGGAGTTGGCAGTATTTGGAGTTAATTTCTATAATTTTGGTGTCGTCAAAACCATGGCAGACAAGTATAACCCTGCCTATATAAAAGCCCAAGGTCCCGATGGTACTTATTTGGGTCCGGACACGATGCTGCACGACCAGATGTCACAGATCATGCACTGCCGAAATGTCCTTGATGCCGATCCTAGGTTTATCTTAAATGATGAGATCAAGGAAACGCTGCATTCGGATGCAATTGCCGAAAGAATCGATAAGTTTAAGACACTGCCTAAGATTTATCACACAACTCAGTAACAGAAGGAAAAGAAATGTCAAAAGTAATCGCAATGATTCCAGCCAGGATGGGAAGTAAAAGAATCCCAAAAAAGAATATTCGGCTATTGAACGGTAAGCCCCTAATCCAATACGCCATCGACGCCGTAAAAGATGCAGAGTGTTTCGATGAGATCTGGATTAACTCCGAGTCGGAAATCATTGAAAAGATAGCAGTATCATCCGGTGTTAATTTCTATAAGAGGCCAAAGAAGTTCTCAACAGACACTGCCAGTAATGATATGTGGACAGAAGACTTCTTCAAAAACGTAGGAGGAGACATTGTTATCCAGGTTCTCCCCACCTCACCGTTTATCACGCCGGCAGAAATTAAAGAGTTTGTTCAAACTTTTGTTTATAACGGTTATGACACCTTAATATCGATGGTGGATGTTAGGATTGAGGCTGTGTATGAGAGCCAGCCCATCAACTTCGATCAAAAGAAGGAAACTCCTCCTTCACAAACTTTGGAGCCCATTAAAGCATATGGCTGTTCCCTCATGGGGTGGCGAAAAACCAACTATTTTGAAAACATGAAGAAATACGGCGCTGGCTATCATGGCGGCGACGGCAAAATAGGGTACTTTACTCTCAAGGGATATTCTACCATTGACATCGATAATGAAGAAGAATTCCAATTGGCTGAGAGTGTTGCCCGAAGCATGACAAAAGAAAAGCAGTTTGCTGTAAAGTATTATGGTGAAGAGCATTCTGAAGTCAACGTTCCCACCATCCTGTCAAAGGATGGCGTCGCACAATCGAGTTATAATTTATCTAACCAAATGATCGTGAACCTAGAAGATATCCTGGCGAGCAACAGTAAAGAAGAAAGCTGGTGCCACAGGGTAATTAACAGCGAGAACAACAGCGCCACACTGATCTCTCAGATGCCCGGTGAAGGCAATCGTAGACACTATCATCCTGACTGGAATGAGTGGTGGTATATCGTCGAGGGTGAGTGGGATTGGGAAATTGATGGACAGACTTATGTCGTCAAGAAGAACGATTTTGTGTTTATTCCCAAGGGCGTCATTCATAAGATAACTGCCAGGGGGGATACCCCAGCAACGAGGCTCGCTGTGAGCCGCGACGATGTGGTCCATTCTTATCCTGAAGGGGATCACATTAATGGGTAATGTGGCTAGAGGTAGTATTTTTAACATAAAAGTAGACTTTGAAAAAAGCCTAGGCTCCTACCTTTACGACAACAATACTCAACGAGCGTATCTGGATTTTTTCGGCATGTACGCGTCCCTTCCTTTGGGATACAATCATGAGATATTCCAGAACTCTGGGTTTCTTGATGAAGTGACCCGCTGCGCACACATAAAAGTTACTAATTGTGAATTTGTGTCCAACGAAACTGAAGAGTTTGATAAAGTTTTTTCGGAATATTGCAATCGCGGTGACTTCTCGAACTTTCACTATTGCTCAACTGGGGCGCTAGCCGTCGAAGCTGCTGTCAAGACAGCTCTTCATCACAAAAACTACGCCCCTCTCAACATACTATCATTCAAAAACAGCTTTCACGGAGTCAATAGCTATGGTGGATTTATCACAGATAGGTTCTTTTCGTCCAAGAAGCGCTTGGCCGGACTGCCGGAGATATTTTCTACTAAGTGTGACTATGACCTAGAGCAAGTCGAAGCACATTTGTCAAATAGCACTCACCCCGTTACCTGTGTAATGGTTGAGCCCATCCAGTGTACAGCTGGAGATATTCACCATGAGGCTGAGTTTTTTGGAAAAATAAGAGAATTGTGCGACACTTATGATGTGCCCTTGATCTTTGATGAAATACAGATTGGGTTTGGAAGCACTGGTAAGCTGTGGTACTTCGAGCACCTTGATGTTACTCCGGACATGGTATTGTTTGGCAAGAAGACACAAGTTTCAGGGCTTATGACAGTGAAAAAGTATAATGGAATCTTCGACCGTGCGCATGTTGATAGGCTTGAGGTGACATGGAATTCGGATACTCTAGACATGATTCGCTCCAAATACATTATTCATGCATATGAAAAATATGACATTCTAGACAACGTGTCAGCCCGCGGCAAAGAGATAACAGAGAGGTTGTCCCGGATCCCCGCCATCAGTGGTCTACGCTCAAAGGGGCTGATCATTGGTTTCGACCTTAAGGATACTCAAACACGCGATAGATTCATGAAACAATTGTACAATAAGGGGATGATTTGCAATTCGACTGGTCAAAGATCGATTCGGCTGCGACCCAATCTTGCCCTTTCAAGCGAAGACGCCGCATATGGCTGCCAGCTGATAGAAGAATCTTTAAATGAGGTATAATGAAAATTTTTATCCCTATCAAGCACAACTCTCAAAGAGTAGAAAGAAAGAACTTTAGGAATTTTGGCGGAGAGCCACTCTTTAAGCGCACTCTTTTAAGGTACCCAGACGATGAGGTCTATGTTGATACTGATAGCGACGAGCTTCTTGACCTCATCAGGAAGGATGACAGATTAGCCAATGTCGTCGCTTTTAGCAGAAAAGAAAAGCTGAGAGGACACAAGGTGTCCGTCTGTGATTTGATACAGGACTTCATAAAAACCTACAATGTAGAGTCGCATGTAGTCCAGATTCATGTGACGAGCCCCTTTCTTCAAAGAGAGACAATAGCCAAAGCGGAGAAGTTTATGGAAGGTCATGACTCAGTGGTGGCTTGCAATATCTACCAATCGCGATTTTGGAGAAAAGAGGCATATGGGTATTGCCCCGTAAATCATAATCCGGTAAAAATGGAGCAGACGCAAGACTTGCCGGCACTGTACGAAGAAAATTCAGCCTTTTATATTTTCGATCCACAGGTTATACTAGACACTAACTCCCGGGTCGGAGTAAATCCTTATTTTTACGGACTAACAGCCCCAGAAAATATAGATATCGACATTGAATCCGATTGGGATCGGGCTATTAAACTGAGGCAAATTATATGAAAAACATGAAAATATACATCGTAACCTACCGTCGGGTTGACATTCTGAATAAAACTCTGGATATCTTATTCAATAAGACAGATTTTCCGTCGATCCCGGATACAGAAGTCAACATCATCAACAATCACTCTGAATTTCGTCTGGAAGACGAGTTCATAGATAAAGTAAATGTTATCCACAACAACACTAGGACGGATGATGATACCGGCAATCTTGCTAGGAACTGGAATGAGGCTCTGCTTCATGGGTTTAAAGACCTAAATAACCCGGACGCCAAAATAGTGGTCACAATGCAAAACGATATTGTTCTATCGCCTAACTGGGCGACGAACCTCCTGAAACTACATCAGAAGTACACCTTTGTTACTGGCCAATTGGGCGACAACATTGTCAGTTACCGCCCCGAAGCTGTTAAGAAGATTGGTATGTGGGACGAACGATACCTCACGCCAGGAAATAAAGAGGCGGATTACTACATCCGAGCCTTAATATACAACAAAGAAAAATCAATGATCGGTGATTTTGTCCACCGAAGGCTTTTGAACCACCACGATGCACTGCCGCTCGATACATCTGAATATCAAGGGGGCAATGCCGACTGGAAAGAGATAAAATCAAATGAACTGTGGGACGAAGGGTGGTATCACACCACACAGATATTCTACTGGAAATGGAAAGATACCTGGAAGTCGCAGCCATCATATAACGGATGGCTCGTCAACTGGAGTCAAGACTTTATCGATAATCCTCCGACACCTCCAAAGGTGCCCAGCTTTGTGCAGTACTATGGTTTCGAGAAAAACATCGAACTTCATAATAAGAATATTGTAGGCTGGAGAGATGGCGACGTCTGGCTCGACGTCGACAAGCAAGGTAACATTGATGTGCATCCTACCAAGGATGGGGAGAAACTTCGAAATGATTAAATTAGTAATATTTGACCTCGACGGCGTGTTGGTTGATGCCCGAGAACTACATTACCAGGCTCTAAATGAGGCACTAGCTGACATAGACCCCAAATACGTTGTAGAACGCGCCGAGCACCTTTCCACATATGATGGCTTGTCGACGACCAAAAAACTTAAGATGCTCACGGCAGACAAGGGACTCCCGGAAGACCTACATAATGCGGTGTGGAAACTAAAGCAGAGCAAAACAATTGAAATTATTGACGCCTTCACGCCAGATCTAAGGATGAAGGGTATCCTTCAAAGGTTAAAGAAGGAAGGGTATACTGTGGCATGCGCAACAAACTCGATTCGGGAATCTGCAAAACTGCAGCTAATCCGAAGGGGATTTTTTGAACATATTGACTTTTTATATTCCAATCAAGATGTAAAGAAGCCCAAGCCTAGCGCAGAGATATACATGCGCTGTATGCTCCGTGCCGATGTAGACCCAAACGAAACAGTTGTGATAGAAGACTCGCATCATGGTCGGAAGGCAGCACTTTGTAGTGGCGCCCACCTTTGTGCAGTTAAAAATAGTGAAGATGTGAGTTATGATAAGATAAAAGCAGTTATCAACAAAGCTCAAGAAGAAGACAAGATTAGACCTAAATGGCAAGGAGGAAAAATGAACGTACTTATTCCCATGGCTGGAGCAGGATCCAGATTTCAACAAGCAGGTTATACCTTTCCCAAACCTTTAATCGAGGTAAGGGGGAAGCCCATGATCCAGGTTGTAGTAGAAAATTTAAACATTGATGCTCGCCACATTTTTGTGGTTCAGAAGGAGCATTATGAGAAGTATAACTTGCGACACCTTCTTGGGCTTATCTCCCCCGGATGTGAAATAGTGCAAGTAGATGGAATGACTGAAGGTGCTGCCTGCACCACTCTTTTGGCTAAAGAATTTATCGACAACGACGAGCCTCTTGTGTATGCCAACTCCGATCAGTTCCTTGATTGGGACAGTAATGAGTTCATGTATTCCATGGAAGCTGATGAAATTGACGGCGGGATGTTAACTTTTACTGCCACTCACCCCAAGTGGAGCTTTGCAAAATTGGATGACGAAGGATTTGTGTCCGAGGTTGCCGAGAAGAAGCCTATTAGTGATATTGCCACAACGGGCATTTATTACTGGCGCAAAGGCTCCGATTATGTAAAGTATGCCGAAGAGATGATTGAGCAGAACATTCGCGTCAACAACGAATTCTATGTGTGTCCAGTATTCAATCAAGCCATCGCCGGAGGAAAGAAGATCAAGACTTTTCATATGACCGATGGCATGTGGGGGATCGGTACTCCTGAAGACCTGGATTACTTTAATAAATTTCATGGTAAGTAAGTGGAACTAAAAGAACTAGAAATCATCGACACCGCGCAGCAACTATTTGATTGCTTCAATGGTTTTATGCTTAGTTCGGATACTAAGGTATTCGGCAAGCTGCTCGCGAGAACGTTGTTGTTTAATGAAGTTAAAGACCTCCCCGGAGATATCGTAGAGTGCGGTGTCTTTAAGGGAACAGGTCTTTTGACGTTTTTGAAACTTAAAAGGTTTCTATGCCCCAATAGTGGCAAGAAGGTGGTCGGGTTTGATTTCTTTAATTCCGATAAGCTCGTCGAGTCTCTGTCAGGACAAGATGCCGATGCTATGAAGACTTTGTTTGACAAACGAGACTATAAACATTCGGATAATCACCAAGAGGCGTTCAACGCCTTTATAAGCTCCTGTGGCTTCGAACCGCACGAATACGAGTTAGTAGGCGGGGATGTCTGCAAAACGGCAGCACAGTACGTCTCAGAGCGTCCTGGAGCTAGAATATCACTGCTGTATTTAGACATGGATGTTTCGGAGCCCACCTATGCCGCTCTGGAGTCTCTCTGGCCACGCGTGGTTAAGGGTGGCATCGTGGTATTTGACGAATACGCGTTTCACAAGTGGTCTGAAGCCAATGCTGTGGATTGCTTTTTTCATGATAAGGATGTTGAAGTAAAGGCGCTGAATTATATTTGCCCTTCTGCCTATGTGGTGAAAAAATGATATTGATCTCACACAGGGGAAATATTACTGGAGCGAACCCTTCAAGGGAGAACAGCCCCGACTATATTCAAGAAGCTCTAGAGGCTGATTATAATGTAGAAATCGATGTATGGTATAAAGATAAAAAATGGTTCCTAGGACACGACAACCCTCAGTATGAGGTAGAGAGAACTTTTTTCTACAATCGTTTTTTGTGGTGCCATGCTAAAAACATTGACGCCTTAAAAGAGTTGTCATCTTTGGGGATTCATTGTTTCTGGCACCAAGAAGATGATGTAACGTTGACTAGCATGGGATATCTCTGGACTTACCCCGGAAAGCCTCTGACACTTAAATCAATTTGTGTAATGCCCGAGCGTGCATCCTATAGTAAGGAAGAGATCACTAGGGCTGCGGGCGTCTGCTCTGACAATATTCAGGAATACCGTCGGTGATTTTTACTTGGCAACAGATACCCTCTCCAATTGTTACAGAGATCCTGTGCAACACTGGATGTGATGGGGTTGTCATAGACACCGAGCACGGAGGGTTCAATGATGAAACCGCTATATCCTGCATTCAGGTTGCTACCCTAACTGGTAAGAAATGTTTTGTACGCCTTACCGAAGTTAGCAAAACTAAGATTAGATATTACTTAGATTCTGGCGCCTCCGGATTGATTTTCTCAACAGTTGAGTCTTTAGAAGACGCAAAGAAGATCGTTGAATATTCGTGCTTTACGCCCCGGGGCGAACGAGGATTGGGACTTGTCCGCCAGAACATGTGGGGCGCCCAAGGATTGTTGAGTCCCGACCCAGTGTTAATACCGCAGATTGAAACCAAACGCGGAGTTGAAAACCTGGAGGAGATCTCCTCATTGGGATTTGACTATTATTTAATAGGTCCATATGACCTGTCTTTGAGCTTGGGAGTTCCTGGCGAATTTGACAATGATGAGTTTAATGTTTACATTAATAAAATAAATGGTATAATATCTACTGAGAAGATGGCTGTGCACATCCCTTCAAATGTTCCACAAGAACTGCATAAGTATGAGGGGTATGGATTAAAGTGTTTAGGAATGGATACTATTGCACTAATGAAATATCACGAGGAGATTATAGGAGATGCTTAATTTTGAGAATATTGGAGACCGGTTTGTTTCTGTAGTGGGAACAAAAGAGTGGCAAGAGCTACAAGAGAAGTTTAATAATTGTGATGACATTTATGTGTTAGGTCACGGAGGAAATCTGGCTGTCGCTGACCACGCAGCAGTCGACATGACGCGTCTCTCAAATGGTACAAAAAACGCCATCTGCCCCGGCAGCGCAATTGTTGCAACGTCTCTTATCAATGATACTAGTTTTGAACAATGGATGGTCAACTGGCTATCCGCACGCACGAGCACTCGAACCAAAGGACAGATGAAGAAGTCTCTGGTACTGGGTGTATCCTCCTCGGGAAATTCAATAGACATCATCAAGGCACTTCAGTGGGCTAAAGATAACCATATGGAAATAGCAATGATCACCTCTAATGCTATCCCAACAGAAATAGCAGGGTTAACACAGGTAATTTTGGGAGCCAGTTATTATCACACAGCAGAAGTTTTAACCCTATTGCTCACCTATCAACTAACCCATGGCTCAGGCAAGGTCTGCCCTCCTATTGGAAAGAATACCCCCGAGCAGTTAGAAAAACTTAACTGGAAGGGCGGAGAAATCCGGGAACATAGCTACCCCGATGAGATGATCAATATTGGAATAGACTTTGATGGTGTGATACATCAGTGCTCCAAAGGGTATCATGACGGAACAATTTATGACTCTCCCCTAGAAGGAGTGCAGTCTGCCCTTAAAGAATTATCCGCGAAATATACCTTGATTGTATATACATGCAAAGCCCGCGCAGACCGCGGTCTTGTCGATGGCAAGACTGGCACTGAGCTAGTTTGGAATTGGCTGAAAGAGCATAAACTTGACCAGTATGTCAGCAAGGTCACAGCCGAGAAGCCCCGTGCAGTGTGCTACATCGATGACAAGGGAATCCGATTTGATAATTGGACCCAGTGCGTCCAGGACCTTAAAGAACTCAAAATACTGTGATTCTCGTTACCGGTCACCGCGGATATATTGGTTCGCGACTTTATAACAAGTTGCAGGAACAAGGATATGAAGTGATCGGTGTAGACCTTAAAGAAGGAACGGATATCCTTCATACCCTGCCAGAAGCGGGTGTTACAACGGTGTTTCACCTGGCAGCGTTTCCAAGTGTGGCCTATAGTGTAGAGAATCCGTCTTACACATTAATGCATAATGTTCTGGGAACATCTCGATTGCTGGAGTGGTCTAAGAAACATAAAGTGAAAAGGTTCGTTTTCTCATCCTCGGCAGCTGTTTATGGTAACAACGGAAAGCTGGGATCCCCATACGCTCTCCATAAGCTAATGTCAGAGAAAGAGTGTAAACTATACTCTGACCTGTATGAAATGGATACGGTGTGCCTAAGATACTTTAATGTATATTCGGAAGATCAGAAATATGGTGGACCCTATTCTACAGTATTTGCTGCCTGGATGGAAGCATTAAGAAACCACACATCCCCTACTTTGGAGGGCGATGGGTCACAAACTAGAGATTTTATTTACGTGGATGATATCATCGATGCAAACATCTTTTGTATGAATTATGAAAATAAATTTCATGGTGAAACGTATGATATAGCATCGGGTAAAACCATAAGCTTAGAATCTATTAAAAAGTATATTGATTCACGTTATAATGTAACATGGAATCAAGCTCCCTCACGAAAGGGGGATGTTAAGCACGTTTCACCTGATTCTACTAAAATGAAGAATTTAGGGTGGTATGCTAAAACGCCAATTGAGCAAGGACTAGAAGAATGTTTTGGTCAAAACTCTTTAAAAAGAAAGGATATAGAATAAAAATGCCAACAAAGACACAGAAACCCCATTCAACAGGGAAGCCTTTACACGAAGCCGCGGTACGGGAGATCGTTACTAATGAAGTACGTAACGCAATCCGAGAGCAGTCTCGCGAGATTGAGAAGCACCTCAATTCAATCGATGACCGTCTCCGACAACTGGAGAGAAAGTAATGAGACTTACTGATCAAGCAGTAGGAGCGCTCATGATGGCTCTACAGAAATCTTTAATGGAACAGAGTGACATTGTCCCCGTTCTGAAAGAGATGGACTTTCAAATAGATCCAGATGATACCAGTCACTCTGGTCTTGTCGTACTGAACCCTCCTGTTGTATCGCTCGACGATACTACGGTTAATTTCGGCGACGACGACGAAGCATAGTTAACTGTGCCTCGATACCTGTATAATTGTTCAAAATGCAATACGGATTTAACCGTGTTTCACCTCTCTGACGAAACAGCAGAGAAATGCGACAATTGCGGCACCGCCGGCACATTAACAAAAAAACTAACCCGCTTTCGTACGACCCCTACGACACAGAAAAAAGCTCGCACTGGAAGTATAACAGAGGATTTTATTAAAGACTCCCGCGTTGAACTACAGAAGCAAAAAGAAAAACTAGAGAAAGACAGATGACAACCTTAGAGATTTTACTTATGTGCTCAACGATCCTTAACGGATTGTTAATATGGTATATTATTAAGATTCTAAGGAAGTTTATGTATATATCTGATAACCTGGCAGACTTATTTCTGACGATAAAAGCCTTTCGGATCTTTGTTAAATCCATGTATAGCATGGATAGTTTTTACGGGGAGCCGATGATACAGGAGTTAGTGATGAGAATAAAAGAAGTCTCTGATGAGATGGAGATGTTTAGGGATATTTTTGAGTATTCCCTTGACACTGAATTAGAGGAAGAACTAGATGCCACCACGGAAGAAAAAACGCCGCTCGAAGAGTAAGAACCATTACTTTACCCAGGTCCACGAAGATGCAATTATTAAGTACGCGTCAACGTCAGACCGGGAATTGAGATCAAAGCTGTATATTGAATATATTCAACCAGCCTTCGATCAGATGGTTGATAAGATTATCTATACTTATCGCTTCACTACACTGCCAAATATCGATTACTTAAAAGCTGACTGTAAGGTTTGGCTCACAACGATCTTAAACAAATATGATCCAAGCAAAGGATCTAAAGCCTTTTCTTATTTTTCTGTTGTAACCAAGAATTGGTTCATCCACAAAGTAAAAAAGACCCAAAAACGCAATCAAACCGAAGTGTTTATGGAAGATATCCTGAACGAGTTGGACGAGGATTTGATTTCTCGTGAGCCAACTTATACAGAAAAGAGAGGCGAGATCGAGTTCTGGACCTCCTTGAATGGCGAAATAGATACCTGGGACGCGTTTATGCTCAAAGAAAACGAGAAAAAGGTACTCATGGCTGTCCGCATACTGCTAGACTCTGCAGATGAGATAGAAATTTTTAATAAAAAAGCTATTTATTTATACCTACGAGAGATCACGGGGCTTAACACAAAACAGGTTGTTAACAACTTGAATAAGTTAAGAAAAAGATACAAGGTGTTTAAAAACAAATGGCAAAACGGCGAGATCTAAGCCTAGATGAATATCTAGAAGAGACCACAAAGAATATCAGAGAGGACCGCGCTATGGCCAAGACACTCCTTATGGATGTCATGGCTGACATGGCTGCGTCCGCAACAGACCGTCGAGAGATGGGTCCCATTGCTGCCAAGTTCGTAGAGAACCTCCAACGCTCGAACGAGCAAATGGTTAAGTTGGCATCAATCCTCCAAAGACAAAAAACATCGAGTGTTGGACTGACATCTGACGACAAAGAGCAGTTGTTTGACCTCCTAAATGAGGGGCAACAAGATGGCTGAACTTAAGCCCGAAGATATATTTGAAACATACGGCGCGTTTAACGACCTGACAGCTGGCAGTAAAACTCCCACTGCGGGAAGAAACACCCTCAGTACGACAGAGGCTCTGTCAGCGGTACTAGAGAAGCACTATACTCCTGATGTTTTGGCAGGCAGAAGTGTTTATGATGGTGTCATTATGGCAAGCATTGGAATGAACGCTCCGATCCTTCAGAGTACGCAGGCACTGATAGAATACCTGAGTGACCCTCCGGAGGAGATTATAAATTTCGCATACAAAGTTTACATCCCTGAAGTCGAGCCCCGCTGCATTAGCTTTAGCGATAGGAATACCCCTCCGGGCAGCTTTACTAACGCCCAGCGAGTCATGACCCTTCCGACCGCTACCATAAATACCGACGAGGTCGACGGTGTAGGCAACGCCCGCGCAATTGCTCCAGGGACATATGTGAAAGTGGTGTATGGGAATGCCGAAAAATTCAAGAATCCCGAGATAATCTCCATTGGAAAAAAAGTTATCGAACTAGGGGGCATGATGCAACAGAAGGGGAGCTTAAAGGCTAAGTTTTCGAAAAAGCGCGGAACAGCTTATGCTGGGGGTAACAATACTGGCGGCGCCGGTTCGTCGTGGGGATCTACGCCGTCCCAACGTCAGATGATGGATGAGGCATCGAGACTCAAAGACATACGCAAGCAAATTTTTGAAGATGATACAAATACGTGGAAAGATGCTCGCGGCGGCGCCCCGGGTCCCTTCGCAAAGAAGGCAAACAGAAAGTGGACCAGCAATGCAATATTGTCCAGCGCTGATCAAACAGCGCTCAAAAAACTCCATCAAGCAAAAATCAACAAAGTAGCTGCGAACTTAGGTATGAAGGTTGCAACCCTTGAGAAGATCTTTAAAAAAGAGAGTGGCACCTTTGATCCTTATGCTATTAATCATAATACTAGCGCCACGGGCTTAATTCAGTTCATGCCTGAGTTTTCATCAGCCGGCACAGCTAAGAGTTTGGGTACGACTGTGGAAGAATTGTTAACCATGGGTCCCGACAAACAATTAGATTATGTGGAAAAGTATTTTAAAAAGAACAAGAGAGCGAGTTCCAATTGGGAAGAGGTGGATTGGTATTTTGTTGTGTTCTATCCGAGCGCGATAGGTAAGGATGATAGTTACGTACTTGGCAACGCGAGCACTGCAGAAGTTAATCCGGGTTATGCCGAGGTTGAGCCAAATCCCAATGCTGGGCTGATTACTCGCCGCCGAGTAAAAGAGAAATGGATGGCGTGAGGAAGGTATAAAAATGAGTGATTGTAGTAAACGAAAAACGTCTGCCGGCATAGACATTAAAAATCTACCGGAAGAGACACAGAAAAAGCTTGCCGCTCTTCCTGAGTCAGCAACTGATATCCTGGGCATCGCCGCCACAGACGGGGATCAGTTTGATGTCCCCAACTTGATGGTGCTTCCAAACGAGCGCTTGATTAAAAAGGGAAATGCATCCATTCGCCTGGGCAAGGACAGGACAACAAATAGATTTACCGGCTTCGGTGGTAAAGGACAGTCCCACTGTGCAGCAATTGACCTAGTTGCGGGTACGCGTGGGTGGTGTGCTAAAAAAAGAAACAAAAAAAACAAAGACACTGCGGTCAACCCCGACTTTAAGCTCGACTCCGCACGTGTATATATTTCCCAAAAGGCAGACGTAGATACGTATTTTGGACTAGTAGAGGGTGATGTGGGGAACACCTCTTTTGAAGCGCCGCGCTCTACAGTTGCCCTCAAAGCAGACACCATTCGAGTGATCGCGCGCGAGAACATAAAGCTTGTTACACGAACGGATACGTTTAATTCCCAGGGCGGCGAACTATCCAATAAACTTAAAAAAGGTTATGGCATCAATCTGATTGCTATGAACGATGACTCGGACCTACAGCCCATGGTTAAGGGAGATAATCTTGTAGAGTGTTTAGAAGGGATCATTGAAATGATCACAAACTTGTCGAAGATTGTAGGAAACAAATTAGTATACGATCAAAACTTTTTCCGCGCAGTTCAGCTTCACACACACATGACTCCTTTCTTTGGCAGTGAAGCTGCACCTGACTTTAAGCAGACAATGTTGGCAGGTGTCGAGTGCACAGTTAGTGAGACCCTTAACTGCCTGGTGCCTCAGGTATTAGATATGCCCCTTGACACCACTGGTGTGCTTAGTGATTACCTTTCTAACTCCGGTGGCACCGCGTCTAAAAAATATATTCTCAGCTCTTATAACAAGGCAAACTAACCATGTCATTACCTCCTGAATTAGGTACCATCCTCGACGATAACAAGTTCAAAAAGAACAAGTTTATGATTCCGTATTATGCGAAATCATCTAAATCTTATCGGGTTCATATCCTTGCCATAAACGATGATGTTGAAGGCGGTGTAGAGGACAACGAAACAATCTACAATCGTACGGTTAATGCGTTTATAACTCATTATTTCCCTGAGTACTACCCTTTTATTATGGAAGGGGAAATAGCAATCTTATCCGATACTCTTCAAGAAATTTCTTCGTTTAAGCAGCACTATGAGACCCTTCGAGAAGAAATATATGATAGTTTAAGTGTACATAAAACTGAGCTTCTGCTACCTCTTCCGGGACAGAACCCCCGCCGCAAG
>TARA_R110002012_G_scaffold94354_4_pt1 | contig 15489 bp, 12 predicted proteins | sample TARA_R110002012 | Tara Oceans TARA_R110002012 (sample SAMEA4396515) | marine metagenome | biome: Westerlies Biome; feature: [DCM] deep chlorophyll maximum layer (ENVO:01000326); material: water (ENVO:00002006), including particulate matter (ENVO:01000060) such as... | depth 40 m
CATAAAACAATAACCCATTCACAAACTCAAACGATTAACAGCAAAGCCTAGGATCACCCGTATTAAAGCCTAGGCAAAGTCTAGTATAAGCCTACTATACTCCATAGATGCCCTTTTGTATATTATTTACTGCTTGCAAAAATTTACAATAGTTAATATATGACCAAAGACAACATTATAAATAATTATTTCTTTTTGACAAGTCATAATTTTGCAAGCCCTTGTTCCTAATCTTTTTTGTTAACAAAAACCTGCCCCCCTCACAATTTCCTTTTGTCACACGCACAAAGAAATAGTATCTTAGCTAATTAAAAATTCCATCATAAAACACACTGAAAATGAGCACCGAAAAAGACGCAAAACTAAAAGCACTAAAGCTTACTCTCGATAAACTAGACAAAACCTACGGCAAGGGCACCGTAATGAAAATGGGCGATAGCGCCGTAGAAGATGTAGACGTAATCCCAACCGGTTCCTTAGGTCTCGATGTTGCCCTGGGCGTAGGCGGTTACCCACGAGGCAGGGTCATTGAAATTTACGGCCCAGAATCTTCCGGTAAAACCACATTAACCCTCCACGCAATGGCAGAAGCCCAAAAAAAAGGCGGCATAGCAGCCTTCATTGATGCAGAGCACGCTTTTGACAGAATCTATGCTGAAAAACTCGGAGTAGACATTGAAAACCTTATCATTTCACAACCAGACAATGGAGAGCAGGCTTTGGAAATTGCGGACAATCTAATCCGTAGCGGCGCCATAGACATCGTAATTATAGATTCCGTAGCCGCACTTACCCCAAAAAGTGAAATAGAAGGCGAAATGGGCGACAGCAAAATGGGCCTTCATGCACGTTTGATGAGCCAAGCTTTAAGAAAACTTACCGGTTCCATCAGCAAAACAAAATGTACGGTAATCTTCATCAACCAGTTGCGGGAAAAGATAGGGGTAATGTTCGGAAACCCAGAAACTACAACAGGTGGTAACGCTTTAAAATTCTACGCTTCCGTGCGTTTGGACATTCGTCGTTCTACCCAAATTAAAGATACCGATAGCAACGCCACCGGTAACAAGACCCGCGTAAAAGTGGTTAAAAACAAAGTGGCACCTCCCTTCAAACAAGCAGAATTCGACATCATGTACGGTGAAGGAATTTCAAAAGTTGGCGAAATTATCGACATGGGCGTAGATTTCGAAATTATCAAAAAAGCCGGCTCTTGGTTCAGTTATGACGATACCAAATTGGGGCAGGGTCGCGACGCGGTTAAAAACCTACTGCTGGACAATCCCGAATTAATGGACGAGCTAGAAAAGAAAATCAAAGATGCCATTGCCGCGATAAACCAATAAAATTTTTATGTTACCTACGCAACCCTTTTGATAATGTGGTATCTACAAAATGTAGGAGCCTTGATTATTACGGTTGCCCTCTGAAATAAGAGGTATTTACAACGGAACAATAACTCACGGTACCGCATTTGACGTTAGACGAGCTCATAGAATTATGCAAAAAGCAAAATGCCACGGCACAGGGCGAATTGTACAAACAGTACAACAGAATCCTTTTCGCCATTTGTCTTCGGTATTCGCCTAATTATACCGAGGCAGAAGATAGTTTGCAGGATGCTTTTATTACAATTTTTAAAAAAGTTGAGCAGTATAATGGCAAAGGTTCTTTTGAAGGCTGGATGAAACGGGTAACCGTAAATACCGTTCTTCAAAAATATCGAAAACAGCGCACCTTTGAAATTGTTGATGAAGGACAGATTGAAGACGAAGCTGAGGTAGAAATTGAAAGCGAAGATATTCCGTTGGATTTTTTGCTGAAAATTGTGCAGGAGCTTCCCGATAGATACCGATTGGTTTTCAGTATGTATGTAATGGACGGCTATCAGCACAAAGAAATTGCAGAAATGTTAGGAATCAGCGATGGAACGTCTAAATCAAACCTAGCACGCGCCAGAATGATCTTAAAAAATAAAATTGAAGAGTATAATGCTAAAAACGATAACACTTAAAAGCATTATTTTGAATTGTTTAGATTAAATAAGCCCCTGCGTTTGGGTAGGGGTTTTTGAAAAATTTCCCTTTAAAAAGGGTGAGAATGAAAGAAAAGAAAAACATAGACAACATTTTTAATGAAGGCTTCAAAGATTTTGAGGCTACTCCTTCGACGCGCGTCTGGGAAAATATCCAAGCCGAGCTCAAAAAGGATAAAAAGGAACGTAAAGTTATACCCCTGTGGATAAAACTTAGCGGTGTTGCTGCGTTACTTGCCCTCTTGTTGACTGTGGGAGATTCCCTTTACAACTCTCCAAACACAGAAACTCCTTCGATTACTGATGAAAATGTTATTAAAACCGAAAAGGAATTACAGCAGAATTCTTCTGAAATAGAAAATGATTTAAATGCAACTCAGATAGCTTCTGAAGACAAAACACTTCAAAGTGATACCGCAGGGGATGAAGATGTTTCCGAGACTGACCCATTTAAAAGTAAAAGTGAAGCAAAACCTTCTAATGGGCTTTTCAACAACACTTCTGAAAAAACATCACAATCTGCAATAGCTTCCAATAATTCTGACAAAGAAACTTTTAAGAAAACAGAAAATCAAAAGAATAATATAATTGATAGGAATGCTTCTAAGAATGATTTGAACGAAGGGATGGCTTCTTCAAAAAACAATTCTGAAAAAGTGGATAGTCGCAAGGATGATAATGAAGAAAAGCTTATTAATAAAGACAAAATTTTCGATGCCAAAAAAGAAGCTGTCGTTGTTAATGAAAGTCCAGATAAGTTAACTTCAGAAAAAAACTTGGTGAAAACCGAGAAAGAAATAGCGGAAGAGTCCAAAAACAAAAAATCAATCTTTGATGCTATTGCTGAGAAGGATGAAGAAATAGTTCCACAAAAGAAAAAGAAAGAAAAACCAGAACACCGCTGGAACGTAGCTCCAAATGTTGCTCCCGTATATTATAGCAGTCTTGGTAGTGGCTCTTCCATTGATCCTTCCTTTGCAGACAATCCGCAAGAGGGCGATGTAAATATGAGTTATGGCGTACAGGTAAGTTATGCCCTAAGTAAGAGGTTGAGCGTACGTACTGGGGTTAATAATCTAGATTTAAGCTATAGCACTACTGGTATTGAAGTTGGTACTGGCCCAGTGGCCGTTGCGTTGCGTTCCGTTGATTACGGAGGCAGGGAAATTGTTGTGACAGCCTTTGATAAAGGTGCCTTGGCAAGTAATGGGCCCTCAAACGGTTTTGGAGATATTACTCCCAAATCTACGCAGGGTGATGCCCGATTGATACAAAATATAAATTATTACGAAGTGCCTGTAGAGCTTAAATATGCAGTTTTAGACAATAGACTGGGTGTTAATGTTATAGGAGGTTTGAGCACTTTGTTTTTAGGAAATAATGAAATTTCAGTAAAAGCTAATAATTTTAACAGTACACTTGGAGAGGCCAATAATCTCTCTACTGTAAGTTTTTCAACTAACGTCGGGCTGGGTCTGGACTATAAATTGTCCAAAAAATTTACGTTTAATATTGAGCCCATGTTTAAATACCAGCTCAACCCTTATACCGATTCTTCTGTAAACTTTAAGCCTTATTATTTAGGCATTTATAGCGGATTGAGTTTCAAGTTTTAGGTTAGTTTTTAGTTGAATGTGTTTGATATACTTCAAACAAATGATTGAGAGAAAACCGTTCTGCGCCATAGGACGGTTTTTTTATTATAAAAATTATACGGTTGGCTTAAGCAACTCATTCAAGATTACCTCACGAGTCTTGCTTTTTAGTTCCTTTCTGTTTTCTAAAGTCAAATTTGCTGTAGGAATTATTTCATGCACTTTTACGCGTAATATTCCCGGGCCACCTTTAAAAAATGAATATGGAAACCGTCTTTTATTGTCGTGAAAGGTCATGGGGGCAAGCGGTATTTTGTGTTCAATAGCTAGCCTGAAGGCGCCATCCTTAAATTCATCCAGAATAAGGGAAAGATCATCTGGCACACCTCCTTCAGGAAAAATGCAAACACTTAAACCTTCATTCAATCGTATTTCTGCTCTTCGGAAAGCTTCCACTCGGCTTTTGGTATTTCCGCGGTCAACTAATATACAAGTGCGTTTGTAAATATATCCAAACAACGGAATCTTTGCCAATTCTTTTTTGCCAACAAAAACAAAGGGATTTTTAGTTGCATAAAACATCAACATAATATCGGTCATAGACGTGTGGTTGGCCACAAACATATAGCTCTTTCCTATTTCATATTCCACTTCACGTTTTATTATAGGGTAACAGCCTATTCCATAAATAATGATAGCAGACCAAGTTCGGGCAACTTTGAAGAAAAAAGGATACCACGAGTTTTTTAGAATACTAACTATAAGGAATGGGAAGAGGAGGATAGTGGCAAAAGCAACTATCAAATAAAACCAGATACGGTAAAAAGCTGAAAAAATTTGTTGAATTAGCTTCATTGAGGTTCAAAAGTAATAATTTGAACGATGCGAGTAAATCAAAAAAAGTACCTTTGCTGAAATTTTTTTAAAAAACCATGTCAAGAATACTTACAGGAATACAAAGCACAGGCACACCCCACCTCGGAAATCTATTGGGAGCAATCGTTCCAGCAATTGAAATGGCAAATGACCCAAAGAATGATTCATTTCTTTTCATAGCAGATATGCACTCATTAACGCAAATTAAAAATGCTGATATACTACGTACAAATACATATAGTGTCGCCGCTACTTGGTTGGCTTTTGGGTTGGATATTAATCGAGCTGTTTTTTACCGCCAGAGCGATGTGCCGCAAACTACCGAGTTATCATGGTATTTAAGTTGTTTTTTTCCGTTCCAAAGGCTAACGTTGGCACATTCCTTCAAAGACAAGGCAGACCGTTTAGAAGATGTGAATGCAGGGCTTTTTACTTATCCAATGCTAATGGCAGCTGATATATTACTGTATGATGCCGAAATTGTTCCCGTGGGAAAAGATCAAATGCAGCATATTGAAATAACCCGCGATGTAGCTTCGCGATTTCACACCCAGATGGGCGAAACTTTTGTGATGCCCGTGGGAAAAGTACAGGAAGAAACAATGTACATTCCCGGGACTGATGGTTCTAAAATGAGCAAATCCAAAGGAAATATTATCAATATATTTTTGAATGATAAACAACTTCGCAAACAGATAATGGGTATAGAAACTGATAGTACACCTTTAGAAGAACCTAAAAATCCCGATACTTGTAATGTTTTTGCACTGTATAAAATTCTTGGTACTAAGGAAGAGGTTGCACAAATGCGAAAAAACTATGAAGGTGGTAACTACGGTTACGGCCATGCAAAGCAAGCCTTATTTGAATTGATAACCGAAAAGTTTTCTGAAGAGCGCACTCGCTATCACTATTTTATGGATAATCTTCCTGAAATAGATGCAGCATTGAGCTCGGGTGCCGAAAAAGCTCGAAAAGTTGCCAATGATGTTTTGAAACGAGTTCGTGAAAAAGTGGGTTATTAAACCAATTGAAACAACTTACCCGGCAACGGACGGACCACGCCCTTAATTTCCATATTCATCAAGACACTTGCTGCTTTGTAGGCAGGAATATTACATTCCAGTGCTATCATGTCCAAAAGTTCTTTTTCTCTTTCCTTTAGAAAACGGAAGACTACTTTTTCATCTTCGTCCAATTCTACAAAAAGCTGGGTTTGTTTTGGTTTTTGGGTTTTTTCCAATTCCCAACCCAGCATATAGATTATATCGGCAGCACTTGTAAACAATTGGGCTTTTTGTTGCTTTATCAAATTATTACAACCCCGACTTTGACTGTCTGTGGCTCTTCCGGGAACTGCAAAAACTTCACGATTGTATGAATTTGCAATATCTGCTGTTACCAAACTTCCGCCTTTTTCAGCAGATTCTATAACAATTGTAGCTTCGGAAAGCCCCGCTATTATACGGTTCCTTTTTAAGAAATTATTTCTGTCAAAAATATCGCTACTCCAAAATTCTGTGATAAAACCTCCATTTTCCTCAATTTTTGAAATATATTTTTTGTGGCTTTTGGGATATATTTGATTGAGACCGTGAGCCAAACAAGCAATATTCTGAAGGTTATTATCTATTGCGGCTTTGTGTGCGCAAATATCAACCCCATAAGCTAAACCTGAAACAATTACGGGATTAACTGGAGCAATTTCCGCTATAAAATCTTCACAAAATGCATTGCCATAACTGGTAATTTTTCGAGTGCCCACGATGCTAATTATTTTCTTTGCCGCCAAGTCTATATTTCCACGGTGAAAGATAAGTATGGGGCCGTCTAAACAGTGCTTTAATTTTTCGGGATAGGTTTTATCTTTAAAATAGCTGTACTCAATATTATTTTCCTCAATAAACTTTAATTCTGCATCGGCCTCTTCAAGCTGTTTTCCCAAATTGATATCTTTTAAGCGTAACAGCCCAATGCCGTCAATCTTGGCGAGATTGCTTTTTTTCTCTTTGAAAACTGCTTCCGCAGAACCCATTTTGCGCAATAATTTTTTTGCTGAAATATCACCCAGATTTGGAATTCGCTGCAAAGCAAGCGTATAGCGTAATTCGTTTTTCGAAAGCATAGCCTAAAGATTAAAATCGGGGGAGATTTTAAAAATACAAAATTTTTAAGTTGTTAATAAATTACCAAAACAAAAATTGGATTGCCTCCAAAAAAGCCTAATTTTGTTAATATGCAACTTATAACCTACATATCTGATCTACTTTACCGTTACGAATGTGTTATTATTCCTGGGTTTGGGGCGTTTTTGACGCGCTATAAATCTGCCCAGATAGATGATGCTTCAAATACTTTTCATCCGCCTTCTAAAATTGTTTCTTTCAACAAACAATTGCAGGCCAATGACGGATTGTTTGCAAATTATGTGGCTTCTGCTGAAAAGTGCAGTTATGAAACGGCGTTGCAACAAATTAGAAATTTTACGGCTCAAATTTCAAGAGAGCTTTCGGAGGGAAAAACAATTTCTTTTAATAATATAGGTGCGTTTTCATTAAACGAAGAAAAATCACTTCAGTTTGAACCCTTATTGCAACAGAATTTTAGTACTTCGGCTTTTGGTCTATCATCTTTTGTTTCACCAAAGATAAGCCGCGAGGTTTACAAAGAAACTGTGGAAGCTATAGAAGAAAAAACGCCAATCCATTTTACGCCCGGTAGAAGGGAAGCTAAGCCTTACCTTAAATATGCTGCTATTGCAGTTATAGCATTATCAGCGATAGGTTTTGGAAGTTTAAAGCTTTATGAAAGTCAGGTTCAAAAATTCAATTATGCTGAAAGGGAAAAGGCCAATTCCCTTGTTGAAAACCAAATACAGGAGGCTACTTTTGTAATTGAAGACCCCTTACCGGTTGTTAGTCTACAAATTCCAAAACATACGGGAATGTACCATATTGTCGCCGGTGCCTATCGCTTGGAGGCAAATGCTGAAAAGAAAGTCTCACAGCTACGTGAAAAAGGGTATTCGCCATTAAAAATGGAAGTTAACCGTTATGGGCTGCACCAAGTTATCTATGCAAGTTTTGATGACAAATTGGAAGCACAGCGAAAACTCTATGATATTCAAAGATCTGAAAATGCCGATGCATGGCTTTTAATTCAGGAGATTCAGTAAAATCTCTTTATCATCCAGTTTTTTTCTTTCTTCATTTTTCACTTCGCTATATTCCGAACTTAGGTATCTTTGCAAAAAATTTCACAAATGCAAGCAAAAACACCGCAACAATCTTTGACCGTTTATACAGATATGGTTTTGCCCAGCGAGACCAATCCCATAGGAAATATGTTTGGGGGTGAGCTACTTGCTAGAATGGACCGCGCAGCCAGTATTGCTGCACGTCGACATAGTCGTAGAATTGTTGTAACTGCCTCAGTGAACCATGTAGCGTTCAACAAAATGATACCCTTGGGTAGCGTTGTAACAGTAGAAGCAAAAGTTTCCAGGGCTTTTAGCAGTTCGATGGAAGTCTATATGGATGTTTTTATTGAAGACCGTGAGAGCGGTGAAAGAAGTCTTTCAAACGAAGCAATTTATACTTTTGTAGCCGTTGACGAAATGGGCAATCCTGTGCGTGTTCCTGAACTTGTTCCAGAAACCGAACTGGAGAAAAAACGTTTTGAGGCCGCACTTCGCCGTAAACAATTGAGTCTTGTACTTGCCGGAAAAATGAAGCCCAAAGATGCTACGGAGCTAAAGGCTTTATTTCAATAAAATCGCATAATATTTCATAAGATATTGATTTCGTTAGCTTTTTGACGGATGATTTTATGTTAAAATGAAATATTTTCCTAAAATCATGGTTGCTTTAAAGCTGGTATTAAATATATTTGGAATCCTTTCATGAAAATTCTTTTGAATTTCATAAAAGGATTTTTTAAATCTATTTCCAAATCCATAGTAATTATGAAAAAAACTACAATTCTTTCTTTTCAAAGTTTTTGTTTTTTGGCGTTGACACTTGTATTTTCAATGTCCTTTGCTCAAAATTCAACTGACATCAAGTTTCAGGGCGAAACCATTGTAATGCCTGAAAATATTGCGAGCTTTCAATGGAGCCAGATGCCAGAATCTGCAAGACTAGACAATGGTTATGTGGGCTGGGTTCAATTCTATGAAACACCAACACAGAAAGTTCAAGATCTGTTCAAACAAAACAATTTGGAGCTTTTAGAGTACATTCCTCACAAAACATATCTTTTTTATTTTCCTGAAAACACATCTATTTCATTATTAAGAGACAATGGTGTGCGTACAATTGTTCCTGTTGATGGGAAGGCAAAACTTTCTTACCAACTAAAAAATCCACCCTATGAGTATTGGGCTATGGAGGGTGACAATATTTTGGTAACACTACAGTACCATAAAAATGTGAGTAATAACTATGTAATTAACCAATTGGCTCAGCAACAAATAATCGTTAAAGCAGATTATAAAGAACACCAGACTTTAGATCTGTCTATTCCAAATAATTGCTTGGAGGCAATTTCTAATTTACCTTTTGTTAAGTGGGTAGATCTTGTAGTTGCTCCAGCCGTTAAAGATGATACAAAGGGAAGAAGTCTTCACAGAGCAAATAATTTGGATACACAAACTGGAGCAGGAAGAAATTATACTGGAGAAGGTATTGGCGTAATGGTGCGTGATGATGGTCGCGTTGGTCCGCATATAGACTTTCAAGGAAGGATAACAAATCTTACAGGGGTTTCAAACCAATCGCATGGCGATGGTGTGGGCGGAATAATGGCCGGTGCTGGTAATTTGGTGCCACAATATCGCGGTATGGCTGCTGGGACTGATGTTTATGTAGTGAATTATGTAAGTAACTTTTTGGATACTCCTACCTTAAACCTAATCAATGATGGAAGTGTTCAAATTACAAATTCATCATATAGTAATGGCTGTAATGATGGTTATACAAGTATTACAGAGACGGTAGATCAACAAACACTAGATATTCCCACATTACTACATGTTTTTTCCGCAGGAAACTCAAACAACAGTAATTGTGGATATGGTGCTGGTAATCAGTGGGGAAATATCACTGGGGGCCATAAGCAAGGTAAGAATGTAATAGCAACTGCTAATGTGTTTTTTGATGGATCATTAGTAAACTCTAGTAGCCGTGGACCAGCACATGATGGAAGGATTAAGCCGGATATTGCTGCCAATGGACAAAACCAAATTTCTACAAACGAAAATAATACTTATCAAACGTTCGGTGGAACGTCTGGCGCTGCACCTGGTATTGCGGGTATTTCTGCACAGCTTTATCAAGCCTATGGAAACATAAATGGTGGTGATTTTCCGCCTTCAGCTTTAATAAAAGCAACTCTGCTTAATACAGCTAACGAAGCGGGAAATATTGGACCTGATTATAAATTTGGTTGGGGAATTGTAAACGCATTGCAAGCTGTAAAGCTGATTGAAGATGGGCGATACCTTTCTGATGAAGTTAGTCAAGGAAATACCAACACCCATACTATTAACGTGCCTGCTGGTACTACACAAGTACGTTTTATGGTTTATTGGAGCGATCCTGCAGCATCCCCTGGCGCTGATCCAGCATTGGTTAATGATTTGGATTTATTGGTAACAGACCCTTCCAATAGTGTTTTGGAGCCTTGGATACTTGATCCAACTCCAAATCCTGTAACATTAGATAACCCTGCAACAACTGGTCCTGACCATTTGAACAATGTAGAGCAAGTTTTAATCAATGCACCTGCCGCGGGTAATTATGATATTGACATTACGGGCTTTAATGTGCCTTTTGGTCCTCAAGAGTATTTTGTTGTCTATGAACTGATTTCAGAAAATCTTGTAATGACGTATCCTAACGGAGGTGAACATTTTCAACCTTTTGTTTCTGAAACAATCCATTGGGACGAAGTCAATACGACCGAAGATTTTGTGTTGGAATATTCTGTCGATAATGGAAGTAGCTGGAACACCATAGCAACAGTGCCAAATGACACTCATTTCTACAATTGGACAACAGCTGACGAGATCACAGGAAACGCACTTATTAGAGTTACCAGCGGTGCTTTTCAAGATGTTAGTGACGAAACATTCAACATTGCCAGAACTACCAATAGTTATAATATTGTAGAGGTTTGTCCATCTTCAGCAACCTTTGAATGGATAGCTGTTGATGGTGCGGAATCGTACGATTTTTATCTATTAGGAGAAAAATATATGGAGGTAGTTGGTACTACAAATACCAATTCCATTACCATACCTATTACAAACCCAGATGATGAAATGTGGTATGCTATAAGTGCCAAAAATGATTCTGAAGGATGGGAAGGTGAGAGAACCCGTGCAAAATTTTATGGAGGAGGAATTTTGGATTGCCAATTAGGTGTTTCTGAAAACACAATAGAAAATGCTGTTGCTCTTTACCCTAATCCGGCAACAAGCGAAGTCTTCATTAGTATTTCAGATAAAACTTTCAGCACTTTTGATGTAACAATTGTAAATAGCTTAGGTCAAGTCTTAGAAAGAAAAACTAATGTAGATAATGCAGCAACTACTAGCTTGAATGTTTCTAACTACAGCTCAGGAATCTATTTTATTACAATTAAGGCTGGGGAAAGTACAACAACTAAAAAATTGGTCGTTCAATAATATTATGAAAAATTGATTTTAAAAAAGGGAGCTTTTTAGCTCCCTTTTTTTACATCCTGTATATCCAGTCTGCAGGATTTATCTTTGTTTTGTTTTGATAAATATAGAATTTTAGCACAGTTCTACCCTCAGTCGGGCTTTTGGCAACTGTGCCAATAGCTTGTTTAGTAGAAACCTTATCTCCTTTTTTAACTGAAACAGTAGCCAGGTTACTATAAACCGAAATATAATCACCGTGCTGAATAAAAACTACTTTGTTGGCACCTTTTATTATTTGAATAGCCATAACCTGACCTTCAAAAATGGAGCGCACCTGCTCATTATCTGCAGTGGCTATTTCCACACCACTACTATTGGTAGTAACATTCGGAAACTGGGGGTGTTGATGTTTTCCAAAACTCTTCACTACCATACCTTTCTCAACTGGCCACGGAAGTTTTCCTTTATTATTTGTAAAGCTAGCTGCGAGGGTTTTCTCTTCAGCGGTTAATGCAAACTCTTCTGTTTTTGCTGGTTTGGTAATAACGTTTTTAGTTGAGGTAGATGTAGTTGTATTTCCTTTGGCTTTCTCTTCAGCAAGGGCTTTTTCACGAGCTATTCTATTTGCTTCTTCAATGGCCGCCTTAATCAAAGCATCTATTTGGCGGTCTATTTCATCTGCCTGTTTCTGTTTTGTTCTTATTTGCGATGCAAACTTACTTTCGTCTTTCTTTAAGGTTGCTACCAACGCTTGTTGGTCCTTTCGTTCTTCAGTTAATTGTGCTTTCGCTATTTCGTTTTCCGCAATAAGCTTTTGTTTGGTTTTTTTCTGTTCTATCAAATCTGCATTTAGCTTTTGAAGTTCTTCGGTTTTTGCTTTGATTCCTTCTCCCTGTTTTTTTCTGAACTTTGCATACTGCTTCATATATTGTACGCGCTTGTAGGCTTGCAGAAAATTTTGCGAAGACAACAAAAACATAATCCTACTCTGTTGGTTTTTACTTTTGTATGATTTGCGAACCATTTCGGCATAATCTGCCTTCATCACTTTTAGCTCTTCGCGCAGGGCGCTAATTTTTTCAATATTATCATTAATATTGCGCGTAAGTAAATTTGCTTGTTGGTTTGTAACGCGAATTAAGTTTTCAGAAGCTGAAATGCGTTGGTTAAGGTCTTCTACTTGGGAGAGAACTGATTTTTCTTCCTTTTTGGTTTTAAAAAGAAGCGAGTTTATTTGCTTTATTTCTTCTAAAATAGCCTGCCGTTTTTCCTCTAGCTCCTTTTGTTTATCAATTTGGGCCGATACAGAGACCGTCGTTAAACAGATCAATAAAAAAAGATATTTGCGAAAGTGCTTCATTTAGTTAAGTTGGATTTCTTCGTAGCCTTGAGGAATTTCAAAAGGAAAACTCACGTCTGCATTCAAATCTATTTTTTTGAAATTCATTTCTATTTTTGTTTTTGAACCTTTTTCCGAAGTATCTATTAAAATTGTGGTTGGAAAATACTGATCCTCAATTTCTTGATAATCTCCGTATCGAATGCTCAATAATCTATCGGCATTTGGTTGCGATAGGGTTTCCAAAGCAATTTTGAAATTTTCAGGATTTAAAAACAACGAATGTATAAAATTTTGGGGTTGTTGCTTAGGCTGGATTTTGAATTTATTCTGAAAAACTTCTGCCTTATATTCTGAAGGATTCAAAGTGAAAATAGATTGTCCCAAAAGCATATTTTGGGCCTGCTGAAAATTGATTGGGGTGCCAATCCATTCGCCAAGCAATGCAAAATCACCTTCAAAGTAAGTGTTGCCAATGGTTTCATAATAACTAACGCTTGTGGGCGTAATCAAAACCTTTGCAATGGTAATTCCCAAAACCGAAGCTTTTATCCAAATATTTTTATCTTTTTCCATTCGAAGGCTCACGGTAATACTCTGCAGTTTTTCATCGGTCTCATAAACCAATTGTACACGGCCTGCGAGGGTTTTAAATTCAGGCGTTACTGCTTTATGGGCAGCGATAACCTCCTTAGCGGAAGCGTTTTCGATTTTTGTTATTTTCTTGGTGCCACCACAGGACGCAAGGACCAATAGTAGCAAAATATATAAGGGTTGTTTCAGGTTCATAGAATATTTAATTCGGTAATACGATTGCTATGGCTTTTTCAGCATACATTTTGGCTTTTTGGGTATCGCCTTTGGTTCGGTATGCTAAGCTTAATTGTTCATAAAAATCGCGCTCCATTTTTGGATCTTCCAAAATAAAATCCAGACCAATCTCTAAACTTTCAATTGCAGCCTCACTTTGTTGAAGTCCGTTATTTGCCACGCCATTCAATAAATATAAAAGCGCCTGTGCGGGAAAGATTTCAAGACCTTCAGAACTCAATTTTACAGCAGCTTCATATTTTTTAAAATCTATTTGGAACAAAAGTGTATTCTTTAAAAGATTGTAATTATCAGGGTCTTGGACTATTCCTTTTTCATAGGCATTGAGCGCGTCTTCTTTTCTGTTTTTTGTTGCGTAATAATCACCGAGTTTTTCGTAAACACGACCGTTTTCAACTGAAAATTGATTTACAATTTCTGCCAATTCAGTTTCGTATTGTGGGTTCTCATTCACAAATTGAATAAAATCGCCCAGTACTTTATATTGCGTTTCTTTATCAACCTCTTCCGAAGTAAAAACAATTTTCATAGATTTTATAGCCTCCGTGGCATTCCCTTCGTCTAAATAAAACTTATACAGTGCCAGATGGACCAATTCGGATTTTGGGTTATTTTTTAAAAGGTTTTTTGCAGCTTCAAATGCTTTTTCCTTGTTGCCCTGTTCGCTGTATAGAAAAATCAGGTTTAGATATTCTTTTTCGTTCTTTGGATTGTTGTCAATTTTTTGTTCCAAATCTTCAATGGCACCTTCAGTGTTTCCTGTCGCCCTGTAAATTTGTGCTCTTAGAGCGTTGCGGATGTCACTTTCGCCCCAAACCTGATCGAGCTCATCCAATTGCTCCAAGGCTTTATCATATTGCTTCGTGAGTACAAATAGGTTTGCTAGATCTTCTTTATAATCCTCATCTAAAGGAATTAATTTTTGAACCATTGGAATGGATTTTTCATACTCTCTTTGCTGATAATAGAGTTCATAGAATTGTTCCAAAACATCCAAACGATCTCCTTGGCTTTTCAATACTTTGTTGAAGTTTTCTTCGGCTTCTGCATATTGCTTTAAATAAGTGTGATTTTTACCCATTTCAAAATACACCACGGCTTTGTTTTCATCACTATTTGCTGCTTTTTCAGCTTTGTTTAACGCGGCGAGGGCTAACTCATAATTTTCAATACCTTTTTGTTTGAGTGCCTCAAAAAAGTTTTCTTGAAAAGCATCGGTAACGTTTTCTGGTTCTGAATTTGGTAGATTTTCGGTCTCTTGAGACCATGCGTGATTTGGCAGAAATAGTATTCCGAAGAAAATTATAAGTATGTATTTTATTTTTATCCTCAAATTGTGAATTTTCTGCTTAAAAGGAATAGGTTATTTTAACTCCGAATAATCACCAATGCTCACATTGGTGAAGTTACCATCAAAAGTAGCATAATTGCCAATCATTGCGTTGTCCAAATGAGCGTTCTTTATTTTTGAATGTGTTTGGATAATACTGTTCTTTACAGTGCTATCCTCAATTACCGTGCCCTCACCAATAGAGGCGTATGGGCCAACAGTGCTGTTTTTTAAAATTACATTTTTACCAATAAAGCACGGTTCAATTATTTTTGAATTTTCATTGCTGATGTTTTCAGAAATCAAAGGCTTTTTTGCTTCGGAAAGGAAACCCAGCATTTTTTGATTGGTCTCCACGGTAACTTCTTTGTTTCCGCAATCCATCCATTCATCTACTGTTCCCGTTTTAAAAATTTTTCCGCCTGCCATCATTCTTTTTATACCGTCATTAATTTGGTATTCGCCGCCATTTATGATGTTATGGTCCAGCACGTACTGCAATTCATCTTTAAGTTGTGCCACATCTTTAAAATAGTAAATACCTATAACGGCTTGGTCGCTTACATATTCTTTTGGTTTTTCAACCAATTCTATTATTTCATCTTTTTCATTGAGGTTTACAACGCCATAGGCTTCAGGATTTGCAACTTTTTTGGTCCAAATTACGGCGTCGGCCTTTTTATCTAAATCAAAATCTGCACGTATCAAAGTATCTGCATAAGCAATAACAGCTGGTCCCGAAAGTGAATCCTTGGCGCACATAATGGCGTGGCCGGTTCCTTTTGGATCTAATTGTCGGTATATTGTTGGTTTTGC
>TARA_R110002012_G_scaffold173314_2_pt1 | contig 15427 bp, 30 predicted proteins | sample TARA_R110002012 | Tara Oceans TARA_R110002012 (sample SAMEA4396515) | marine metagenome | biome: Westerlies Biome; feature: [DCM] deep chlorophyll maximum layer (ENVO:01000326); material: water (ENVO:00002006), including particulate matter (ENVO:01000060) such as... | depth 40 m
CATGTTATCTAATCCTACAGGCACTAGAGTTTTAGCATGGGGTAGTGGTGAACATGGTTCACTTCCTGTTGGTAACTCAAAGTATGATTCAGGTTTATTATCATTTATTTTTAGACCAGAATGGGTATCGGCAGTTTATTATAAAGCAGATGCTAAAGTGAAAGTTATTACAGTAGTTAATGATGAAAAGATAGAAAAACACTACAAGTGTACAACATCACATACATCAGGTAGTTCATTCTCTGCAACTAATTGGACACAAATAGATATGTCTGATGAGTTTGGCGATTCACAGCAATATTCACAATGGACAGATGATAAAGCTACATTATGGAAGTATAGTGGTTGTAACGCACCAGCTAATGTATTCACTAATGGTGGTTGGATTGATTGTAATATGGCAGTACATGATCAAACATTTTTTAGAACATGGGTTGATGCTAGAGCAACATCAGACAGTGACTTGAATACATTAAAAACAAAATATTCGTATGATAGTACAGATAAAACAAAATTTCCTAGAGGATTTAGAGTGTTAGTTAATGGTACAGGTAGTGGTGATTTAGCAGACTTTGATGATTGTGTAGCAGAATATCAACCAACAAATTCAGTAGGTGGTTTAAAATGGCGCAAATTATATAGTTTTTCAGCAGTAAATGATAGTGATGCACCATTAGCAAGTGGCTCACAAGTAGCAGTTATTGATGAAGGTAAAATATATAAAGATACAATAAGTGGTACAGGTACATCATTAACACATTCATGGTCAGCAATAGATACTACAAAGTACGGTAATGATTGTTTTCATGCATACACTACAGCACCAGCAAATGCAGACGGTGTAGATTTAGTTGATGGTGTCACACGTTCAAAATATGGTACATCAGGTAATACAGGTAGTAGTACAAAAAGACCTGATATAATTAAATCAGGTACTACAGGTTTTTCAAAGAATGTAGATTCGGCAGTGTCTTTTGTTGCAACTGCATCAGCATTAACTAATACTAATGATGATGGTGGTCAAGCAAATTTTGAAGCAAATGCAAGTGCTACAAGTGGTTATTATACTAATGCTATAGGTTTTACACTTCGTTTTCCATTCCCTGTATATAATGATGGAAGTGGTGGAATAACAGAAGAAGTAGGTGATACTTATGGTGGTGGAGCAAACAACAAGTATGAACCAGCTACACTCGATATTCAAAATATGAATTATTCTAGTGGTGGTAAAGAAGGTTTTGGACATGATGAAGTAGAAGATTATGGACAAATTAATGCAGTAGCATTTTGGTTAAACTATTCACAAGTATTAACAGGCACATCGGCAGAGTTAAACGATGAGCATAGATTTAGAGCATGGTTTATGGACACAAAAGATAATGTAGTATATCAGGACTTTGTTGTAAAATTTTCACAGAATTGGGAAGATGTAAGACTACCTATTTCAGGCTTTAGAATATACAGAGCTAGACGACCTGTTTATGGTTGGTCAGCATTTTTTGCAACAATTATACCACCAAAAGAATTAGAAGTAATTAATATATTTGAATGGCGTAATATTAAATTCTTCGGTGTACAATTACAATCTCAGTATGATAAGTACGGTAGATTTAATCCAGCACAAGCAACTATAGATGAGTCAGGTAATTCAGTAACATGGGCAAATTTAGCATCATTGACTACAGGTATAACACGAACATTAAAAATGGATGGATTTAGATTTATCAAACCATTGTTAGCATCTAGTGGAACTGATTCAGAAAGAAACTTAGAACCAGCATTTCAACAATTCCCATCTATAACAGTTTATGACCAATTACAAAATGTTGCACAATCTCATTTAGAAATAGAGAAATTTAAACATAAAGAGTTTAACATAGAATCAGTAGGTGATGATGTATTTGACATACCATTCGGTAATTCATTTTATCTAAACAATGTTGATATAATATCAGATGATGATAAGTCAGGCGATAATAATAATATAGAGTTAGTTGCAAAGAGAATAGAATATAGTATAACAAAACCAACTACAGGTAAAGGTGGATTAAGACGTAAGATAAAAGGAGTTAAAGTGTTCACATAATGGGTAAAGCAAAGCGATTTAATTCATACGACCAAGCAGTACAAGACCAAAGAAATATTGTACAAAACTATGGGCAAGGCAGACAAGGTTTATCAGGCATACGTTCATCATTTAGAACTTCACCGCCATCACCAATATCAGACTTTGATCCAAACAGAGAGGAAAATATTGCAACCGTAGTGGCTGATAATCTAGGTAATCATACTGCTACACAAGACCTAAACTTAGCTGGTAATGATATAATATTAAGTTCAGACGGTGATACAAAATTTAATGTTGTAGGTGCTACTGTATTATTTATGTGTAGTAATTCAGGTTCATCAGCAGAAGTATTCAGAATAGGTGCTACCGAATTACAGATGGCACAAAATATAGATGTCAATGAAAAAGACATAGAAAATGTAAATATGATTACATTTAAAGACGACCATAATAATAATTTTATAAAATCATCAACATCAGGAATTGTATATAACGCACATTCAAATGACCACCATAAGTTTTATTCTGGGTTAACAGCATTAGTAACAATAGATACTGCCAATATTTCATTAGGTGCACCGTTAGATATGGATACTAATAATATCTCATCATGTGGTAATATATCATTTCATACACATTCTGGTGCATCAGCAGGGCAAAATATTTCAACAAGCACTGATGGATTATTGTACCAAGCAACAAACCCAGACACACATGACTTTCTAGTGTCAGCAGTATCTAGATTTGAAATTGAACAATCAAAAATATCATTAAAAGAAGATACAGAATTAACAGGTGGTAAAAGATTAGCATCATCTAGTGCAACAGAAATAGGTATATTTGTAAGAAATGAAACAGGCACAATAGGAACGTTAGGAACTGTACAACTGCCAGAATATACAGCAACTACAGCACCAACGAACGGTACACTTGACACAAACTTTGGAGCATTTCAAGGCTCAAGTGGCATATTCAGAGATACAGATACAACAACCGGATCAAGATTCTATATTAGAGGTTCAGATGGTAATTGGTATTACTCTTTCTTAACACAGCAAACATAAATTAATTGATTTGTAACCAGCTAGCTAACAAGCTTATTAGTTAAAGTTATATAATAAAAAAACATGATAATATTATGTCCACTATTAACGATGTAGTTGAATATATTATTCTGCTAAGACAGGAAATAGCAAAGAGAGACCAAATAATAGAAGAATTACGCAGAAGTGATAAAAGTAAGTCTAGTAAATAACTTACATGATGTCCAATAAAGCGTTTCATAAATTGGAAAAAAGAAGAAAAAAACAATTAAAACGTTATAAAAAAGCATTAGGTAAATAAAATTGGCAATACATAAATGTAAATTATGTGATTTGCGTGTAGTAACAGGTACACGTAAAAGTAGAATAAGATGGCTTGAAAACCCATATTGTAGAGATTGTGATAATTATATATTAGAAAATTTTAATTATAATGGTAATCATTTAAGTGTTTATATCGATTCATCAGAATACGTTAAAGGTATAAATACATCCATGAGTATTATTTAATAATGAAAGTGATTGATGTTAGTATCAAGAAAGCATACACATGCAAAACTTGTAATCAAGAAATCTATTATGGAAAAATAACAGATGATGATGGCAATCTATACACAATAGATGGTCAAATGCCAAATGGCAAATGGGGAAAAGATTCAAATGTTATAACTGGTGCAGTTGATGCATTAGTAAAAGATAGACTACATAAATGTTCGAAACATTTTGTAGATAATGCCGTACAAAAAGCACCAGCACCACCAATGGCTGGAGGTGTTAAATTACAAGAAGCAGAAACACAGAAAGAAAGAAAATCATTTACACCAGAATATGTTTCTGAAAATGAACGTGTGATTTGGAATGACATTGTAGGTAAAACTACAGAGTTTGTAATTCTTGCACAACAAAAATTAGATGAGTATCCAGAAATAGATAATCCTGCATTGAAAGGATTGATCTCAAAAACTTCATTCATGGTACTCTCAGCGATGAAAGCGGAGCAAAGAAATGCCTAACTCCACCCCTATTTTTTCTAAAAAAGACTATCTGATAAATGATGAGTTCAATAAATTAATTGTAAGATGGTATATGTACATGACCGCGGATGAAAATGATGAGGAATTATTAACACAATGGGAAGAAATTATTCTACAAGATTTTAGACGTTATGCATTAGACTGGTTAAAAAAGAACAAAAGAAAGACATGGTGGCGAAAAGACTTACGTTAAAAACTTCAACAGATATAATGAAGTATCTGGCTGAAAAATATTTTAATAATGAATGTTTCTGTACACATAAAAAATTCAAATCTAAAGGATTTGTAATACATCATTTAAGATATATACAAAACGATGTTGAAAGAAAAAATTATCCTAAAGGTGAAAATGGTAGATTATCATATCTTAAAGACTTATTACCGTTAGTTGAAAAAGACCCTGATAGATTTACATTAATTGAAAATGGAATACATACTAGATTAGATCACGTTAGACGTGGTTTAACTAGAATGAAAAAAGAAAATTTTCTTAGATTAGTTATGTTGGTTCTTATGACAAAAAAACGAAATAATTCTAAGTAGAAGATTAAAATATATGTAGATAGTGATAAATGTATGAATCCAATAGATAAAATAATTAAACAGAGAAAGTCAAAAATAAGAAAAAAAGTAGAAGCCATAAAAGTAGAGTTAAATGAATTATTAGATATGCAGAAACAATTAGAATATTTTAAGAGATTAAGATTAGAACGTGATTGATTATGACTAGCGATACAAAGGCATTTAGATATAATGGCGATGATGATGATTGGAATTTATTAAAAGCACAAACCGCATTAGATGGCACTTCTTTAGAAAAAGAGATTAATTTAATGATACAAAGAAAAGTAGATGCAATTAAACACACCAATAAAGATAATACAAAAACAGCATCTAGACACCAAGATGAATTACAAATTTTAATAGCACAAAACGATTTATCGAATGTTATAAAAGATGGTTTTTATCATGTCAATTTAAATCAATTAGAACATATCGACTTTATACAATCATCAAAACATGATTTACGATTTAGAGTAGAAACGGCTGTTAAAAATGCAGTACACTCATATTGGCTTAAGAAATGGACTAGACTTAGAGGTAAAGACGAAAATCAAGCAGAGGTTTTTTATTGTCAGCATACAGGTGCCGATGCATTATATGATTACCTTAATAAAATTAAAATTACATTTTCATGTGATGTTGTACCATTATTAACATTATCAGATTTAGTAGAAAAAGATTTAAACACAGTCATTCAGTTTGACTGTACTATTATAGGCTCAAGCCCAAGAAAATTAGATGTTGAGACAGGTAAATACACACAAAAAATTCTAATACAAGAACCAGAAGATGCATCTAAAGATAACAATCCGTCCGTTATAAAGTCAGTATTTCACGGTGAAGATACAGCATCAATTTCTACTGGTCAGAGAAAAAGAATTATCGGTATATACAATACAGAACAACCAATTAATGGTGAAAAAATACAAGCTGAAAAAACACTACAGATAGATGTAATAAATTCAAGAAGTATAGAGAATAGAGAAACTTTACTTCTTTCAAAAAAAGAATTAAATGTTGCAAAAGAAATGTGTGATACAGACAGAGATAATTATTTAGATAAACTTATAGATTCATTTTGTCCTAAAATATATGGTAGAAGATTAGAAAAACTTGCATTATATTTATCATTGTTAGGTGGTTCAGATGTTGAAAACTATAGAAAAGAATCACATTTAATGTTGATTGGTGAAGCTGATAGTGGTAAATCAGAACTTGTAAAATTTGCTGATAAAATAGCTAATCTATCAAGTATAATAGATGGTAGTAACGCCACAGGTGTAGGTGTATTATTTGCTTTAGATGAATATGATAAAATGAAGATTTTGAGAAGTGGTGCCATGATTTTAAATAACGGCGGTCATATAGTAGTTGATGAATATGATAAAATGCCTAAACAAGAACAAAAGAAATTCAATCAGGCTATGGAGCAACAGAGAGCAACTTACAATAAAGGTGGTCATATAGGTAATGCAGAATGTAAAACTACTGTCATATCAGCATGTAATCCAAAGAATGAGAGATGGGTTAGTGGTGACATTATTGATAATATGCCATTTGATCCATCTACTATAACACGATTTGATGTTATAATAAGAACACAAAAAGAAACACATGAGAATGAAATAAGAGCAAAGATGCAACATATAATGAAAGGTAAGAGAGGTGAGTTAGAACAAGTAGCAGACCCAGAATATTTAAAGGGTTTATTAAATCATCTTAGAACACAAACTCCTATAATGTCACAAGAAGCAGAAGAATTACTGATTAATAAATTTGTTGAATTTACTCAGTTAGAACAAAACGCTGATGCTATACCTATACAGACTAGACAGATGGAAGGAATACAAAGACTATGTGAAGCATACGCAAAACTTACTTTTTCTAGTATAGTTAATTGTGATGTAGTGGAAAAAGTAATAGAATTTTATCAACAATGTTTAGCAACATTAGGTATGAATGTTTCGAAAGGTGTTGCACAATTTGATTTATCAGGTAAAGCAGTAAACAGGGATAAGTTCTTTGAAGATATATTTAAAGACTTAGCATTAGAAAATGATGATGGTAATGTTTATTTACATGAACTAGGTGATAAACTTATGGAATCAGATAAATTTAATACAACACAATCAGTTGAACAATACATTGAAAAGCGTGTCAAACAAGGCTATCTATTTGAGCCTAAACCAGGAGTGTTTAAAAGACAATGAGTTTGTTACCTGATAGATGCTGTATGTGTGGTGGTAATATTAAGGATTATCATACTACATGTCATTGGAAGTTTTCTAATGAACAAAGAGAGTCTAAAAGAGATGCCAATGATGATTATTTAACAAAATGTAGAGAGTTTTCAAAATGGTATGTGGTGAATTATGAAAGATAACTTACCTGAATGTCCTAAATGTAATTTTAAAACTATGAGAAAAATGACAGAATGTCATTTAATATGTGAAAATTGTGGTGCTCATTTAGATTGTAGTGATAAAGGCAGTGTGTGGTAATGCGTACTAAGAAATTTTGCCAAGTGAAAGGATGTAATAAAGAGCTAGGAACTAGACATGAACGTAGTATAGAACTATGTGAGGAGCATGAATTTGCCTAGAGGTAAACAATCTGGCATTAATTACGGTCAGAAGAAACAACAAGGACAGTCTGATATAGAACAATTAATAGACATACAGAGATATCTTATAACTAGATATAAACTAAAAGTAAAAATTGAATGGTATGTGATATTTGATAATGAAACAGAGACAATTAAAATGATAACAGAGCATGTAACAAAAGAAGATTTAGGTGTTATTCAAGAAGGTAAATACAAACAAACATCATTTGCAAAAAACCCAGATTTGATGTGGATAGATAAATACGGCATGTGGATAATAGAAGTAGATGGTGCTGTACATGATAGAAAAGTAAAGAAAACGAATGAGAGAAATGAGTTATATTTAAGAAATCATATTAAATTAATAGTTATAAATATAGCAGAAATGAATGAGTTGAATATTAATATCTATAACTATATTGACAAACAAATAGAGAGTAAATTATGAATATGAATTTTATACAAACATCTAATAAGTACATAGAACAAAATTGGAATTTAGACAAAGAGTTTATTAAGGAGTTTGAATTTTGTTTAGGAGTTTCAAATGCAAACATGTAGAGGATTATGTGAAAAAGACCCACTAATTTTAGATAAAAAAGTAGGTGTGTGGGATAAAGAAAATATGAGTTATTGTGCCATTTGTTGTGTTTATTCAATAACAGAAGAAAACAAATGTGATTGTTGTAAAACACTTCTTAGAAAGAATCCACACTCAAAAGCATCAAAGGAGAGATTGAAAAAATGTCCAAAGTTATAGACTCACGTAAATATAGAAACGATGCACGTAAACTAAATAAAATTGGTTTGGAAGAAAGATTTAATCAGCACTTAAGATTGAGAAATGATGAAATAGATGTACTATTCAAAGATGAAATACCTAGAAAAGGATTATCAAATATTCAATATAGATATTTACAATATGGAATAAGAAAACAAGGTGTGTTTGATATTGAGACTAGTGATTTTGACCCTACAGAAAATTTTATTATTTGTTATGATATGAGAATACGAGATATTTTGACTGGTAAAGTAGAACACGTACAAGATGCTATAACAAAAAAAGACATAAAATTAGCAGTAAACAAACAAAATTTTAACTTTGATGATAGATTACTTAAAACACTATCATGGAACATATTACAATGTGACCAAATAGTAGGTCATTATTCAAGCAAATTCGATTATCCTTATTTTAGAACAAGATGTTTATTAACAGGGCAAGATGAATTAATACCTGAATACGGTAGAGTAGTTTCAGCCGACACATGGAGGTACATGCGTAATACATTAAAAGCAAAAAGAAACACATTAAAGAACTTTATTAGATTAACAGGTGGAGTTGATGAAAAAACATTTGTTGATTTAAAATATTGGTATATCACTCATTTTAAAGATCATAAGCTCTGGAATAAAGCCATGGGTTATATCATAGATCATTGTGAAAAAGACACCAAAATGACACTATTAGGATTAAAAAAAGTAGAACTCTTTAACCCTATAAGTAGAGTTAAAATATGAGTATAGAGTTAGAATTATCTGTTGCTGATTATACAGCAATACTTAATTGGTATGAATTAGCTTTTGCAAAAAGCAAACAACAAAATGAGCAAGATGGTAAAACATTAAAAAAAGTATCAGTTATGGCTATGACGAAAATAGATGAGGTAAAACAAAATGAAGATTAATTTTATGTTAGAGCATGGTGAAAACAGAGGACTATATCACACAGAAACAGAAAAGCTGGAAGTTTTTCCATTCAATCATGAAAACATAGAAGATTTACTATGCACCATCATTCATGAAACAATACATTTTGCTATAGATAAAGCCGATGAAACGATAGATAGTAGTGAGGAAGAACGAATTATTTTTAGGATGCAATGGGCTCCAGAATGGCTAATCTAAAACTATAAATATGGGAACTAACATATACTATACATGACAAAAATATTAAACTGTTACAAATATTCAATAAGATTAACACAAAGAAAAAGTGCAGAGTTAAGAGGAATTAATTACTCACCAATGGGAGTAAGAGCATGAGATATACCAAACCATCATCCAATCCAGTTTTAAATAAGAGTATGAGTTATGTTGATATTATGAAGAAAAAAGGCTACACGTTTAAAGTTTGTAGATGTGGTCATATAGAGGATGTTCATTTTGCTGAACGTGGCAGATGTTATGGTTCTCCTAAGAAATGTGTGTGTAAAAAATTTGTAGAAGAATTACAAGGCTTAACTCATAAAGGCATTAAAAAAACTGATTTATTATTAGACTAAGTACGATGTTTATATACATCAACTTCTATTATCTATTATGGCAAATGAGAAAGATGTTTTCACTGAGAAAAAAGAAGTTGTAACTAGATTACATGAACCTTTAAAATTCAGTGTTAAAGCATATAAAACCCAAAAAGAATCAGGTCATTATATAGAATTTACATTTAATGTAGATCCATTTGGTGTAGATACTATTGATGATGTGGATGGTCCCGTAGTTCAAGGTATCGAAAAATGCAAGAAAGTAATAGAGGGACAACTAGAATCAACCTATCTTGGTGTCGTTAGAACAGACGACGCCTGATATATTTTTTTATGATTGATCTTCTTTAGCACCACATGATAAACATTTGTATCTACCAACTTGTAGTTCAATCATGTTATCTTTACAAAAATCACAAACTTTTGCATCATGGAGTGTAATTATTTCACTCATTATACTTTTATTTGTAAGTCTTACATTATATAAATTACGTGTTTGTTTTAAACGCTTATATATCATCTATTTATAGATTTATTTGTGTCTGAATTAGTTAATCCAGAAGAATATTTAAATAGTCAAAGATTGATTTTAAATGAATTAGCATCACTTGAAAATAAATCATTTGAATCAAAAAAATCATACATAAAAAGATTAAGAGAGGTAACAAAACCACTTATTGAAAATGGGTATTATGATGGTTTAAAACTGAATGATTTATGTTCTTTTATATACGATGATCTATTAAAAAAACACGGTGTAAACATTTCAAGAAATGATGCATTTTATGCACTCTTTCAAGAAAATGAAAAACACTCAGAGAAAAACCCACTCTCTACTAAAAAGCGACATAAAATTAGTTCCTTACCTATAGAAAAGCAGACTGGTGACAAAACAATAGACATATTAAAACAATATGCTAGAGCCGAAGTAAGAGAACCACATGATTATGATGTTAGTAATTATCTTAAATTAATATTAGAAGTATCTAATCAAACAACAAAACAAGCTGAATCATTATTATCTAAATTAGGCAAATCATATTTTTATGTTGAACAATTTGAAAAACAATTTAAAGATTTAAGATTATTAGAGATTGAAATAACTGAATTAACAGGTAAAAAGAAAAAAGAATTGGATTCTGTTTATCAGCATTATAAAAACTCCAAACAAACAATAGAAGATATAGAAACGAGTATAGGTGCATCAACAGAAAACATTAATAATTTAAAAAATTTATTAGCTGATCAAAGATTTATATCCAAACAATTAGATGAACGTAACAAAATAACGTTTTTAGAAAAATGGAATGCAATATTAGCAAATATAACATTAGGTGTTAGTGCAGTAGCTAAAAAACTAGGTGTAAATAAAAAACATCTAACAAATAATGTTAGACCAACACAAAACCCAGTCACTCAAAATGAGAATAAACATCATCAGTATATAGATTGGTTTAAAGCAATAGAAGTAACCACACCAAATGGTGAAAAATTTGTGTTTGATGCTAAAGATTATTTCGATAAACAGTTAGAAAGAGGTAAATTGAATATACCATTCAAGCCACTCATTCTCAAAAACTCAATAGTTGAATAATAGACTTATATACAAGTCTTTTGACATGTCAATATGACAGATGGAAACCTGAGATATTACGCACTAGGCGCATATACAGCATTGATAGGCTTGTTTGTTGGATTAGATAAAATTCCATTAAACGAAAATACAGCTATTGCTTTTCTTGCACCTATAGCAATACTAATTGGTGCAGATTATCTTAAACACAAAAACGATATTTAAGCATAAGAATTATATTCTTAAGTGCTTATTTCCCTAATTTTTATTATGGCTAAAGGTAGAAGGTTTTCAAGTAAAAAATCTAAAAAAAGTACACATATAGATAAAATAAAATGTGAGTTAACAATGGTAGGTAACACTGCTATTAGAGCATGTATTTTAGACGGTAAAGTAGCAGAACCATTAATAGATGAATGGCAACATAGTTGGAGTCCAGGGACATTGACATATAGATTAAATAACTATACTAATGATTGGAAAACAAAACATGATCAAGAAAGAGCTGTAACAGTTGCATTTAGAGCTTGGCAATTAAGAATTAAAGACCTAAAATTTAAACGTGAATATAATATAAACGAACATGTGAATTTTGATATATCTTTTGAAGATTTAGAACACTTTGATAATAGAAAAGGTGTACTAGCTCATGCATATTTCCCAGGGCAAGGTGATGTATCAGGCGATATATGTATCAATGATAATTGGAATTGGGTACCACACTCAATGTGGCAGAATTTAGCAAGTCCTCCATTAGTGACAGTTTTAATGCATGAAATAGGACATGCTTTAGGATTGAGACATGATAATAGATCAAAAGATTGTATAATGTATCCATCTATGAATCTAGGTAAATCAAAAAATGTATTACACGAATATGATATAGAAAGAATACAAGATAGATACGGTAAAAGAAATTTAAGTCAAAGAATTTTAGACTATTTTATACGTAGAAGAATTAGAGGTGGTGACTTTGATCGTTAGGTGTCCACAATGTAAAGGAAATAAAATGTTCATGAGTTTTACATGTTTTTTATGTGATGGTAAAGGTATGATAGATAATGATGAATGAATCAGTAATAAAACAAATACAGAATAAGAAATGTTGGCATTGTGATAATATTATAAGTGAACATTCTAAGAAGAATCTTATGAGGTGTCATTATGCAACAGAAATTAACTTATATAAAGCAGTTAAAAAAATAGGCGAAATGTCTAAAGAATTAGAAGAATTTAAATCTAAAAAAGAGGTTAAAGATGAGTGATTGGGATAATATCGGCTCTATAGAATCATGTCCTAAGTGTAAAAAGAAGGCAGGTTACACATGGACATGGGGATTAAATGATGGACATTCAAAAGGTTTTTCTACTTGTAGGGGTTGTAAAGCAAAATTTTGAATATTAGTATATCTGCACTTATTTTATTATTAGGAGCTATAATCATATTCAGCATACCTTTTATATTAACCTATGACAGACCAACTATTGATAACACATGTATGGAAAGAAGCTTGGCTATGACAAAAATTTGCCCAGATATACGTGGTATTTAAATTGGCTAAGAAGTAAAGGATTCACAAAAAAATGATAAAAGCATTTTTAGAATGGTATAATAGACGAATGGTTGAAAGTTTATCAATATCAGCAATTATATTATATTTACAAATCCCACACTCATGGTGGGCGTTAGAGTGTGTGTTTGGTCAAGGTATTTTACATGGTCATGGCTTTGTGGTGGATTTTCTGTTATATGGTATTGATACATTAGAAATGATACCTATTATAGGCGTAACATTAACAATAATAGCGAGGTATAAAGTTGGTAAAAACTCTTAGAGAGTGGGAAATGCAACAAATGTTTGGTAAAATATTAGGCTATATACATAGAGGAAAAGGTTGTCTATCTGATATAGATGATAAATTAATTTAAGTAGAATGTTTTTATAGCTTATATATGTAAAAAAAACATGAAAATATCTGAAAGATATTACATAAAAAAAATAGATGATAAAACAAAAAATGAAATGATTGAAAAATATCATTATTTACACAGATTGAGAGGTTCAACATACAGTTTTGGATTATATGATAAAATAGAAAAAGAACATACAGATTGGTTCGGTGATTTTGATAAATGTGTAGGAGTTATTATGTATTCAGTACCAGCTTCATTTCAATTATGTGAAGGTGTTTGTGGTAAAGAGTATAAAAAACAAGTAATAGAGCTTAGTAGATTATGGATAGCCGATGAAACTATGAAAAATGTAGAATCATACCTTATATCAGGTACACTAAAAATGCTAAATAAACATGATATTGTAGTATCTTATGCAGATCCATCAGCGAATCACCTAGGTATAGTGTATCAGGCTACTAATTTTGTATATACAGGCACAAGTGGTGGTGGCAGAGACTTAATTTTGTTAAATAAAAATAATCCACATAGTAGAGGCACACCAAAAATAGGTGGTTATCAAGCGTTAGTAGATAAATATGGTAAAGACAATGTAGGTTATCAAGAAAAGATAGAAAAACATAGATATATCTACTTCACTTGTAGTAAAAAGAAAAGAAAAATGTATATGAGTAAATTAAAATGGAACATAAAACCATACCCAAAAACGCTATAAAATTATATACTAGTAATATATACAACAATTACGGATTTAGTTTAATTACGGCACATAAAAACGCACTCATTCCAGAGTGAGATAGAGGTGCAACTCCTCTATTCCGTACCATTTTATGTGTATAAAGTATATTAATATGTACAACTATAAAAAGCATTGATTAACTACAAACATCATATACCATGTTCTAAATGTAAAGAAAAATTTAGAAAAATAAGCGATTTAAGAGACCATTTGTATAGTGAGCATGGTTATTAATGAGAGAATATAGAAAATGCGTAATATGTGGTATACTATTTAAGTGTAAATCATCATTAAGAAGCAAAATCTGTACAGCAACTAAGTGTAGAATAGAAAGAAAACTAACAGTAAGAGAAAGAAAAGCAGAGTATGACAAGACCCGTAAACAAGCTAATAAGCTAGCTGGATATAAACCAATACTAAGTATAAAAGTATATCTAATATAATAACATTTTACTTCTTTTTGATAATAGTTTATCAATTTATTCGTATATAATGACATTAAACGATAAAGAATTTCATATAATAACTGCTAGAATTATGTTTAAATCAGATTATAAACACGCATTGGAGTGGTTAAAGTTTAAAGGACATAAAGTTTCACAAGCCACATACTTTAGAACATTAGCTGTTGTAGATAAAGATGCAAAGAAAAGATTGTATGAGGTAGCTAAGAAATTTGAAGTAATAGCATCAGAAGAAATAATCAAATTCAACAATCTTGAAAAGCAGATGTATGAAGAATATCACAGAGAAGAATTACCATTGAATAGAGCAAGAATATTACAAATGATAGCCAATTTACAACCATATATAACAGCACTATATGATCAAACTAGACAGGTGCTAGAAGGTAAACTTGAGTCAGAAAAAGATAGTATTTTATCCAAGCACCCAGAATAACGATACTGATGAGGAGCTAGGTGACTTCTCACAGTATAGAGGTTTAACGTTTGAGATGTTTTGGAAAAAACTACCTAAGAAATTAGAATATACTGATTATGAATCAGAGTTAGCAGATATATTAGAAAACAATAAAAAGTTATGGGTAAAAAAAGCAACGGGATTAGGCATAACAGAGTTCATGACTAGATGGATAGCCTGGAATTGTGTTAAAGATGATAATTGGAAAGATAATCAAGTAGATGTATCAGTAGTAATAATTACAGGTGCAAACCAACAATTAACTAACAAAGTAGTTAGTAGAATCAAAGGTCTGTTTAGAGGTCAGGAGTTTAAAACAAAAGAATCTCTAGTAGTATTAAACGGTTGTAAAATAGAGGCATTTCCTACTAATCATTTAGAGCCAGCTAGAGGTCTTAATCCACGATTAGTATTCTTAGATGAAGGTGACTTCTTTCCAATAAGATATCAACAAGAAGCACGTACTGTAGCAGAGAGATATAGAGCTAAAGGTGATGCATATATTACTATGGTAAGTACACCTAACATGCCTGGTGGATTATTTGAGAAAATGGAAGATGAAACAGATAATGGCTATGTTATGAAGCACTATGATTATACATGGGGTTTAGGTAAAGTATATGACCCTGATATTATTGAGATAGAAAAGAAACAGAATCCATCATTTGAAAGAGAGTATAATCTAAAGTATGGTTATG
>TARA_R110002012_G_scaffold158736_1_pt1 | contig 15410 bp, 18 predicted proteins | sample TARA_R110002012 | Tara Oceans TARA_R110002012 (sample SAMEA4396515) | marine metagenome | biome: Westerlies Biome; feature: [DCM] deep chlorophyll maximum layer (ENVO:01000326); material: water (ENVO:00002006), including particulate matter (ENVO:01000060) such as... | depth 40 m
GATAGTCTTAACACCATATGCTTGGCTAATATCTACAAAGTTGGGAGGGTTGTACCCTTTAGGGCCACAAGCCTCGCTTCTTCCATCAAAGTTAACCTCTTGGTACGCTTTTGTAATGCCATAGATGTTATTGTTGAGAATGATTGTCTTTAGTTTAACACCATAGTTCTTTAAGGTTTGAAGCTCCTGAATATTCATGTTCATTCCACCATCCCCAATTACACAGACTACATTCTGCTTTTTGTCCGAGGCAAACCAAGCACCCATAGCCCCTGCAAAAGAGAACCCCATGGGAGAGTTACCATTGTTAGTAAAATATCTCTGCCCAGTCTTCGTCTCAAAAGCATGGTTAGTTACTACAATGTTACCCCCGCAGTCTGCGGCAAGAATATCCTCGGGATTCATCTCCTCGGAAAGAATACGCATGAAGGCGTATGGGTGGACAATATCACTAGAATCAAACATCTCAGAAGTAACAGGGTCATACTTTACCTTCCACTCCTTAACTTTATCAACCCACCAATCAAAATTAGGGATGCTGATATTTCTCTCGTCAATCCTGTCCATGAGTAGTTGGATAAACAACTTAGCGTCAGACAAAATACATTCTTCAAAAGGAACCTGCTGCAAGTGAGGTTGGAGTGCGGGTTCATCCACATCCACTACAAACTTTTTAGCCTCTCTGGCAAAGCTGTGAATATTACCTCCTGTAATACGTCCTGAAATTCTACTACCTATAGCAAGTAACAAATCAGTGTTTTGGATACCAAAGTTTCTACCAGCACCACCATAAGTCCCAATCCTACCTCCATAGTATTCATAATCAGAACAAATAATATCTAAAGCGTTCCAAGTAGGGAAGACAGGAATCTTTAGCTTTCTACCAAGATCTAAAATATCCCACTCAGCACCTGCAAGTCTAACACCATTACCAATCATTAGGCAAGGACGTTCGCTCTTAACTAGATCGTCTATGTAGGTATCAATCTGCTTCAGGATTACTTCTTTGTTATAAGAATTGTTTGTCTGGGTGCTAAACCCTATGAGCTTGTCAGGGTCAATCATAGCCTTTTGCAAGTTTAAAGGAATGTCTAAGTGAACAGGCCCAGGTCTACCAGTAGTAGCAATATGGATAGCTTTCTCTAGTTCATACTTAACCTCTTCAGGCTGAGTGATCATCTTCGCGTACTTAGTGACGGGTTCAGCAATACTAACCATATCGGTCTCTTGGAATCCAATCTGTCTAAGCTCTTCCGAGGGGCGTAAAAACTTTGAGTTGATTTGGCCTGTAATGAAAATACAGGGAACGGAATCATAGAAGCAGTTGCCCATAGAGGTGACAAGGTTTTGTCCTCCTGGTCCACTAGTTACAATAACTACCCCAGGCTTGCCTGAGATCTTAGCATAGCCTTCAGCAGCAAAACCCCCACCCTGCTCATGCATTACAGCAACATACCTAGTTTTATCGGCGCGAACAAAGGCATCAACAAGATCTCCGTTAGCTGCTCCATAGACAAGGAAGATATCTTCAATGCCTAAGTCTCCCAAGTAGTTAATTACATAGTCTGCAAGTTTCTGTTCCAATTAAAAATCCTCCAAAGGTGCGTAAAAGTTTTCTTCACTAGGGAAAGAACCATCCCTAACTTCAGAGCAGTAAGACTCCAAAGATTCTCTAATAAGTTTTCCTGCTTCACAATATCTTTTGGCGAACTTAGGCTTAAACTCAAAGAACATACCAATAAGATCATGCATAATTACAAGCTGACCATCTGTTCCATCTCCTGCTCCTATACCATAAACAGGAATGCTTAACTCTTCAGCAATCATCTTTGCGGGTTCAACAGGCATAGCCTCAAGAAGTAGGAAGGAGCAACCTGCATCCTGTACCCTCTTTGCTTGATCTAAAATCTCACGAAAAGCTTCTTTAGTTTTACCTTGAACCCTGTGGCCCCCCAGTTTGGCCTGACTCTGAGGAGTTAACCCTAAATGACCCATAACCATGATCCCAGCTTCTGAGATGGCTTTAATCCTACTCTCAACCATACCTTCAAGCTTGATGCAATCCATACCTGCTTGAATGAATCTACCAGCATTCCGAACAGCATCCTCATCAGAAGCTTGATATGAAAGAAAAGGCATGTCCCCAATAATGAAAGTTTTGTCCGCTCCACGCTTCACAGCATGACAATGGCTAATCATGTCTTCCATTGTTACAGGAATCGTACTCTCATAACCTAGGGTAGTCATGCCTAAAGAGTCACCCACAAGAATCATGTCAACACCTGCTTGTTGGGCGAGTTGAGCTTGTGGGAAGTCGTAAGCTGTAACCATTACAGCTTTAGTGTTTTCGCGCTTATACTTATTCAGCGTAAGTATGTTACATTTTTTTTGTTTAGAGTCAGTCATTTGGTACTGTATAAGAGAAAAGGTAAGCTAATTTTAACCTATAAACTTTCTTTTTAAAGTATGGGACAACATACGATCTAACTCTGCCGTAAACATGTCTCCATACTTGTCTGTCATTCTAGAAACATACTCAGGATTAGTAAAATACTTAATGAAAGCTTTATCTCTAAATGCTAAAACTTCCCCTGGAGCTAAGGTTTCCGTAGGTAGATTGTATGTTTCGTATGCGTGTTGAGAGTAACCAATCCATCCTGGATATTCACTATGCTCTGGGAGAGCCTCGGGATTGTTCTTGGAAAATTCTTCATGTAACTTGGATCCTGGGTAAGCCATAGCACAATAGAAATTAGCCCAATCGGTATTCAAAGCTAATGCTAGGTCCAAAGTGTTTTGCATACTTTCTAAGGTGTCATTTGGTAGGCCAAAAATATAATTTGCTCCAATGTTAATACCATGGTCGTGAATTTTATTAACAATGTCTACAATATTGAGATCTTGGAACTTACCTTTTACCACACCTTTTCTTACATTAACATCACCTGACTCAATACCTAAACCTACCCAATTAATCCCTGCCTTCTTCATAGTGGCAAGATACTTCTCTTTTACAGTATCAACTCTTGTGTAGCACCAAATATTAAATCCGTAATCGCGCTCAATTAGTAACTCACAAAGAGTCATGAAGTGCGTAGGGTTTAAAACGAACATCTCGTCCGCTATCTTAACATTTTTAATACCCATTTCAGCTATTTTATCGAACTCCTTTATCATAACCTCAGGACTCCAGTATCTGAATCCAGACCCTCCAAAAGGAGCGTTAATCATGCAAAAGGTGCATTTATATGGACAACCTAGGCTGGTGTACACTGACGCAAAAGGCTCATTATCACAACCATTGGTCCAGCTATGCCAATTAGCAGTTCTATACTTTTCCATTGGTAGAAGTTCCCATGCCAGTCCTGGAAGCTCCTCATCTAAATTTGTAATCAAAGGAGCAGGTTCTGTGTGCCTAACCTCGTCAGCTTCCTCATCATAGTACCACAAGCCTGGAACAGCGTCTAAGGCCCCTTCTTCGAAAAGATCAGCTTTTAGTAGCGCATCTAATGTATAAGGACCTTCGCCCTCGCACACATAGGCTCCTTTATCATCGAGAACAGTTTTCTTAGGTAGAGCGGAAGGGTGGGCTCCTAAATAAATCCTAGGGATTCCGTACATGTCCACCTGCTTCATAAGCTCGATAGCACCCACCATGTTTTGAGTTGAAGCGGAGGGTTGTTGTCCATACACTACCACCGCAACAAAACGAGGCTTTGCAATACCAATGATTTTTCCAGCGTCTATGGAATTAAGCCTCTCAGCCTCACAATCTAAGATTTCAACATTATACCCTTTGTTTAGTAGGAACTTCGCTATCATAGCAGCCCAAATAGGAGGCTCTATAGCAGAAAAGTCTTTACTTAGATCTTGGTAGATCTTATTTGAGGCATTAGGATGTACTAATAATATATCTAAATCTTTTTTCATACTGCATCTCGTTCGGAAAGTATCGGAGTTTTTATAGGCCAGAAAATACCAAGCTTTGGATCACACCAAGAAGCACTTATCTGCTTGTCCGCACCTTTATAATAGCTTGTTTGTTTGTAAGAAAAAATACACTTCTCACTTAAGCATAAGTGCCCATTAAGGAATCCTTTCGGGATCAATACTTGTAGCTTATTTTTATCATTCAGTAAGTGAGATTCCCATTGCATGTAGGTTGGGGAGTCTTCTCTCCAGTCTACGACTACCAAGTAAACCTCACCGTATAAGCATTGAACAAGTTTATCTGTTTCGAAATCTCCGTGAAGTCCGCGCAATACGTCTCTCCTGGAAATGGAGATCTTATCCTCAACAAAAGGAGTTTCTCGATATTTTTCCCCTAATATAGTCTCATATACACCGCTCATATAAGTGGTGAAAATTTCACCTCTAAAGTCATGAGTTACTGAAGGATTAAATAGGATAACATCTTCAAAGGTTTCCGAAGATACTTTCCACTTCATTCTATAAACTCACTCTTGATGTTATCGTAATCTAGCTGGTCTTTCTTTAAGAACATATTGTCTTTCAGAAACTGCTGTAGATCTTTATTGGTGCAAAACCCATTATCGTCATACTGTTCAGGATCATGCATCAGAACACCATTGCACTCCTCATAACCAAACCCTAAAGGATAGCCTTCTTCACAAATACTTTCAATTGTCTTTGGTGATCTAAAAAGGTGCTGGTGTGGTTTGATATGCGCTGGGAACTGTCCATGAGGAGCAAATCCAGCACTAGCAACATCTAAGCTTTTTAAATGCTCTAGCATGTTTCTAGGATCAATAACCCAGTTTTTACCTAACGCAGCACACATAAACGAATAAACAGACTCGGTGCAATACGATGCAAAGATATCAGGAACTAATCGCTGACCATATGCTTTATAATACTCATTCGAGAATAACTCAAAGTGACCGTTTATAGCCTCGCCTACAGGAATAACTATCTCGTTCGGATTATCAGAATCTCCAAGACTCTCTAAGAAAACGTCCTCTTTCTGAAACCCTAATGAAGTGTTAGCTTCCTTTGTTACGGCTTTTACATTGTCAGTGTTTGCTAACAACTTATCAATTAAATGCCGTGGGGCGAAATCATTTTCTACAAGAGTAGAGACTAAGGAATAGGGACCTGAATTCAGCGTCTGGTACATATTGCTAAGTATATTAGTCTTAGGAAGTTTTATCCCAGAATCAATATATAGATAGCTATCGAACTCGCCAAACCTTTTAACAGATTGATAAACGCTATGGTTAAAGGTCGCATTCACAGGCAAGACTTCATCAATGTAATTATATGAAATAGCCTCTTCGAAAAACTCCCTAACTGTGTCTCTGGTACCTTGCTCGTTTAGGCAACTAGACATTACCACTTGAACTCCAGGCAAATCTTGCTCTAATATACTGGATATGCTCCTTATGTATTCCGCCGATTGCTTAGGGTTTTTAAAGATGCCACAAGTGTTGTATACTGCTAATAATTTATTTGTCATCGGAGGTGTAATCCTTTATGTAATCTTTTATTTTTTGTATGTCTTTTTGTTTTGTTTCTTTTAAGTCAGAAAAAACTTTTGGGACATTATCTGCTGCAAACCTCTTTCTACCATCTAAGTAAGTATCATCAAATTCCCCCTTACCTAAAGTAAAATGCATATGCTCGTTATAAATAGGAATCAAGAACTTTCTACCAACAGAATCAGCTAAATCATTTAACCAAGTGTCTGCGTAATCGCAAGAGAAATAAGGAGGATTGATATACCCTAGAACATCAAACCATTTCCTGTGAATAATTGGGTGTGTGGCAAAGTCTGGAGGATGCTGTGTTTCTCCACCATCAACACCATAAACTAAAGCAAGCCTGTCTGGAATTTTATCAAACGCCTCAACAACAAACCGATCCCAATGCTTAGTCCTCATTACAAGATCGTCCCCTGCCAGGAACATAATGTTCTCATCTGAGGTCATAGCAAATAACTTATTTGGCATCTCAGACATCATGATTCGCTTGCCTACCATATAAAACACATTATTAGGGTAAGCCTTAGATAAAGTTCTTGCCGCTGTTATACCGTCTAAATCATCATCGTCAATATACAAATACATTGTAATGTACGCAGGGTATCTTGCTGTTTCCTGGACCGATACCCAGAAGCGTTTTAACCAGTTAGATCTCTTCCTGGTTGGTAATAGAATTGCAATTTTTTCGGTCATAGGTTTGTATATTGGTTTAAACTTGGACCTAAGATAGTAAAGCACTTCTTAAGCTCACGGATACCATCATCAAGAGTATACCTTGGCATCCACCCTAATGATTCAATCTTCTCATTGGAAACAATGTAGTCTCTCTTGTCGGGATCTTCTCGAATAGAATCACATTGAACAGACAGCGAAGGAAAATGTTCTTTAATCTTATAGGTTAATTCTAACTTAGTAAGATTAGCGTCGGAAAGGCCGATGTTATATGCGTTACCCTTCATAAAGCCGTAGTTTTGTATAGCAAAGATAAACGATAATGCAACATCCTGTACATGAATATAATTCCTATTAAAATGCCACTCAAAGAGGACTAGATACCCATCTTTGTATGCTTTATAAGTAAAATCATTAACAAGGAGGTCTAATCTCATACGAGGCGATACGCCAAAAACTGTGGCTAAACGGAAGGCTACTTGACCATCCTTGAGAACCGCATCTTCTGCTGCACACTTGGTTTTTCCGTAGTGAGAGATAGGCTTTAAGGGAGTATCCTCAGTACAATGAACTCCTGACTCACCGACTCCATACCCGCTGTTGGTATTGGGGTAAATAACCTTACAGGAAGGTTTCTTATGCTTTAATATAAAATTAATCTGATCCGTGTTTACCTGCGTAGCCAACTCCTTATCCGCTTCACATGCAGGAAAACCAACAATAGCAGCCAAAGGAATAATAACATCAGCTTCTTGTACGAGAGGAAGTAGCCTGTCCTGATCTCTTACGTCACCTTGAATAAAATTAAAGTCCCCACGGTAGCAATAATTTGTGAGAGGAGTTTGTTTATACAATAAGTTATCATACACTGTAACCTTTTCCCACGTATAGAATGAAGGTGTTTCCACTTTTGCATTGTAGTGCGGGTCATGGTAGGCTAGTCTGGCAGACTTCTTAGACTCCATAAGCTTTTGAACAAGAACGGAGCCTAGATAACCTGCCCCTCCTGTAATCAAAATCTTTTCCTGACCATTCATGTATTGTTCCTCATTATTCATCTATTACGGTAACTCCTCGTTTTTGGACAACCTTAGTAGAGCATTCATTAGCGTAGATTATTGCTTTCGTTATGTCTTTGGTTCTTAAATACTCAACAACTAGCGCAGCTAAAAAAGTATCGCCTGCGCCCGAAACATCTTTAATGTCAACTTGATCTACAGGATAGTCTATGTTATTATACCTACATCCACTTTTTCCTGTAGTAACAATTAGTTTTTTATTATAATTTTGATCTACGGATAGCTTTGAATTTTCGTACTCAACTGAATTAATTTTTATAAACTTAGCCCTCTTGGCCCAGGACCCTAATACCTTTTTAGTGTCTAGGAAAGTCACAGGATGACAACTAAAAATATAATCTAAATCATCCTCAGTTAAAAACCCTTTATCGTAGTCTGATATTACCACTGCATCATACTGATCATAGTCTATATCATAAACATTGCCCCGACTAATCTTATCGTCATTTTTATCAATTCGAATAAACATTTGATTAGTACGATCATCAACGTATCTGATCTTCTCTACGTCTTCCCAGTTTTTATTGGTGAATATCTGACAATCAACGCCTAAAGAGATTATGTTGCGTTGAACATGCATAGCCATACCAGGACTATCAAGCTCGGTTATGAGTGTAAAGACAGGGACGGGGGCTTCTGGAGCTAACCTTCTGCAATCCCCGTAACAAAATTTATCTTGACAAGTTTCACCTATAACTAAAACTCTCACCAACTAATCTCCCAGTCCTTAAAGTCAGCAGCAAGGCAATCAATCTTATAATCCTTGCGACCTCCAAAAAGCTCCTGGATTTTATTTTTAGATGTGTTTCTAATACCGTTTAGACCGTGAGTAAGTTCTAAGTTGTTTCCCTCATCAATGCCCTTCCTATAGTTTGATTCATTGTGCCATATGTGTAGGTTCATCTGGGATAGAACAATGATTGCTCGTATAAACTTAGCATCTACTTTTTTAGGTGAAGGATTACTTAAGAGTTGATCTAGATCATGCATTATTTCATTGATCTCGATTTTGTACTCTTTTTTATTGTCAGGAATAAAAACTTCCTTAAGTTGTACAATAGAGAGCCTATCAATTAGCTCTGAAAAAGTGGGTAAATATTTTCTGTATAAGTTGTCCATGTTATAGTTCTAGGGCCTCCTTCCATAATTCTAGAATCTGTTTATTATCCAGGTACGTTGCTTTTGGGTCATTTTCAGGTAACCCGTGATACTCTGTTCCTGTAAGCTCACACTCTGCTTTAATGTAATTAAAAGTCTCCCTCTTAGAGGAGTGGTATACTGAATGTAAAGAATTGTACATGTCTTGCTTGTCCTCTGAATATTCTTTCCAGACTACATTATCGTTAAGCAAAGGCTGTACTTCCTTCTTGAAATAATCGGGCTCAGTTATTGCACCATATAAATGCACTTCTTTAAACCCATCATCTAATGCTCGTTGAATAGATTGATGGGGCCTTTTGTGTGAATCTATGCTACCGATCACGCCAGCTACATCGCTATCTTTATACAGCTTCTTCCTTAAGTCAGGAAGGACATTAGGGATAACCTTAGAGGGGTGATCCACGTTATGCCAATCTTTCTGGAATTCAGACACGTAGTGAATAAAACTGTAGTAGGCAATAGGGACGATATCTTTTACAGGCCTCAAATCAGTTTCATGACAAGAATAAATCATCTTTCTTACTGGGTACTTATTTGATACCTTAATAAAATGAAAGATCGTGTTGTCTTCTGGGTTTGCTCCTGCTTCAGCTAAAGGAAGTCCTCTACACTTGTCCATGTGCCAAGCGTGTGGCCCATAAAAGATACAATCAACCCCATTGTCATTAAACATATTACATAGATTAATGAAAGCGGTGGTTGACCCTCCTGGGTTGGACCACCCGCTAACTATTTTTACTGATGGTTTGCTCATAATTTTCTAATTTTTTATACAACTCGTCATAGCCTCTTAACTTAAAACATTCTCTGTACAACTCTAGTCGCTTTACAGCTACTTTATTAAGATCAAAATACAAGTCAGAAAGCTTGTTTAGGTTAGTGCCCATCTTATCTCTATGAGCTTTATCCTTAATAACTCTGGTTAGTACTTTTACCCACTCTGCTTTGGGAGCATTAGGCTCAATTAAATAACCTGTGTTTCCGTTTTGAATTGTTTCACTGTAGCATCCAACATTTGAGGCGATCAAAGGAACCGAATAGCGACCACACTCCGCAACTTTAATCTCAGACTTAGAATCATTGAACGGATTCATCTGGAGTGGAGCTATTGCTATATCCATTCGAGAATAAATCGCCCCATAATGGTCCGAAGGAAGAGCATTAAAGATGTTATAGTTTTTCCCACCTTTAAAGCCCTTCATTAAAATTCTTTCGTAATTGTCCCACACATCATGCTGCCAATCACGTTCCATTCCTTCCTGAAGAGGGGGTTTTCCGTAAAAGTCCCAGCTTACATTTTCTCTGCCCACCCTCTGATTTACAAAGTGAGGTATTCCAGCGAACTCCTTTACGTCCTCCTCATGGTGAATACCTCCTGCCCAGCCAACCCTAACAAATCTTTTTCTGGGTGATCTCTGCTTTGGCATATTCCAGCAATCTAGCCCATAATCAATTGCATTTTTAACTACTGCTAGAACACCGCTGCAAAACTCTCGAATCCTCTCTGCAAACTTGATCTGTGTGACTGTAACTAAATCTGAGTTGGCGTAGAAGAACTTTGTGTTTTCTGACAACCCTTGCTTCTCATAAACTTCTTTTAGTCTGTGCCCATCGTAGAGGTCAGTAAGAAGGTCATCCGTGTCATAGTGTACAAACTTGCCAAACTCTTTAGCTTTCCCAATTATCCTGCCTGTGTATGACCCACCCCAATTAGCTATGTTATGGCAAAAGATAACATCAGCCCATTTCATATTATCAAAACCCCAGTCTTCCTCCCAAGACCCAGATTTGTCTCCTGTCTCAACAATCCCTAAAGGATTCTTATCAAATCGAATATCAACCGCCTCTGGGTAAAGTTCTAACAACTTTTGGAAGGGAGCCCAGGCTCTATAGTAAGCACATCCCCCGTCATTGGCAGGGCACACTAGTATCTTTAATTTATCCATAATAGAAATATAGGGAGCCGAAGCTCCCTATATAATAGCTACTAATCTTTTTTTGTTAAAGATTAATCCTCATCTTCTTCTGAACTTTCAGACTCTTCAATACCTAGAAGATCTTCAAGCTCTGCCATTTTCTCTTCCATCTCAACTTTTTGAGCTTTCGCTCCCTCTAGTTGCTGCTCTGTGTTTGTGATATAATCAGTAACCTGCATGTGGTTTTGAGTATACCCATTAAGCATTGTCTTCAAAAATTCATCTGCTCTGCTATCAAGTGTCATTATGCTTTCTCCTTTTTAAGTGCTTTTTCTTTCTCGTCGGAAACCTCTTTGGCGTTAGTAGCCTTTGATGCCTCTGAAGAGTGTGCCAGTCCCAGGCCTGACCCAAGTGATTTTACTGCTTCTCCAAATTCTACATTGTTATTGTTGAGAGGGACAACAGCCATAACCATTTTGCTATAATGCTGCCTCTTTCGGGGGCTAAAGATGGAGCCAAAACCTTCCCATGCCGCTAGGCTGGGTAGGAAGCCTTTCAATAAACCCCACAAGGAATCAATAATCCCTCCAAACGAGGAAGCTTCCCCTTCAGAGCCTCCAACGACTCCTTCGACAAGGGAGCATGAAGTCATGCACACCCCTAGTAATAATGCAAACGCAAGTGTTTTTGTAGTAGTTTTCATAATTATGATTTTAGTCTTTCCATGTAATCATCATCAGAAGCATCTTCCGATGTGCGATTATTATCGTCAGCAGACCTCTCTACAGTTGCGAACGGGTTAATGTTCTCTGAGATCTGCTTAAGCTCCTCATAGTCCTCTAGCTTAACAAGAGAGTAAATATCATGAAGAGATTCCATCCAAGCTGCTGTTTCTTGACCGCTACCTGCTTCAGAAGGTTTGGGTCGAGGGGCAGATTGATCATACTTGGGCCACTGACCTTCCATTACTTTAATGATTTTAAAGTCATGCCCGTTCACTAAGTCTGTGATGTCGCCATAATCAGGATCACACATAGCAGCAATAATCTTCTTGAAAAGAATAATTCCTACCGACAAGATCTTCACATCCCCTGTTTCTCTTTCAACAGCGTTCATGTAGTAACGATCTCTGCCTTTGATCTGTCTAGCTAGAGTTTCGTCTTTTGTGGGCTCCTTCCAGAGCGAGTAATACAAATTGCACACGGGGCATTGCTCACCATGAACCTGACGGCAGTGAATGTTTTTAACATTGCCATCATCCATGGGAATGCGGTGAATCTTTGTCATCGCATAAAAGTCTTGGTCCTCCTCTTTAGGGGGGAGGATCCTGAGAACCGTTGTTCCCTCTTGAAGCTGTACGAAATTGTTTGTAAAGTCGCTTGAGCCTCCTGTGCTAGGGTTGGACAGCTTGTCGTGCATTGCCCTAATCTTATCTAAATCAATTGCCATTTTTTTCTCCTGTGTCGTTGTAGACGGTTATTGTTGTGGTACGTTATTATACCTGGTTGTTGAAATTTTCGTTACGAATAAATATTTTTTTCTGCTCTACCATTGGCAGACAGTTGGATAAGCATGTCTTTCTTGTGAACAAACGAATTCACTAAACTCTTTAGTAGGCTTAGTTTATGAGTAGCTTGATTCACAGAGTCGCTTAACTCTACATATGTAGCGTCTGAAAAAACATAATCATCTAAATCTTTTGCAGTTGCTTTTTTGCCCTCAGCTTTGGATTTAATCGCGTACTCTCTTCTTATCTCAGAAGAGTACTGCGTTAGCTGTAATGAAATTGATTCTACATCTCTTTTTGCGACATCACAGAGACCGCTGTAGTACGAAAACTGCGAGGCATGTGTGATTAATTCCCCATCAATATCATTGGGGTTTATCTTTATTATTGAGTCTGATATCTGCACAAAAAGATCCCATGTAAGATCTTTGTACGCTAAAAGTAAGTCTTGAGATCTACTCACAGCAATAGCTCCTTGGCTAGTTCGGGGTTTAGGTTTGAAAACATCATAATTGCTCGGGATACTGTTATAGTCAGGCGTTCGTTAGAAGCGTAGACATATTCTTCATCTTCACCCTCACCTTCCCCTCCCATGCCGCAAAGCTCTAAAAAAGCATGGCATATTTCATGGAAGAGGGTTTCTCGGGCAGGAGCATCTAAGATCTTCTCTTCTAGATGGATCTCGTAAGTATCAAAATCACAAGTACCCCAGCAATTCTGTGACCCTGATTTCAGGCCTTTTTTGAAGATAATGTTAAACGTAGCCCAACCAACATCAACCTTTTGAAGTTTAGGATCAGCTTTAATTATATCATACAGATGCATACTAGTCTTCTTCATTAAAATGGTCCTCACCTTCACTTAATCGCAAGATGCTATAATCAATGTCAACGGGAACAACAAACCTCTGCTTCCCATTTCGTGATTTCATAACATAAGCTCGCATCCTACCTTCGTCAAACTCCTCCTCGGATTGATTAAGCGAGAGAGCGTAGTCACATGTTCTGATCTTCCCATAAGCGTCAGCTAGTTCTGCATCAGTAATCAACTTAACCGCTCTTCCTTGTCTGTTGGTTTGTGTTGCAGTCCAAAGAAGGATATTGTTTTCAACAGCCAAACCTCTTAACTCTTCACTAATCCTTTGTTGAGCTTGGTACTCAGCAAGACCTTCTCTTGTAGGTCTCATAAGCTCTAGGTAATCTAATAAAATTACGTCAGGAACAAACTCTTCATAGTTCTTTAACTGAACCAGGAGAGATCGAATGGCATTAACAGTTGCTAACCCTGTAGGGAACTCCTTAATTACCAACCTACTGTCGGAAAACTTCTCCCTGAACACTTGTAGCCTATCATTAACCACATTAAACTTCTCCTTTAGGTTTTTTTGCTGTATTAATGTTGTTACAGAGTCGAACCTTTGTGCAATCTTATCTTCGCTCATCTCTAGAGAAATGTATAATACCTTTCTATTTTGCATCAAAGCTTGAACACCTTGATTTACTAAGTAAAGTGATTTGCCCACCCCAGGAGGAGCGACAACCATAGCCAACTCCTTCCTACTTAGCCCTCCTTCTAATTCTCTATTTAAGGTAGGGAAGACTAGAGGGAACCGCTCTCCAGTCGCTTCCTTAAAGATCCTATCAAATCTACCTTTTAAGTCATCAAAATACATCTGACCATAGTTAACATTCCTGTTAACTGTAAGGGCTTGCCTAACCACAGACTCAATCTCTTCAATCTTATCGTCCTTCATTAGACCGATACTTTCTGTGATTGCAGATTTCATAGCCTCCTTACGGGCAAAAGACTCTACGAGATCTAGATAGAATTCAACATTGTCAATGGAAGAAGTGTCCATACTGTCGATGTAGTGCAACTCATCTGTGTAATCAGATAGGTCTTCCTTTCCATCTTTTATGGTCTTCACCTCCTCTATAATGAAATCATTATTAGGTAAGCTACTATACTTCTCATAATGGCTCCTGATTGTAGAGAAGAGTTTTCCATGGATAGGAAACTCAAAATACTCCTCTTTTACTAAGGAGGCAATCTGGAGGTAGAAATCTCTATTGTACTTAGAGAGGAAGAGAATACCTCTTTGGATATTCTCACTAAAATCGTATTTCATTGCTATTGCGGTTTGTCGAAGTCTAATTTGCCAGGATCTCGTCCCACGCTATTATAGCAATCCCTCGTCAATTGTTTGGCATTATTTAGTGCATCTGTAACTTGCTCTTCGGTTCGCCTTTTGGCTTTGCCTTCTTTTTCCATTTCTGCTCCATTAGGAACGACCCTGGAGTACTGCTGCCATCCAGACTTTATCGCCCTCTCTGATCTTTCAATAGAATCGTTTAGGAACTTATCTGCTTCCTGCTTATTCATCCCCTTAAGATCATACTGTTTGTTCCTGGATCTTACAGTTTGGAAGTCAGTATCATTACCCCAGCTAACAAATAAGTTTTGATCCCCATAATATCTATTACCAAACTTACCACACTTATTAGGGCATTTTGTCCTCTTAGGGGCTTTCCCTACAGGGGCCTCACGCTCCCAAACGATCTCACACTTCTTACACACATAATCAAATCTTGCCATAATTAAAGTCTCCACCTAATTATAGGCAAGATTTATGGATTTAATTACACGCAATCGCAGCAAAGTTCTTTGTCTGGGTAGGGAGTAGTTGGAGATGCAAGTGATAATGTGCGTTCTGATTTACAGTCTCGTCCTAACTCAAACAACTTGCCGCACATAGTTTCTCTTACAGAGCGATTATTTTGTACAGCGTCAAGGAAATCTCCTCCAAAGTTGTCAGAGTCGGAGGCACCCGAATCCCAAAGAGACTCATCACTCATAACGTCATCAACGACACCTTGGTCTGAATTAGAAAGCCCAGCATCTGCGTGACTGGTCCAGTTATCGCCACCCTCTTCTTGGGTTTGTGAAAAGTAATGGGTTGGGATCCACTCAGTAGATCCTTTAAGCTTGTAGGTTACTCCTATCCTCATTATAGATGTACAAGAACGCTTAGGGCTTGATGCTCCACAAGCGTCTTCTTCGTTCCCACTACCTGAATTCTTTTCTTTTGCTCTGCAACCAGGTATGCCACTACATTTTTCGGCTCTACCTACTTCAGAGACTCTAAAAGATTTTGCTGTCACTTGAGAGATGTACTGAATTCCTGCAGCATCATACCTATGAGTCTTATGTCCCTGTTTTACTTCACCAAGGCATCTTTGAGATTTTTCAGGAACTTTAGGGGCTTCACTAGGGTCGCAAACATCCTGGGTGGTTTGGTTCAGTTGGAAGGTCAGAATGCGGCTCATATGCCGTACACCGTCTCTCATGAAGTTCTGGGCCTGTTGCGTTAAAGCAATATCCGATGTGCAAGTTCTTTTACAAATACAAGTCATAAATATATCTCCTATACTACTAAGTATATAGCAAGGCTAGACATTTTTACTACTTGAATAAAAATTTCTTCAACACTTTGATCTTGAAATTAATAAGGCTGTTCCACAGATTTTTCATACTTTCTCCTTCCATCGGACCAAGATCTCTTTCTTGTTTCCGT
>TARA_R110002012_G_scaffold178886_2_pt1 | contig 15398 bp, 15 predicted proteins | sample TARA_R110002012 | Tara Oceans TARA_R110002012 (sample SAMEA4396515) | marine metagenome | biome: Westerlies Biome; feature: [DCM] deep chlorophyll maximum layer (ENVO:01000326); material: water (ENVO:00002006), including particulate matter (ENVO:01000060) such as... | depth 40 m
GCCCGCCCTGAGACCGGGGCCGCTCCGGCCGAGGCCTGGGCCGTCACCGTCGAGGGCGGCGACCAGCGCCCGGTCGCCCCCGCCGGCTTCCCCGGCCCGCACGGGGCCCGGGTCGAGGTCCGTGACCTGTTCTATGCCACCCCGGCCCGGCTCAAATTCATGAAGTCCGAACGGTCCGAAGCCATGGCCATCTCGGAAGAGATCAAACGCCAGGCCATGGCCCATGAGACGGTCGCCTTCACCCTCGACCTCGACGGCAAGACCACGCTGCGCCTGCCGGCCGAACACCCCGGCGACGAAGGTCGCCTCAAACGCCTCGCCGCCCTGCTGGGCCGCGATTTCGAGGCCAATGCCCTGCTGATCGATCAGGAACGCGACGGGGTCCGCCTGAGCGGCTTCGCGGGCCTGCCCACCTACAGCCGGGGCAATGCCGCCCACCAGTATCTGTTCGTCAACGGCCGCCCGGTGAAGGACCGGCTGCTGCAGGGGGCCCTGCGTGGAGCCTATGCCGACTTCCTCGCTCGCGACCGCCACCCGGCCGCCGTCCTGTTCCTCGAGGTCGACCCCCTCTATGTCGATGTGAACGTCCATCCGGCCAAGGCCGAGGTCCGCTTCCGCGACCCGGCCATGGTGCGCGGCCTGATCGTCGGCGGCCTGCGTCACGCCCTGCACGCCGCCGGACACCGCGCCTCGACCACGGTCGCCGCCGACGCCCTCGCCGGCTTCCAGGCCCACAGCGGAACCCCGTCGGCGTACAGCCCGTCCTCACCCTCGGCCGCCGGTTTCAGCGGCTGGACCGGCTGGGAATCGACCCCGCCCCCGACGACGAGTGTGACCGGCGTCATCCCCGGCCTCAACGAGCGCTCGGCCCGGTTTGAGGGGGGGCCATCGTTCACCGATCAACCATTGATGACCGCCGGTCCGGGACCCAACCCCGTTGACTTCCCGCTCGGCGCGGCCCGGGCCCAGCTGCACGGCACCTATATCGTGGCCCAGACCCGCGACGGCCTCGTCGTCGTCGACCAGCACGCTGCCCACGAACGCCTCGTCTATGAGAAAATGAAGGTGCAGATGGCCCAGGGTTCGGTGGCCCGTCAGGCCCTGCTGACGCCCGAGGTGGTCGAGCTGGACCCGGCCGAGGCCGAGCGCGTCGTCGCCCGGATCGACGAACTTGCGGCCCTGGGTCTGATCGTCGAACCGTTCGGCGGCGGCGCGGTGCTGGTACGCGAGACCCCGGCCCTGCTGGGTGACACCGACGTCCAGGGCCTGATCCGCGACATCGCTGATGACCTGTCCGAACACGGCGCGGCCCTGGCCCTCAGCGAACGGCTGGGCGAGGTGTGCGGCACCATGGCCTGCCACGGCAGCGTCCGCGCCGGGCGCGTGCTCTCGGCCCCCGAGATGAACGCCCTGCTGCGCCAGATGGAGGCCACGCCCCACTCCGGCCAGTGCAACCACGGCCGCCCGACCTATGTCGAGCTAAAGCTCAATGACCTCGAGAAACTGTTCGGGCGGCGTTGAGGGTGCCCCGCCGGGCGGGACACCCCCGACCTCAGTCCGCCAGCGCCCGGGCGGCATAGGCCGCCATGGCTGCCGCCATCCACGCAGCCAGCCCCGGATTCAGCCCCTCGTAACGGGCATTGAATTCGGGATTGTCGACATAGAGCCGTCCCAGACCAGCATAGGCAGCCGCAGTCGGGGGTGCCTTCCACGTCCGCTCGACCCAGGCGTGGTGACGGGACAGAATCGGGTCCAGAGCCGGGTCCTCGGCCGCCGTACCGGCCTGCATCGCCAGGACGAAATCGCCCTCCAGCCCCGCCACCTCGGCCATCCAGTCGCCGCGCTGTTCCGGCGACATCGCCGCCATCGCCGCCCGCCCGGACTCGATCCGCTCCCGCGCCGTCTCGCCGTATCTATCGATGATCCAGGCCTCGTGTTCGGCCTGCTTTTCCGGGCTGAAGCCCTCGTAGAGTTGCTTGTCCATAACGCTGTCACGTCCTTCCAGTTCGGCGATCGTGCGGTCGATCGTCCGGGCCAGTCGGCGAAAACGGTCCGCTTCCCCCTCGATCCGCGCCCGCTGCTCACGCAGCATCTGCAGACGATCGTGGCCGACGCGGTCCAGCAGGGCACCGATCTCGCCGAGGGCGAGGCCGAACTCCCGATGCAACAGGATCTGCTGCAATCGCAGCATCTCCTCGCGTCCATAGTAGCGATATCCATTTTCGCCGACCGACGCGGGCTTCAGCAGGCCGATCTCGTCATAGTGGTGCAGGGTCCGGACCGAAGTTCCGGACAGCCGCGCCAGCTGGCTGACGGTATAGGTTCTGAGGCTCGCATCGTTCCGCATGGACATCCCTATCGGGCCTCACGCCGCGTCAGGGTCAAGCGTTGTTTTTCAAACCACGCCATCCGACCCGACAGTCCCGGTCGCGGCCTGGTCCTGCCCGGTAATCCGCCGCCAGATGCGCTTGCGGGCCTCCAGTACCGAAACGCCCAGTGCCGCCGCCACGGTCCAGAACAGGGCCTCGGTCGAGAGCGCGGCAACCACGGCCAGAACGAAGCGGGTTCCCCGGCTCACATCCATCCAAAGGCCGATACCGAGCGCGACCCAGCCGCACACCGCCGCGACGACCAGCAACATCACCAGGGACCAGAGGAACCCCTTCCCCCTGTTGAGCAGGCCCGGCTTTGCGGTTTCGATTTGCGTTGTCATGGTGAACCCCTTTCAAATTATTGGCACCTGATCTGAAAGTCTCTCCCGGGAGCGGAGTCTTTCATCCCGACGTTCATTTTTTTTGGAGACCGCTTGGGACGCGACCAGACATTCGAAGCCTTGCTGGCCGAGCACGGGGCAATGTTGCGCCGGATCGCCTCGACCTATGAGGCCGGCCGCGAGCGTCGCGATGAACTCGAGCAGGACATCCTGCTGGCCGTCTGGCGGGCCATGCCCCGCTATCGCGGTGAGGCCCCCGTCCGTGCCTTCATCGCCCGCGTGGCCCACAACCGTGCCGTGACCCATGTGGCCCGCGAAGCCGCCGAACCGCGCCGTCAACCGCTGGATGAGGCCGCACCTTTCGACGGGCCGACACCCCACGACACCGTCGAGCAGCGCGACATGCAGGACCATCTGACGACCGCAGTTCGCGCCCTGCCCCTGTCCCTGCGACAACCCGCTATGCTGACCCTCGAAGGCTTCACTCCCGCCGAGATCGCCCAGATGCTGGGACTGAACGCCAACACCGTCTCCATCCGTCTGACGCGCGCCAAGGCCGCGCTGCGCGAGGCGCTCAATCCGGAGAAACCGTCATGACGACTCCCACACCCGACGACTGGTCTGATCTGGCCCGGACATGGGTCGACACATCCCGGAGCGGACCCGGCCTGGATCCCGCATTGATCAGAACGGTCCTGCGACGGGACCGTCTGGCCCGTCTGAATTTCGTCGGAGAAATCGCCGGGGCCGCCGTGGTTATCGGCGTCCTCGTCTGGGCTCTACTGGCGCGGGACCTGCCCTGGTCCATTGCCGTCGCGGCCCTGGCTTTCACAGGATTCGCGGTGGCTATGACCCTGTGGTCCCGGCGCGGCGATCCGGGCGTCCTGACCGAAACACCCGAGGCCGTCCTGCTGTCCGCGATCGCCCAGGCGCGGCACGGGCGGCGCTGGGCCTGGGCCGGCGTCGCCAACAGTGTGGCCGCCTTCGCCTTTGTGGCCAGCATGACCATGCTGGACCCGTCAAGGGGCCCCTCCGAAGCCCTTTTGATCGCAATAACGGCCGGTCTGGCTGTCTGCATCGGCTTCTACCTGCGGCACGCGCGTCGTTGCGGCGACCGCATGAAAATCCATTCAGCCACGCTCGAGGCGCTCCGTGACGAGCCCCCTATTGAACCCTGAGGAACAATACCCGCGCCGCGCCATAGTCGCGGGCATCCAGTCGCTCGTAGCCGGGGGTCTCGATCTCGGGTTCGCCCGCGCCACGCTCGAACACGACGATGGCCCCCGGCTTCAGCCAGTGCTCCTCGACCAGCCGCGCCAGCGCCTGCTCGCCGAGTCCCTTGCCGTAAGGAGGATCGAGAAACGCGATATCGAACACCTCACCCGCCGAGCCCGGGCGTACGCCCAGATCGGTTGCGCTGCGCCGATGGACCCGGGTCTGGCCGAACAGGCTGAAGGTGTCGACATTCTCGCGAATGGCCCCGCGCGCCGCATCGTCGATCTCGACGAACAGGCAGAAGGCCGCGCCGCGCGAAATCGCCTCAAAGCCCAAGGCCCCCGAGCCCGCGAACAGGTCGAGCACCCGCGCCCCAACCAACGGCCCGGCCCAGGCCGCGTGCTCCAGAACATTGAACACCGCCTGCCGCGCCCGGTCGGACGTCGGCCGTGTGCCCTGTCCCTCCGGCGCGACGAGGGCGCGCCCCTTCAGGGCCCCGGCGACGATCCGCACAGATCAGCCGCCCGAGCGGGGTCCGCGGGGACCACCCGGACGCGGTCCGGTCGGCTTGCCGCCGGTGGGGCGCGGTCCGGTGCGGGGCTTGAAGTCGCGCTTGGGACCGTCGGCACCGCGTGGGGCAGCACTATCACGTGTAGCGAAGCTGCGGGTCGGGCGATCACCAGGGCCTCGCGACGTTCCCTTGGGCCCGATCATTTGCTCCTCGCGCGGCTTGAACACCCGCTTGGGCCGCTCGCCCTCAGGCGCGGACGGACTGGTCCCGGCCTTGAAGAAATGTTTGGGCCTGTCGTCCTCGCCCTCGCGCGGCTTCCAGGTCTTGCGCGGCGCGGCGGTGCGCGGTGCCGCCTTGGCCCAGCCCGCCTTCTTGGCCGGACGCTTGCCGGTCTCGGCCCGGGCGCTGCCCTCGGTCGCGGCATCGTGGGCCGCGCGGATTCGGCTGGGCTTGCGCGACGGATCGGAGATGGCCGACCCGGAGTTGCCCTTGACGATCGGGGCATTGTTGCGCCGTCCCGGCACCGGGGTCGGGGTCGAGACTGTATTGCCCTGCGGCAGGTTCTCCGGCCGGATGTGCTCGGACAGCATCTCGCGGATTACCCGCGGACCGACCTCCTCGACCGAACCGACCGCGAGGGTACCCAGCTGGAATGGCCCGTAGGCCAGGCGGATCAGCCGGTTGACGGTCAGACCCAGCGACTCCAGCACCTTGCGGACTTCACGATTCTTGCCCTCGGTGATCGAAACGCCGATCCACAGATTGGCACCGGCGCGCTCGCCCTCGCCCAGCGCCTTGGCTTTTTCAAGCCTGGCGTCGATGGGACCGTAGCGGACCCCATCGACGGTGACGCCGTCCTGCAGCTTGTCCAGCTGGTCCTGGGTGACGCGACCCCGGGCCCGGGCCCGGTACTGGCGCACCAGGGCCGAGGTCGGCAGTTCCAGCGCCCGGCTCAGCTCGCCGTCATTGGTCAACAGCAACAGGCCTTCGGTGTTCAGATCCAGTCGCCCGACCGAAATCACCCGCGGCAGCCCCCCCGGCAGGGCATCAAACACAGTCGGACGGCCACCCGGATCATTGTGCGAGGTCACCAGACCGGCTGGCTTGTGATAGCGCCACACCCGCGTCGCCTGGGCAGAGCCGATCGGCTTGCCGTCGACGGTGATGACGTCGTCGCGCGTCACCAGCACCGCCGGGGTCGCCAAAATCTTGCCGTTCAGGGCCACCTTGCCCAGACCGATCAGTCGTTCGACCTCACGGCGCGAGGCGATCCCCGCCCGGGCCATCGCCTTGGCGATCCGCTCGGCGCGTTTGGGTTCGGCCGGAGTCTTGGCCTCCTTGCCGTCTTTGCGCGGTCCATCCTTGCGGGGCGAACCGTCCTTGCGGGGGCCGTCCTTGGCGAAGGCACCCTTGCCGCCGGGCCGTTCCGGCCGCTCGTCAACGATCCTCGGCCTTGCGACCGAGTACCGTGGACCGCTGGTGGCGGGGTCGGAATTGGATTTGCGCGCCCGGTCATCTTGACGGGGGCGGGGCTTCTTGTCGTTGTCGTCTGTATGGCGGACCATGATGAGCGGTTCATGCGCATGGCACTCGACCTTGCGCAAGCGGCAGCGGACACCGGAGAGGTGCCCGTGGGGGCCGTCGTGGTCGATGAGACCTCCGGAACCGTGATCGCTCGCGGGAGCAATGGTCCAATCGGGGCCCATGATCCCACGGCCCACGCTGAAATCGTCGCCCTGCGCGCCGCCGCCCTGGCTCTGGGCAATTACCGTCTGACCGATCTGACGCTTTATGTGACGCTTGAGCCCTGCACCATGTGCGCCGGGGCCATCAGCCATGCGCGAATCGGCCGCGTGGTCTGGGGAGCCGACGATCCCAAGGGCGGCGCAGTCATTCACGGAGCCCGGGTCTTCGACCTGCCGACCTGTCACTGGAAACCCCGCACCGAAGGCGGAGTCCTGGCTGACGAGGGCGCGACCCTGTTGCGTAATTTCTTTCGCCGTCGCCGCACAGGAACGGTCGCCGCACCCGCCCGTTAGAACCAGTCGATGATAATGTCGGAGACCCTTGATGAAGTTCTCACCCGTCCACCTGTCCTGCATGATCAGCATGCTGCTCATGGTGGCGGCCTGTGACGGGCGTTCCCGGGCTGAATCGTCTGACAGTCGATCCAGTCGGTCCGAACAGGAAAAGGCTCTGGCCCAGCAGACCGCGCGGCACCTCACCGGGGCTGAACGGCAGGACGGCGTGCTCAACCGCTCCGTTCGCGCATTCTATCTCTGCAACAACGGGGAACGGTTGTCGGTGGATTTCGACAACCCACGCATGATGGCCACCGTGCGTAATTCCAGCGGCATCGCCGTGGACCTGCACCAGGAACGCGCCGCCGACGGCATCTGGTATCGCGCCAGCGGCTATGAACTGCGCGGCAAGGGCGCGATGGCCAGCTGGACCGCAGAAGGACTTCCGATCACCGATTGCCGGGCGATCGACTGACCGACCTCAGTCCCGCTGACCGAACTGCGCCAGACGCGCGTCCAGTTGCGCCCGCACTCCCGGCCAATCCTCGTCCAGGATGGCGAACTGGGCCGTGTCCCGCACCCGCCCGGTCCAGGTGATCTTGTGCTTGCGCAGCACACCTTCGTCCCGCGCCCCCAGCTTGCGGATCGCAGCCTGGCTGCCCGGGTTCAGCGCGTCGGTGATGATCTCGACCCGCACGGCCCTGGCATCAAACGCATGACCAAGCAGCAATCGCTTGCACGCCGGATTGATCGCGCCGCCCCGCGCCTCGGGTCGATAGAAGGTGGATCCGATTTCACAACGTCGGTGCTCCGGTCGTATCTCATAGAGACTGGTGGTGCCGACCAGCGCCCCGTCACTTTTGCGTCGGACCGCCCAGGTAATACGAGTCCCGCCAGCCATCGCCATCATCGCCGCCGACCACCAGCCGGCCGAATGAGGTCCATAGGCCGCTGCGACCATCACGTCCCACGAGGCCGGATCGCAGTCGAGCGTCGCCCGCACCTCGGTCTCCATCTCCGGGCGAAACGGTTCCAGCCGGACGAACGCATTCTCCAGAACGACTGCCTCCAGCTTCACGAGGCCCCCTGTTCGCGCAGAAAGGCCAGCAACTGTTCCGGATCGACATCGCGTTGGACAAAGGCCGCGCCGATCCCTCGCGCCAATACCAGTGTCAGTCGCCCACCCTCCGCCTTCTTGTCTCCGGCCATGCGAGTGACCAGCGCCCCGGCGGCGAATGTTCCGGCCGTGACGAGCTCCGTCGGCAGGCCTGCCGCCGCCAGTCCGGCCACAACCCGCGTGGCGTCCTCCGCTGGACACAGCCCCAGGGTCACGGAAAAACGGAAAGCGAGGGCACACCCCAGCGCCACCGCCTCGCCATGGGTCAGCACGGTTTCGTCGAAGCCCAGCTCCGCCTCCAGCGCATGACCGAAGGTGTGTCCCAGATTCAGCAAGGCCCGTCGCCCCGCTTCCCGTTCGTCCTCGCCGACGATAGCGCTCTTGATCTCCACCGAGCGAATCACGGCCCGTTCCAGTGCCGCGGGATCGCCCGCAGCCCCCACAGCCCCATCACCCAACAGCCAGTCGAAAAAGGGCCGATCACAGATCAGGCCGTGCTTCAGTACTTCGGCCCAGCCCGAGCGCAACTGGCGGTCAGGCAAGGTCGCCAGCACGTCAATGTCGGCCACCACCAGGCGCGGCTGATGAAATGCACCAACCAGATTCTTGCCGCGCGGCGTGTCGATGGCGGTCTTTCCCCCCACCGAGGAATCGACCTGGGCCAACAGCGTCGTCGGCACCTGGATGAAGTCGATCCCGCGCATGTACAGTGCCGCCGCCAACCCGGCGAGGTCACCGATAACCCCACCGCCCAGGGCTATGACCGTATCCCTGCGATCCAGCTCATAGGCCAGCAGCCGGTCGATCACCCGTTCCAGCTCTGCGAAGGATTTTGACGCCTCGCCCGGAGGCACTGTCAGAATTCTGGCTTTCAGTCCGGCCGCTTCGAGCGATGCCAGCGCCGCCGGGCCATAAATCGCGGCGACCGTCTCGTCGCTGATGACCACGAGTCGCCCCGGCACCAGCGGTCTGATTCGCTCGCCCAACCGGTCCAGCAGACCACGGCCGACGACCACCTCGTAGGGGATGAACCCGTGACCGGACACAGCGATCGTGGTGCTCACCTGGTCGTCTCCACGGCCCCGAAGGCCTCAAGTCCGCAAACGATCGCCTCGACCGCATCGGCGTGACCGCCGCCGGCAACGTCGACCACGACATCGGCCGTGGCATAGAGAGGATAGCGGACTTCGGCCATGGCTCTCAGCGCCTCAACAGGATCCCGACCACGCAGCAGCGGCCGGGTATCGCGGCGCTGCACCCGCTGCGCCACCACATCGAGATCTGCCCGCATCCACACCGTGGTCGCCCGGGCTTTCATCAGATCTCGCGTGTCCGGGTTCAGAATCGCTCCTCCTCCGGTCGCCAGAATCAGCCGCGGTCCCAGCAGCAGGCGCTTCATCACCCGCGCCTCTCCGGCACGGAATTCCGGCTCACCCAGTTGTCCGAAAATGTCCGAAACGGACATATGGGCTGCGGCCTCGATTTCCACATCCCCGTCAGCGAACGGCAGGTTCAGACGCCGGGCCAGCCGACGTCCCACCGTGGATTTTCCCACCCCCATCAACCCGACCAGGGCTATGGTGCGCTGGTGAACCGGAATCGCCACGACATCGCTCATGCCGGACCTTCCGGACGGCGACACAGGCAGACACAAGTTTCGGGAAGGGACAGACAGGCCGACATGATGGCTTCACCCTCTACATCAACCCCGGTGGCCGCAAGGTCCGCCGTCGGTGCAGCTCCCACGAATTGATGAGCATTCCACAGGTCGAGGCCTTTCTGGAGATGATGGCGGTCGAGCGAGATGCCTCGCCCCATACGCTCTCGGCCTATGGTCGCGATCTTGCCGATGCCGAAAGCGCCCTTACCGCCTCCGGCGGCCTGATGGATGCCGACGAAACTAGCGTGGAGGCCTGGTTCAGCGGACTGGCGGCACGGGGTCTGTCTGCGGCGACCGCAGCACGGCGACGCTCGTCGATCCGGCAATTCTACCGCTTCGCCCTCGCTGAGGGTTGGCGTCCCGATGATCCGTCGCGCCGGCTGGACGCTCCGAAACAGGGGCGAAGTCTGCCGCGCACCCTGTCCCGCGACGAAATCGACCGGTTGCTTCGGGCCTCAGCAGCCCGGGACGGCGCGGCCGGTGTGCGCATGGTGACTCTGGTCGAGCTGGCCTATGCCTCGGGCATGCGGGTGTCGGAACTGCTGGGGCTGAAGGTCGAGGCGGTCCGGCGCGATCCCGCCTTCCTGATTGTCCGGGGCAAGGGTGGCAAGGAGCGTCTCGCCCCGCTGAACCCCGCCGCCCGCGAGGCCGTCCGGACCTGGCTTCAGGTTCGCGACGCACGGCGTACCCCCGGTGCACCCGACAGTGTCTGGCTGTTTCCCTCGAGTGGGGCCAGCGGCCGACTGACCCCGCGGCGGTTCGCCCAACTACTGGACCAAGCGGCAGTAGACGCCGGGATCGACCCGGCCCGGGTCAGCCCGCACGTGCTGCGTCATGCCTTCGCCACCCACCTGCTGGAAGGCGGAGCCGATCTCCGGGTGGTCCAGACCCTTCTCGGTCATGCCGACATCGCCACGACCCAGATATACACCCATGTGGCCGTCGACCGGCTCACCCAGGCGGTGCGTCGCAATCACCCGCTGGCACGCGACGACTGATCCGCCGCTTGCTCACCGGCACCGGGGCCACTAGGTTCCGCCGCCTCCCCGGTGCCTTGCGCACCAGCTGTCCGGACGCCTTCATGGCCACCCACTATCTCGAATTCGAAAAGCCGATCGCCGACCTGGAGGCCAAGATCGAGGAATTGAGCCTGCTGTCGACGACATCGGGTTCGTTCGAGACCGAGATCGAGGGCTTGCGCGGCAAGGCCGAACAGTTGCGGACGAAGATTTACGCTTCGCTCGACCCCTGGATGAAGACCCAGGTGGCTCGCCACCCGCAACGGCCCCACCTGTCGGACTATATCGACGGGCTGTTCACCGATTTCGTTGAGCTGCACGGGGACCGCCAGTATGGCGACGATCAGGCTATTCTGGGCGGTCTGGCTCGCTTCAAAGGTGAGGCCGTGGTCATCCTGGGTCAGGAAAAGGGCAATGACACCGACTCGCGTCTGACCCACAATTTCGGCATGGCCCGGCCAGAAGGCTATCGCAAGGCGGTTCGTCTGATGGATCTGGCCGAGCGCTTCGGCCTGCCGGTCTTCACCTTCGTCGACACGGCCGGAGCCTATCCAGGTCTCGGTGCCGAGGAACGCGGTCAGGCCGAGGCCATCGCCCGTTCGACCGAGCGCGGACTGACGCTCGGCGTTCCGTCCATCACCACCATCACCGGTGAAGGGGGGTCGGGCGGAGCCATCGCCATCGCCGCGGCCAGCCGTGTGCTGATGCTGGAACATTCGATCTATTCGGTGATTTCGCCGGAAGGGGCCGCCGGTATTCTGTGGCGCGACGGAGCCCGGGCCCGCGACGCGGCCATGGCCATGAAGATCACCGGGCCCGACCTGATCGGGCTCAAGATCGTGGACCGGTTGATCACCGAACCTTGCGGCGGGGCGCACACGGATCACAAGGCGGCGATTTCTGCGGTCGGCGATGCGCTGAGCGAGGAACTGGCCGCCCTGGCGGGTCTGTCGCCCGATCAGTTGCGTCAGGCCCGGGCCGATCGTTTTTACGCCATCGGCCGCAACGGCTGACCGCGACCACCCCGGGTCTGTTTGCGCCAGAGCGACGCATATTCTCCGCCCACCCGGGCCACCAATTCCTCGTGCGTGCCCCGCTCGACGATCCGTCCGGCCTTGAGCACCAGAATCTGGTCAGCATCGGCGATCGTCGACAGTCGGTGGGCGACCACCAGCGTCGTACGTCCGGTCCGGGCCCGGCGCAGCGTTTTCTGGATCGCCGCCTCGGTGCGGCTGTCGAGGGCGCTGGTCGCTTCATCAAGGATCAGGATACTGGGATCGGCCAGCAGGGCCCGGGCGATGCCGACGCGCTGACGTTCACCGCCTGACAATTTCAGCCCACGCTCCCCGACGCGCGTGTCCAGTCCCTCGGGCAGGTCGCCGAGGAAGGTGGTGAGCTCGGCCGCTTCTGCCGCGGCCCAGATCGCCGCCTCGTCGGCATCAGGGCGGGCGAAGCCGATATTGGCGCGGATGGTGTCGTTGAACAGGGCCACGTCCTGGGGCACCAGGGCGACCGCGGCCCGCAGGGAGGCCTGGGTGACCTGACGCGCGTCATGGCCGTCGATCAACACCCGTCCCTGCTGGGGGTCCAGCAGCCGCAGGGCCAATTTGACGATGGTCGACTTGCCGGCCCCGGACGGTCCGACCAGGGCGATCGTGGTGCCCGGCAGGGCCGTGAAGCTGACGTCCTCCAGCCCGCTGGTCCGGGCGTCGTGACGGAAGCCGACCCCCTCGAAGGCGATGGTCCCGCCGCGGTGGGTGGTGTCCTTCTCCAGAGCCACCGCATCGGACGCATCGGCGACCTGCGGAGTCTGGCGCGTGACCTTCAGCATCTCTTCCATGTCGATGAACGACTGGCGCACCTCGCGATAGGCGAAGCCGAGGATGTTCAGCGGCCCGTACAGGGAGATCATGATCAGCACCGCGGCCATAACGTCGCCCGGGCCCATGCGACCCGCGGCGGCCTCGAACCCGGCCATGACGGCCATGACGCCGAGGCCCAGGTTCATGATCCCGGCCTGGATGGTGTTGAGCAGGGCCAGGGAGCTGTTAGCCTTCAGCGCGGCCCGGGTGTAGTCGCCCAGCGCCCGGTCATAGACCTGGGCCGAACGGCTCTCGGCCCCGAAGGATTTGACCGTCTCATAGTTCAGCAGAGCGTCGACCGAGACCCCGGCGGCCTCGGTATCGGCCGTGTTCATGGTGCGGCGATGCTCGAGCCGCCAGTTCGACAGGGCGAAGGTCGAGGCGGTGTAGACCAGCACCACGACCACGGCTACCGCCCCGAAACGCCAGTCATAGCGGGCCCCCAGCACCCCGGCGGCCAGTACCAGTTCGACCCCGGTCGGGACCAGGTTGAAGGCGAGGATCCGCAGCAGGAAGTCGACCGAGCGCGCGCCACGATCCATGGTCCGCGACAGCGAGCCCGAACGTTTGGTCTGGTGGAAGTCGAGCGACAGGCTCAGCGCATGGGCGAAGGTTTCAGTCGCGGCCCGGCGCTGGGCGGCGGAGCGCACCGGCGCGAACACGACGTCGGCCAGTTGCGGCGCGGTCGAGGACAGCAGACGCACCAGGGCCCAGCCCACGGCGAAGGCCCCGAAGCCCCAGCCGACGGCCACGGCGGTGCCCTGCCCCGCAGCCAGCGAATTGACGGCGGCCCCAAGCACCAGCGGGGCCAGAACGCCCAGCGCCTTGCCTGCCAGGGTCAGCAGCACGGCGGCGATCAGGCGCAGCTTCAGCCGGGGCGCGTTCGAGCGCCCGACCAGCCGCATCAGGTCGGCCAGCGCCTGAAACGTCGACGGGCCCTCGGGCTTCAGTCCAGAATCCCCGGTCGCCACTGCGACCCCGGGGTCACTGCGGTGACGTCCGGAGCGATCACCATGCATCGTCATGCGGCGTCATATGGACTGCGCCGCACCGGACCGAAAGGCCCGACGTGGCGGGCATCAGCCGCCGCGACCGCCGTATTTGGCATATTCCAGCCGGGCGATGGTGCGGTTGTGGACCTCGTCCGGACCGTCGGCGATGCGCAGGGTGCGGATCATGGCATAGGTCTCGGCCAGCGGGGTGTCGCTGGAAACCCCGGCTCCACCGAAGGCCTGGATGGCGTCGTCGATGATCTTCAGCGCCATGCGTGGAGCCGCGACCTTGATCTGGGCGATCTCGGACTTGGCGTTCCGGGCCCCGGCCTCGTCCATCATCCAGGCGGCCTTGAGCACCAGCAGGCGGCACATCTCGATATTGGTGCGGGCCTCGCCGATGCGCTGTTCCCAGACCGAATGTTCGGCCAGCTTCTTGCGGAAGGCGGTGCGGCTCAGCAGCCGCTGGCACATCAGCTCCAGCGCCACCTCGGCGGCCCCGATCACGCGCATACAGTGGTGGATACGGCCCGGGCCAAGCCGCCCCTGGGCAATCTCGAAACCGCGGCCCTCGCCGGCGATCAGGTTCTCGACCGGGACGCGGACATTCTCCAGCACCACCTCGGCATGACCGATCGGGGCCTCGTCATAACCGAACACCGACAGCATCCGGTCGATGCGGAAGCCGGGCGTGTCGGTCGGCACGATGATCTGCGACTGCTGGGCGTGGGTGGCGGCCTCAGAGTCGGTCTTGCCCATGACGATCGACACGGCCACGTTCGGGTGGGCCATGTTGGTCGACCACCATTTGCGGCCGTTGATCACATAGTGGTCGCCGTCGCGCACGATCCGGGTCTGGATGTTGGTGGCGTCCGAGGAGGCCACCTCGGGCTCGGTCATCAGGAAGGCCGAGCGGATGTCGCCGTCCATCAAGGGCTTGAGCCAACGCGCCTGCTGGGCCGCGTCGCCATACATATGGAGCACCTCCATATTGCCGGTGTCGGGGGCGGCGCAGTTATAGACCTCGGCCGACCACAGGGCCCGGCCCATCAGCTCGGCCAGGGGTGCATATTCGAGATTGGTCAGCCCGGCCCCGTGCTCGCCGGGCAGGAACATGTTCCACAGTCCGGCGGCCCTGGCCTCGGCCTTCAGTTCCTCCATCACCGGCGGCTGGCGCGTCGCATCCTCACGCACCTGGGCCTTGTATTCGGTCTGGCGCGGCAGGACCCGATCGTCCTGGAAGCGGCGGACCCGCTCCTGCCAGTCAAGGGCGCGATCACTGGGCTTGAAGTCCATGGCATTCATCCTTCCGGACGACGACGACCGCGGCCCCGGCGACGCCGGGGCCCGGCCCTCACCGCCTGTGGCGGTTGATCGCCCCCCGCAGCGGGCGGCGGGTCGAAATCAGCGCTTCAGAAGCGAAGCCAGCTTCTGGGCGATCATCATGTCACCGGCGATCTTCAGCTTGCCCTGCATGAAGGCCATCATCGGATCCAGATTGCCGTCCGACAGCGCCATGAAGTCTTCCCAGCTCATCGAGACGGTGGCGTCGGCGGGCTTGTCCTCATTGGTCACGGTATTGGGGCTGGACGCGCCATCAATATAGATCTTGCCGACATCACCGAGGTCGAGTTTGACGGTCTTGCCGAGACCGGAATCGTCGCCGACGGCGCCGCGGATGTGTTCGGTAACCTGAGCCAGATCAGCCATGGAATGTCTCCTGAGGATTGAACCCCAGACCTAGACCGCCCCCGCCCCGGTGCCAAGATCACCCGAGGTCAAGTTGGGTCATATCTGATTGCCGGCGGGCACGGCGACGCGCCGCGCCGGACCGGCGGCGGGAATGGAAGGGCAGGCGGAGCGCCGGGCCTTCGCCCGGTGTGCTTTGATTTTACCGTTTCGACGAAGACTGACGCTCCGCGTGGCGAGTTTTCAGGAGCCTGCGTCCGGTGGCGCTCTTGACGCCTTACCGCAGCGCCCCTGACGGGCGGGCCGGGCCTGTGACCCGGTCCCCGGACCGGATGCGTATCCCCCGCACCCCTGACCCCGCTTCTCCACTCCCGCCGCACACCAGGTCGCAGGCCAGGCGGCCCTTCCTTGCGACGGGACGCAGGCAGGATGGCATGGGGCTGGACCGGGGCGGGTGATTGGGCTGGAGAAATGGGGAAGGTGGTGCGGGGCAAGGGATTGGGGAGAGGAATCAGGCGGATTGTGCGCGCATACCTCGCATCCTCCCCGCCTTCGTCATCCCGGGGCAAGCGGCGCAGCCGCGCAGACCCCGGGACCCA
>TARA_R110002012_G_scaffold320787_1_pt1 | contig 15381 bp, 10 predicted proteins | sample TARA_R110002012 | Tara Oceans TARA_R110002012 (sample SAMEA4396515) | marine metagenome | biome: Westerlies Biome; feature: [DCM] deep chlorophyll maximum layer (ENVO:01000326); material: water (ENVO:00002006), including particulate matter (ENVO:01000060) such as... | depth 40 m
GATGATGGTAGTGGTACAGCCGCTGTGATAGAATTGGCCCGCGTGATGGCTTCCCACGAGTTTTCTTCCACTATTCTTTTCGTAGCATTCACCGGTGAGGAGCAAGGTTTGAAAGGTGCAACGTATCTGGCTGATAAGGCAATAACTAATAACTGGAATCTTGCCGCTGTACTCAATAACGATATCGTGGGAAATAGCAGTTCTTCCGAAACGCTAATAAAAGACAACCTAAAAATGAGAGTATTTTCTGAAACCATTCCAGTGGCAGAAACTGAGCAGGAAGGAAATATCCGCCGCTATACCAATGCAGACAATGATAGCAAATCAAGACAACTTGCGCGATATATCAAAGAGCTTGGCGAGCGTTATGTAGATCAATTTGAAGTGAAATTGATTTATCGAGCAGATAGGTTTCTTCGCGGAGGAGATCAAACTCCTTTTGCGAGAAATGCATTTACCGCTGTCAGGATGTCTGAAATGAATGAAAACTTTATTCATCAGCACGAAAATGTTCGCTTCGAAGATGGAATTCAATACGGTGACTTGCCGGAATTCATGGATTTCGAATACCTGAGAAAAGTAACCGCAGTAAATTTAGCATCTCTGGCATCTCTGTCAAATTCCCCTGACCAGCCACAGGAAGTTAAAATAGACGTCAGAGGCTTGAGTAATAAATCCACTTTGCTTTGGGAAGCTCCGGAAATCGGCAAGGTGAAAGGGTATTACGTGCTGATGAGAGAAACTTCTTCAGCCATGTGGGAGCGAAAATTTTGGACTACTGATACTTCTCTTACGATTCCTTACTCCAAAGACAATTACTTCTTTGCCGTGCAATCAGTCTCAGAATCAGGAGCCGAAAGCCTTCCTGTCTTCCCTACTCCACTTTCCAGATAGGAGCAATTCTTAATTAAAACAATTCCAAATTCATCCTAAAGCCAGCAGAAGTGGAACTGCAATGATTATATTTAGTTTACTATTTCAAACACTATGACTATGAAAGCTAAAGAAATCGTGACGCTACAGCGTTCCCTACTTATCGATACTGAGAAATTACTTAATAAACAGGTGGAAATGGAAGGTACTTCCTCTGCTTATTATCTTTCCATGGCTTCCTGGTGCCACATGATGGGATATGAGAACTCAGCTAAATATTTATACACCCATGCAGACGAGGAAAGAATGCATATGATGAAGATATTCCAGTATATCAATGAGGCCGGAGGACACGCGATCCAACCTGAGATTACAGGTATAAGACACAATTTCAATTCATTGAGAGAGATCTTTGAGCTGATTTTGGAGCATGAAATCAATGTGACTAGATCTATCAATAATATTGTAGATCACGCATTTTCCAAGAAGGACTTTGCTACGTTTAGTTTTATGCAGTGGTACGTCACCGAGCAGCGTGAAGAAGAAACAATGTCCCGAAGAGCGCTTGAACTTTTCGATATTATCGGAGAAGAAGGAGTTGGACTGTGGACTATAGATCAGGAACTAGGGAAGCTCCACGCAGCTGCCCACCCAACGGCATAAAAATTTACTAAAGCGGCTTTTCAGCCGTTTTTTTTTTGTTTTTCCTGAAATTGGTTCCATCAAAATATGCTTTAGCTAAATCTTCAGGTGATTTATTGTTTTCAAATTAGAAACATTTATTCCTCTATTCGTTTTTTCTTATTCATTCTTTACTATACCTTAATAAGGATTTTACTTTATCAAACCCAACAAATCCTTGTTTCTATGAGCTTCAATAAGAACCAAGCAGCATTTTTCCAAGCACTCAAATTGTCCTTGCCGAGCTACAATTCATTGGTTGATGAAATCGCAGAAATTTTAGAAATAAGCATCGATAGCGCTTATCGAAGAATCCGTGGAGAAAAATTACTCGATTTCAGTGAGCTGGAAATACTTTGCAATAAGTTTAATGTGTCAGTGGACACTTTTTTTAATCTCCATTCCAACAGCATTCTTTTTCAGGGAAATCAAAACGATTATCAGGAAAACAGCTTCATGAAATGGATGGAAGATGTTTTGGCACAGCTGAATTTGGTAAATAGTTTCTCCAAAAAACACATTTACTGGCTTGTGAAAGACATGCCTCCCTTTCATCATTATTATCATAAAGAACTTGCAGCTTTCAAGTTCTTCTTTTGGATGAAATCTATTCTTTTTACTGAAAGCCTTAAAGACACCAAGTTTTCTATCAGGAGTAATTCTTACGATCAATTTGCCGAAATCACCCAGAAAATTCTTCGGGCATACCATAAGATTCCTACTACCGAAATTTGGAATATGGAGGGGATCAACAGCACCTTAAGACAGATAGAATTATACCATGAAATGGGGATAATGACTTCCACTGAAGACACTCTTTTCTTATATAACTGCATGCACGAGGTCATTGACAATCTGGAGAAAATGGCAGAAAAAGGCAAAAAGATTCTTCCTGATCATCCTGAAATCGAAGGAGCTAACTACAATTTCTTTGTAAATGAATTCATTATCGGAGACAATACTTTTTTTGCAACAATGGATGAGAAAAAAGTTACCTATCTAAATCACAGTGTCATTTATTTTCATGGCACTTCAGACATTGCTTTTAACAATGGAATGTTCAGAAATTTGGAAAACCTCATAAAGAAATCCACTCAAATTAGTTTGGTAGGGGAAAAAGAGCGAAAACAATTCTTCAACAAATTGCGCAAAAAAGTAGCGGAAAGGATAAATGCCATTCCCATTGAGGAAGATTAATTCACAGTTACACTTATAATTCTTTTATATAAAGAAAAGATTCTTCTACTTTTAAATCTGATGTACCTCTATTATGAACACCCGAATTCAATATAGCCTTGCTCTCGTAATCATCACTGCATCTTATACCTCTTGCCAAAAAAGCAACTCGGAAAAAGTAATAGATGAGGAGAAAATGATTATTGCCAACAAGCCTGAGCCTTCAAAAAAGGTAGAAGGAATGGTTTGGATTCCCGGGGGAGAATTTTTGATGGGTACTAATGAAGCAGATGCATACGATGCCGAAAAGCCGGCTGTGAATCTTAAAGTGAATGGATTTTGGATGGATACCCATGAAGTCACTAACGCAGAATTCAAAAAATTTGTAGATGAAACAGGATACGTTACCGTGGCAGAAAAGAAGCCGGAATGGGAAGATCTAAAGCAGCAATTGCCTCCCGGAACTCCAAAACCCGATGAAGCACTTTTGGTAGCCGGATCAATGGTGTTCAGTCCACCGCACTATGCAGTTCCCACACAGGATATTTCACTTTGGTGGGTATGGGTGGAAGGTGCAAGTTGGAAAAACCCAGAAGGACCAACATCAGATCTGACAGGAAGAGAAAGCCATCCGGTAGTCCATATTGCGTATGAAGATGCTAAGGCATTTGCTGATTGGGCCGGAAAAAGACTTCCTACCGAAAATGAATGGGAATTTGCCGCAAGAGGTGGCGCAGAAGGTAAACGTTTTGCTTGGGGTGATGAATTGACACCAAATGGCCAATACTTAGCAAACACATTTCAAGGTAATTTCCCTAATGACAATGAAAATCTTGATGGGTTTGAAGGTACTTCGCCTGTTAAGTCTTTTGCTCCAAACACATTCGGTCTTTACGATATGATTGGAAACGTCTGGGAACTCACAGACGACTGGTATGACGCTCTGAAATACGCCAGACTAGCTGGACAGGCGCCAAAATTGGATTCGAATATGAAGCAATGCTACAACCCTGACAATCCCTACGCAATGGAGCGCGTGATCAAAGGCGGATCTTATTTATGTGCAGATAATTACTGCGTAAATTACCGACCGTCTGCACGCCAAGGTCAGGCATTCGATAGTGGCACTTCCAACGTTGGTTTTAGATTGGTAAAGGACGTTGAAGGGAAAGCAATCAGCATGAATTAAATTACTGAATTGTAAATGATTAAAACAGGGTTTTATTAATATACTGTTTCTGTAAGTAACTAGCATTCAAATTATTGATATAAAAAATAAAAGCGCAGATCTTATGATCTGCGCTTTTTCGTTATATGTAAAACTCTCCTTAAACTGTTAAGAAAATCTTTATCAGGCTAATATTAAAATTTACTTCACCACTTTCAATATGCCCTGCATGGTGTAAAAATGCCCTGGAACCGTACACACATAAGTATATTCACCAGGTTCGGTAGGCGCTATAAAATATATTGTTGTTAATTCACTTGGCTGCATCAGTTTAGTATGAACGAGTACTTTGCTGGTGTTTGGAATGTAGTCCTTTTGTTGACCTTCTAATCCTAGAGCCATCGCCGCCTCTCCCACTTCTATAGCCGTTCCTGGCATCACGATCACAAAGTTGTGCAGCATATCATCTACATTTTGAAATACCAACTTCACTTTACTCCCAGCCTTCACCTGAACCTGAGCAGGGTCGAACTTCAAGCCGGGTTTGGTTCCCATGTTTATCGTTATGTCTGCCTTACCATCCCATTCAGCGGGCATAGTCGTCACATGTTTACCCAGCTTTGGAACTGATGACTTATTAGCTGCTACCTGCTTTTTGGCTTCAGCTGCTTTTGCTTTTGCCTCTGCATCGGCCTGAGCTTTGGACACACTGTCCGCTGCAGCTTTCATTTTCATTTCATGTTCATGACGTGCTGCAACAAATGGTGCGATATCAATCTTCTCACCACCACCAAAATTATTCAGGGTATAATATCCCACTGTGTGAAGCAGTGGTTTCCCCTCTGTTGATCTAACTCCCTCTGCTTTAATCTCATGGATATAACCTAAGCGCAAATTATCGACGATCAAGCGGGCTTTCATCCCATCTTCAGAGACTACTACTCCAATGATGTCGCAATTTTCATTATTAATAACCGGGCTTCCATAAGCAGCCTGATACTTGTAAGTAAAGCCGGTCACCTGATAGTTAGATGGATCTTTTGCCAATTCCTTATTCACAGGTTCGGTAAATTCGATTTCGAATCCATCAGGCTTGGATTTGATAGTCTTCATTTCGAAAGGCATTCTGCCTGTCCAGACTAATCGCTGCAAACTGAATAACTCCTTACCAGTAGAGGACCAGCCACGGCTAGTCATGCCGACAAACATGGAAGCATCATTACCCCATACCATTCTGAGGATACCAGAAGAAAAGCCTTCTCTAAAAGGAAAAACAACACCTTGATATACTCCGTCAATTTTTTCAAAATCGACACGGGCAATAGTACTTTGTCCTTGATCACCCACGAAAACCTGATTGGCAAATGGCCCAAATCCACCTGATGTATTGTCATTCAAAAATCCGGAAGTTGAAATTCCCAGAATTCCATGTGGCAGCCAAATCGCCGGGGCCTTGAGCCCTGGTACACGCTTAGCCACATCATATAAAGGCTCCCCTGTATTTGGAATATCATTCTTCTTGAGCGTCACTGGGGAACCTGGTAAATCTGACCAAGCTAAGCTCTCAGCATTACCCAAGAAATCACCTTTTTCCACATGGGAAATCCTTCCTGAGCCCACCCAGTCTCCTTGATTTTCTGTATAAAAGAAATCTCCTTCCGCATTCATACCATAGCCAGCTGGCGAACGCATCCCTGCAGCATAGGGCATCATTTCTCCATCTGGAGTGATCTCTAAGGTCCAACCTCTCCAAGGCACCAAACTCACGCCATGCCCTAAGCTATTACTCCACCCTACATTCAGCGTAACTAGCATATTTCCATTTGGAAGAAATGTAGGACCATAAGAATACTCATGATAATTTCCCGATAGCGGCCAGGAAAATATTTTCTTATATACATCTGCTTCACCATCGCCATCCAAATCGCGTAAGCGAGTTAATTCACTTCTTTGTGTGACATAAATGTCTCCATAATGGTAGGCCAAGCCTAAAGGCTCATGTAGTCCGCTGGCAAACTTTTTATATAATGGCTTTTCGCTACCGGAAATTGTGGGGTTGGATACTATCCAAACCTCACCTCTACGTGTACAAATAGCCAAACTGCCATCAGGCAATGTGGCCATTCCCCCTACTTCTAAAATAACATCTTCAGGAACTGGTAGAGAGATCAATTTATAGAAATCATCTTCCGTCTCAGGCACCATCATGGGTGCAGTTTCCTGAGCTTTTAATTCAACTTGTCCGATTAATAGGCAAGCCAAGGCAAAAGCAAATCCTCTAGTAGTATTGAGTTTCATTAGATTTTTCATGCTTCTTCCTGTTAATTACCAAACAATTGAATATGTCACCTTGCCCATGTTGTCTTTCAACTGCATAGGCAAAATGAGTTCCTGAGTACCATCACTTGTAGATCGTAAAATAGGCGAAGTCTTCCTCTCAAACTCTATGTAATAGGATTTGTCATCAACTGCATAAAGTCCATTTGGCAATTTTTCAATTTTTGCTCCTTGAGCTACTAAGCAATAAAGTTGCTTACTTCCATCAGAGGTGACACTCAGCGAATGAACCAGTTTCTTTCCTGAATCCCGCGTTTCAAATGTTTCACGAATGCTTACTCCAGGCATTTCATAGGTGATCACGGGGTCACCATTGCTTAAAATTTCGTATTCTTTATAAGCAAATCCTTCTATCTCATCAGGCCATTCAGATTCCTCAGACGGAAGTATTGCCAAACTTGGCTTACCCACAAACTCAATGACATTTCCCAGCGGCAGCATCAGCTGAGTTTCGCCACGACCATACCACATTGGCGTTGTTTCCACAAAATCCCCTCTCCACACATTTAGTAATTCCCCTTTACTTAAATCAATTGCATAGTTTGCTCCGCCAGGCTCCCCTACTGCCACTGTGTGTGTGCGCTTCTCGCCATTGTGCATGATAAATCCGCGTTGCATTACCGCTTTGTCATTTACCTTCACTGCTATCTGTCCCACTGGATCATCAGCACGTAAAGGAACATTCAGAGCTGTTTTAGCAATGCCTTCCCCCTCTACAGTCAGTGTAATATCATTGCTCGGAGCGTACCAGTGTCCAAAAGTCTTGAAGTAATTCAACTTGATTTTATGAACTCCAGCAGCTAATTGAGTAGATCCATTTGCTTTGCCTGTCACTCCATCAACGTAAACCACTTCCTGGTCATCTATGAATAGTTTGCCCGCTCCGTTGATTACCCCTGGCGGAGTATCATCTGGAACCCATGCTAAATTCAGGTCAAAGAAATATTCTCCGGCGCTTGGCACTGTCAATGTAGCATCAATAGAACCTGAAAATTCATTTCTTGTAGCAGGAGCTAAATGAGCAAGAACATCAATATCCATTTTGCCAAGAGGAGTTGCTTGGGAAAAGTCGTTGATCGTTTTAATACCATCAAAATAGGAAAGTTTCATCCCTGTCAATGTCACCTTTTCAGCTCCATAGGTTTTGTACTTGATATCGCGTATCGCAACATCACCATGATCTCCCTGAATGACTAAAGGTCCAAGAGGTGACTCATCATCAAAAAAAGCAGCTTGAGTAGGTCCGGTTACTTCTATGTTCTTCTGAACCAGAACTCCATTTTGATGAACAGAAATAAATTTGGCATTTGAGACTTTTTTACCTTGCGAATCAAAGCGAGGAGCTCTGAACAAAATCTTTAATGTTTGCCAAAGTCCAGGGGCTCTACTCACATTGGCTAGCGGAGGATGACCTCCATACCCTTCACGACCTGTTCCTCTTGCTGCATCCCATCTCTGATAAATAGCCCCAGCATCCGAATATTTTGGGTTTTCTACTGCCCATGAGTCAAAAAGTTGTACCTCATATCTCCCTTGGAGATATACTCCGGAGTTACTTCCCTTTGGCATCATAAAATCAAGCTCCAATTCTAAGTCGCCATGTTCGAAGGTAGACTTAATAGGAAGGTCATCCCCTTTTTCGAGAGTATTTACCAAAACTCCCGTGCCGGGTGTGATTTTAGATTTGCCTCCATTAAGGTCATAAAAGACATCTCCTACGATGCTCCAATTATTTCCGGAAGATTGAAAATCGCTTAGATTTTGGAGTTGCAGTTCCTGAAATGGGATTGGACTCTCCTGTGCTTCAGATGCTATCGTCCTAAAAAAGAGACAACAACAAATCAAAAATAGTTTATTATTCATTATAGGTTATATAGGATACTCTTGACAAAGGTAGCTCACTATATAATTTAAAAAAATAGGATTATTCCAATTAAAAATTGACAACATTAGTATATATACAATAAAAAAGCAGGAGAATATCTCCTGCCCTTTATTTGAAAACTAAACCAACTATTATTTAACTACCACAATGAATTCAAAAATAATACTTTTATAATAGAATCAAAATTCCAAATAAAAATTTGTTAATATTATTTCTTCTCAGGGAAGTTTCCACGTTTAAATGCAATTCCTAATGCTAATCCTTGGGAAAATTGAATTTCACTGTCCTGATCCAAATCGTAGATCATCAAACTGGTCAAACTCACATTCACAAGATTGGAGACTTTCGCAGTCAAACCAAAATCTAAGCGATGGTCAATTGCATCAAAGGCAAAGGTTTCATAGTTGGCATACATTTGATATCTAATCATTAAAGAAAGATTATCAGATAATTTCTTATTGTAATCAGCCATTAAGCTAAATGCTAGCCACTCCGTTCTTACTGTCTCACCTATCTCGACACCATAGTTTTCCGGTACATTCAAATATAAATCTGTGTCCGTAACAAATGTCCATCTAGGTGAGAAAGGCGATATACGAAGGCTGAACTCCTCATTTGGCTTATATTCCACACCTAAAGAAGTGGTTAAATAAGCTGGATTTAAAAATTTGGAAATTAACACTCGGTCCTGGCCTTCCGGAAATTCGTAACCGGGAGCAAATTGTGAAAGGAAATTAACAGCAAAGAAATAATTCCACTTATCATTTATCTGATAGCCGATTTTGGAGTCCAAGAAAATACGGTCATTGGATTTGCGGCCATCCTCGTCTTTATTTTTCACCACACCATAGATAAGATCCATAGTATTGTCCCAACTCCACTTATCTTTTGCATAATTTGCCCGTCCGTTCAAATAGACGCCTAAAGCAATAGAGTTGACACCGCCACCTTGCCAGTTCCCACTGAAAGCGGCCTGATTAAGATTTAAACCTCCCGCTAATTCTTTCAGCCAATAGCTAGTATCTTGAGGTATTAAATCAGATTCTTCTTGAGCAAATATTTGCCCAGAGAACAAAATAAAGAGGAAAAGTGTAGAAATTCTTTTCATAATTAAGGGATGTTGAACTATTTCAATATAAATAAATAATATACAAATATGGAAAATGACTTGGAAAGAGAACTAATAATTCGAGATTATTTGGCGAGACAACGCACAACGCTTGCAAATAACCGTACCTTATTGTCCTTTATTCGCACTTCATTATACTTTTTAGTTTCTGGAACTGCCCTTTTTGAAGTTAAAGAATTGGACCATGTTAGAGACTTAGGATACTTGGCATTTGGATTGAGTCTGGTGTTCCTAATCGTCGGGTTTATTAGTTATTTCCGCATCCGTGAAAAGCTTAAAAAAGGCAACTACTTAAAAATGTAATTAATGACTTTTGAAATCGGTCTCGTCTTTTCAATTATAGGAATTGCAATTATTCTATTTTTTACAGAAAAATTCACAATAGATACAGTTTCCATCGGGGTTATGGTGGCTTTTCTGCTAACAGGAATTCTGGATGTAGAAGAGGGACTATCTGGATTTTCCAACCCTGCTACAATTACTGTCGCTGCAATGTTCGTGGTATCAGCTGCCATATTCAATACTGGTCTCCTCGACAGCTTCACCCAAAAATTAAGCTCCCAAGCCGGCAAGAGTACCGGTCACCTGCTATTCACTTTGATGCTGTCAGCTGGATTTCTGTCAGCATTCATTAGCGATACCGCAGTAGTAGCTCTGTTAATGCCTGCAGTCATTCGCCTTAATAAAACTGATAATATTCCCCCATCAAAACTACTTATGCCCCTGTCTTTTGGCGCGTTGATGGGCGGTATATGCACGCTGCTGGGAACCAGTACCAATATCTTAGTCAGTGGAATAGCAGAAAAAGCAGGATTGCCTTCTTTCGGGGTATTCGAGATGAGTTTGATGGGATTAGTGTTCTTTGCCACAGGATTAGTATATATGCTGACTATTGGAAGATGGCTGACCCCAACTAGAAAAGCAAAAACTGAATTGGGGGAAAGTATACAATTTGGAAATTACCTGTCAGAAATAGTTATCCTCGAAAATTATGGACAGCTAAATGAACCTCTTCTAAAACAGGCCATATTCAATAAATTGCCGATAAAGCCTTTGCAGATCATTCGTGTCGATGGAAACAAAGTACGGGTATATCCTAATACATCCATTCAGGAAGGTGACATAATCCGCATCAACTGTGACAAAGAAACATTAGAAAAGATCAAATCCACCGAAGGCATAGAGCTCAAAGCAGACTTGAAATGGGATGAGCAAAATATTACCGACGAGGAAGAAAGACTTTATGAAGCGCTAGTAACCCCTAACTCCTTCCTAGTGAATAAAAGCATTAAAGGATTAAACTTCAAAAAACTATATAATCAGGTTTTAGTAATTGGTATAAGGCATAGATCTGATATGCTTAATTCCCTTCTTTCCAAAACAGCCTTAAGAGCTGGCGATATCTTACTTCTCAGAGCAACTGAGGAATCTATTCAAAGTGTGGAAAGCAGTGATGATTTGTTGCTTCTTTCGGAGACTAAAAATAAATCACTAAATAAAACCAAAAGTATACTTACTTTAATTGTATTAGGCCTAATTATTGGCTTAGCCTCATTTGAGGTATTCCCGATCGTAGTGACTGCCGTAGCTGGTGCTATCACCTTGATCATGCTTAGGTCGCTAAGTACAGAGCAAGCCTATAAAGCTATAGATTGGAAAGTAATTTTGATGCTTGCGGGGGTTTTATCAATGGGTTTGGCACTGGAAAAGACGGGTGGATCTCAGTTAATAGGTGGATCAATAGTGGAAAGCGTAGGACAGTTTGGTCCAAGAGCTGTTATGAGTGCACTATTTGCTTTAACATTTATCATGACAAACGTGATGTCAAATAACGCTACTGCTGCACTACTTGCACCTATTGCTATCAGTATTGCTGCTGCACTGGAAGTGGATTCCAGGCCTATGCTTATGGCAGTTACTTTTGCTGCAAGTCTTAGTTTTATGACTCCGATGGGATACCAAACTAACACTATGATCTACACACCAGGCAATTACAGGTTTAGCGACTATATAAAGGTCGGAACTCCATTAAACTTATTGCTTTGGATAGTTGCAACCTTCGGCATCCCTTTCTTCTTCCCTTTCTGACCTGGGTATCCAATCACTTTCTTGAAATCCTAGATCTCATCAAAAATGATAACACTGGATTGAGGATCTAAAGAAGTAAATTGAATACATCTTTCACTTAAACCATGTCATTGTAACTTGAAATTAGCGGCAGTAGATATTGGCTCAAATGCCATCAGGATGCAAATTACCAGTGTAACTCAATATGAGGGAATCATTAAATTCAAGAAGCTGGAATATCTACGGTTTCCTCTTCGATTGGGCTTAGATGTATTTTACAGTCAAAAAATTTCTGAGATAAATAGAAGGAAATTTGTCAAGCTGATGAAAGCTTTTAAAATCCTGATTGATCTCTACGAAGTGGATGATTACATGGCTTGCGCTACTTCTGCCATGCGTGAAAGTGTAAACGGAAAAGACATAGCAGCAGAAGTAAAGGAAGAGATAGGATTAAAAATCAACATTATTGATGGAAACAAGGAAGCTGAACTCATCAACAAATCACTGAATAAGTTTTTTGATGAAAAGACCTATTTACATATTGATGTAGGTGGAGGTAGCACAGAATTAAATATTTATAAAAACCGTGAAAAGATAGCTTCAAAATCGTTTCAGATCGGCTCCGTGCGGGCCTTAGAGGATAAAGTTGCAACTCCGGCATGGAGCTCTATGGAAAACTTTGTGTTAAAACATTTATCAAACTCTCCCACTGTCACTTCCATAGGAACTGGCGGAAATATCAATAAGATTTTTGAGCTCTCCCTTCCAAGCAAAAACAAGCGTTATCTGGATTATGAAAAAATAGAAGAAGTGCTCGGCCAATTGCAGTCACTAACCTTTGAAGAGCGGGTGAATAAGCTAAATTTAAATCATGATCGTGCGGATGTGATTATTCCTGCCGGAAAAATATATCAGCGGGTGATGAAAGCTGCGAAATCCAAAAAAATGATAGTACCTGATCTGGGTTTGAAAGATGGAATCATTCAAGTGCTGTACGAAAGGAACAAAATCAAAAAGCCCCTATAAACGGGGCTTCTATATTTTAATCCACAAGTTTTACTTGCATCACATTTTCTACATCAAGATTGAAGAACTCCCGATGGACGTTAAATTCAGGCTCATCTCCTACTGGAAATTTAGCCAGATATGTTCCATCTTCCTGCATCACATAGGAGTTTACATTATCCCGAAGATTGTAAGCCAATATGTTCATCAACTGCTTTTCAAGCAATGTCGATTCGACTTTGAAAAGTGCCTCTAATCTCTTATCAAAGCTTCTTACCATCATATCAGCACTTCCAGCATAGGTTTTAGTATCGCCATTATTATGGAAATAATAGATTCTGGAGTGTTCCAGAAAATCACCCACAATGGACAATACCTCAATATTCTCACTTAATCCTACCCTTCCTGGCCTTAAACAACATATTCCTCTAACAACCAACTTGATAGTAACTCCTGATTGGGATGCACGATACAAAGCATAAATGGTTTCTGAATCCTCCAGTGAATTTACTTTGATAAAAATTCCGCTTGGAAGACCATTTCGTGCATTTTCTGCTTCCTGCTCTATATACTCAATAAGTTGATTTCTCATATCGCGTGGAGCTGTAATGAGATTTTTATATTGGGTTGGCATGGAATGACCCGTGATTACATTGAAAAACTCTGAAACGTCATTTGCTAATACCTCGTTGGTAGTCATCAGACCGATATCTGTATATAATCGGGCTGTATCTTCATTATAGTTACCGGATCCTAAGTGAACAAAACGTGTAATCTCACCACCATCCCTTTTGACAATTAGAAGAAGTTTGGTGTGAGTTTTCAAATGGGAAATGCCGTATATCACGAAGCATCCCGCTTTCTGCAATTTTTTCGCTTCACGGATATTATTCTCTTCATCAAATCTAGCTTTTACTTCAAACAGCACTGAAACATGCTTCCCGTTTTCTGCCGCCTTCAAAAGTGCTTTTGTGATTCTACTATCTTTAGCTAATCTATATATCGTCATTTTGATAGCCATCACATCAGGATCTTCTGATGCTTTTTCTACCAAATCCAAAATAGAGTCTATGTTATTATAAGGATGGTGAAGAAGAATATCTTTTTCCTTAAGAACATCAAAAATATCTGCAATACCTTCATCCTGATAGGACAATGGCTTTACAGGTGCAGGAATTTGGGGTAAACGATCACGGAATTTCTTATTGCCAACGATCTGCCAAAGGCCGGTAAAATCAATAAGACTTTCTCTCTTCACTAAAAAAACAGAATCCATTTTCAGGTTCCATCTTTCCAAAAGTGAATTCATCATCCATTTACTATACCCCTCCTCTATTTCTATCCGCACCACACGCCCACTCTTTCTCTCCATCAATTTCCGCTTTACTTCTTCCAGGAAGTTAGCATCCATATCTTCACTTTCTTCCAAAGTAAAATCCCCATTTCTGGTAATTCTAAAAAGACTAATTCCCTCAATTTCTACATTTCTGAAAAGTGATATAATATTTTCGCGGATCACCTCCTCAATAGGAACCAGCAAAAGAGAATCCTCTCGTTCAATTTCAAAAAAACGAGGGATATTCGCAGGAATTTGAACAAAACTCATCTTGCGCATATCCTGTCTGTCTCCAGGACTGGTCGTCACTACTCCAAAAACCAATAGTTTGTTCATCAGAATAGGGAATGTTCTATACCCATCATAAACCATAGGAGTAAGCATAGGATAGATCGCTTTCACAAAATAATCATGAACTTTCTCCTGCTCCTTTTCCGTCAGTTTAGACAGATTGCAAAGTACAACTCCTTGGCTCTGCAACTCCGGCATCATGACTTGGGAGAAATGCTCATGCTGGGAATTGTGAAAAGTATGACACTCATTCATCAACTTTGCCTTGAAAGGCTCCTCCCGAAGACCTGAGTAATCAACTCGTTCTTTATCGTAATCCAGGTAGTTATAAAGAGACCCTACTCTGATCATAAAAAACTCATCCAGATTGGATGCAGTTATTGCCAAAAATTTAAGTTTCTCAAAAATACTACGATGCTCTTTTTTTGACTGATCAAGCACACGCTCATTAAATTTCAACCAACTTAAATCCCTGCTTACCAGATCACTCTGTTGTATAATCGAATCGTATTTTTCAACTACTTCCAATTTCATTGCATTCAAGTTTTATATTATGAAAGCAAGTTAACTTATGCTTTCTTATTTTGGGTTTATGGTATTGTTAAGAATTAAAAAAAGGGGCTTTCCAGCCCCTTTATGAATGATTAGGTATCGATTTTGGCGTATTTCGCATTTTTCTCGATAAAATCTCTCCTTGGGGCTACTTCATCTCCCATCAGCACACTGAAGAGATGATCTGCCTCAGCCGCCGACTCAATGTTCACCTGTTTAATTGTCCTTACATTTGGATCCATGGTTGTAGTCCAAAGTTGCTCAGGGTTCATTTCACCTAGACCTTTGTATCGCTGAATGCCCACACTATCTTCTTTTCCATCTTTGGCCATTTCGGCAGTAAGTACTTTCCGCTCCTCTTCTGTCCAGCAATACCTCTCGTCTTTACCTCTTTTCAATAAATATAATGGAGGTAAAGCAATATACACGTAGCCATATTCAATCAATGTCCTCATGTATCTAAAGAATAAAGTCAGTATCAACGTTCTGATGTGAGATCCATCAATATCAGCATCCGTCATAATGATGATCTTATGATATCTCAAGCTGGTTAGATCTAACTCTTTGTCATCATTTACTGTACCAATCTTCACACCCAAAGCCGTCAAAATATTTTTGATCTCTTCGTTATCGTAGATTTTATGCTCGTGTGCTTTTTCAACGTTAAGAATTTTTCCCTTTAAAGGCAAAATAGCTTGAAAGTCACGATCTCTTCCCTGCTTGGCAGATCCACCTGCAGAGTCCCCTTCCACCAGATACAATTCACAAACGGTAGGATCACTATTCGCACAATCGGCCAATTTACCTGGCAATCCTCCACCTCCAAGCACGTTCTTACGCTGCACCATTTCACGCGCTTTACGGGCTGCATGTCTGGCTTG
>TARA_R110002012_G_scaffold288945_1_pt1 | contig 15373 bp, 15 predicted proteins | sample TARA_R110002012 | Tara Oceans TARA_R110002012 (sample SAMEA4396515) | marine metagenome | biome: Westerlies Biome; feature: [DCM] deep chlorophyll maximum layer (ENVO:01000326); material: water (ENVO:00002006), including particulate matter (ENVO:01000060) such as... | depth 40 m
CTTCCCCTCCAAGCGGAAAATGTAGCACATTATCAGGCAGTTCTTCGTCTTCGATCTCTTCTTCGTCCCAGGGGGGTGCTGAGACGGTGGAGAACTTCTTTACAAGCCCTTCCAACGTTTCGATCACGTCTTCTGCGTCTCTGGGGCTCCACCCGTCAGGTAGGTCGTCTTTTGCGAGCCAAGAGTTCCAGTTGTTCAGTGTAAAATCAATAGATCCATAAAGAAGTTCCATTTCAAATTTTGTAAAATGTGTTGGTTCACTCACTTCTGCCTCCTCAAATAGTCGATCTGAAACTGGATGTAGCGCGCCGCCTTCTCAAGATCTTCAATGGCGCTCTCGTTCTTCTTTCCTGCTCGGAGGACATACTTGATGACGTTTCCAAGAGAAAAGTTTAGGTCGTATGCCTCAATAATCTTAATTGCCTCATAAATGTTGCCTTCGCCTCCATAGTAGTCCGGATGATTTGCAGAGTTGTGGTTGTATCTTTCTAAGTCCTCTAAACCACGCCTAGTCTGGTCTTCTGTGTAGGCATCTGCATACCCTTGGAGCGCCCAGCAGTTCATTTTCATTATTCAGCCCTCACAACTGCCATGATGTGGTTTCGCTCAACAAGATGAAACTTATTGCTAGAAAGCTCAATCTCGCGGATAATATGCGTAGGAAGAACAACTACATCACCATACTTGTATTCTCCCTCTGGGTCCCTTACCACAGAAACCGCTTTGTAAGGGCTCTCAGCAGGGCGGTAATCTTCTGGCAACGCAATAGAATATGGGTTCTCTTCTTCTTTGTCGAAGCTAAGCTCAACCTGAATCCAGGGGGCCTTGGTGTCTAGAATCATTTTACTTCTCCTATATATTTATTAATAAGTCTTTTATTTGTGTGGTAGGTTGGCTCGTCTAGAAACGCAGCGGTTAAGCGCCCACACTTCTTGCAACGGAATCGAACAGCCACATGTTCTAGTGTAGCTTCTATATGGCTTGTTGGCAAATAATAATGCTCACCACCCTCGGGACACCTATGTTTTTGTTCCCAACGGGGGAGTAAAAAGTTAAATTTCACTCTTAACCTCACTATAGTGAGATAACACCCCAAATAGAATATGTCAAGTGTTTATTCCGGCAACGTCAGAACGGAGACAGAGTAGCCATCTAAGCCAGCTGTACCTTTCCACGCTCCATCGTCCTTGCGATAACCTCTTGAAATGCTACTTTGGATTATGGTCGTGTTCCCTGGGTTGTGAGCAAAAGCAAGATAGGTGTGTCCTGTGGCTCCGTTTTGGAACCTGTCGTCTTCAAGGCCGCTATCACTACCAGCGTCCAAACGGCGCCATCGTTGAATTATATGCCAGCGTCCGGGTGTCAAGGGAGGGGCGTCGACACCCTTGCCGACCATTTCGACGTATGCAGATTCGCCTCCAAGTTTCTCCTTCACTGCCTCTATATTAGACCAAGGCTTTTCCCCGTCATAAATATTAGCTTTTTCCCACCATTTGTGGTCATAAGCTGCATAGGCAGAAATATGATTTGCTTTAATCTCGTGTGCTATGTCTAGAACCCACACTGCCACAAGCGTGCAACATGGAAGATTTTGCGAACGAGAAATGGTATCAATACTCTGCCCTTTATCTAGGGCTCCAAAGCCTTTTTTTGTTATGCTCATCTTCTATTCCTTAAGAAAAAAATCTAAATGCTGAAAAAACTCTTCAACATTTTTATAGCCATGGAGACGATAGGGTCGGATTTGTCCATGCTCTCCACTTTAGCCAAAAAATCGCTACCCGTCAAGGTAGAGCGGTAGTACTCTTCATTGCCTATAAGATATTTCTTTACCATGCCCATCTCGGCTATCTCTACTTCCATACTACCATCAGAATTCGGCTTCACATCATATCCTCCAAAAACACTTTTTGGAATCGAGTTAAGCAAAACTTTTCCAAAAGTCTCTATTATCTTGTCCACTGGCAAGTATTTAGTTAAGATGTTAGCCTGTGATGCTTTTTTTACAAACGTTGGCACGGTCATCAACCCCTTTCTTTCGGCCATCGGGACTAAGTCGCTTGACACTGCGCCCCAGATAGGCTCTGCTCCCAGTTCTGATTGGAGAAGGTTCATCGCACCGAGAACTGATCTAGGGTTGCCAGCAATCGCAACAAGCTTATTCAAGCCACTCCTCTGTCGTCTTATCGCGACAACCCCGCCTTTCTTTCCAAGTCTCCCAAAGAATGTCCAGCCTTGAGCCCTCCTTAGGAAAAGATCTTTTGTCCAAGCGCTGCCAGTAGCTTTTTCATAGCTGCTGCGAAAAATTTCATATAGATCTTGGAATTGCTCGCAGTCTCCTAAATTGCTATAGTTGTGGCCTGACTCCTCGCAAATATCCTTAAGTGTAAACCTAGACACAGAAGCGCTTGCGCCTTCTGCGGACTCGTTTACAAATCTCTTCCAGTTGGAGATAAAGCGTTTCATAATACATTAAATAGTATTATGAAACGCTTTATCTTTAGACAATCTCGCAGCTTCCGCCCGAACATGCCAACTCGCCGGAAAGGTCGGTTTCGTCGTCCAACTCCACGACGTTCGTGAGGTCAACGTTGACGAGACTTTCCATTAGTCGGGTATATGTCTCTTCGTCACAATCTTCAAATGGAGCTTGAACGTAGGTGTGGTCGGAATAAGGAAGGACAGAGAGTCCGTTGTAGCACTCACGGTTTTTCCACATCCATTCCCCAACCGATTCCCACTCTCCTTCTCGAATTGTAACAGTAGCGGAAACGTTGTGTGTGTTCTGGCCCTTTCTATGGCCTCCACGAACCCACTCGTTGCTCACCCGCCTAACACGCTCTAGCATCTGCAAGGCGCTCTCAGAACGGGTAATAGAACCGTCTGGCGCCCTCTGTGGAATGCTAATCACGGCTGTATCGTGGGGGCGGAAGTATTCATCCTCAACTAGCTCTGGGTGGGCATCAGAAAGGTAGTTGTAAATCGCCTCATTCTTACCAACACGAATACGACGAATGTAGTAGTCGTTATGCCAAGCGTGAATGCCTGAAGAAGTCCCTAAAGTCAGGGAAGTCGTACCTGCTGGTTTCACGCAAGTACAACGAGCAGCGGGCCTAATTCCAAGAAGTTCGGAAACGCGAGCATTTTCTGTCTTTACCGCCTCGGAAGCAGCTGCCATATCAAGGTCGAGGACGGCACCGGAAGCAATGCCTGTCATAGAGACCCCAATAAGAGAGTCTTTTTCTGTGTTTCTCTGCCAAACTGGGCGGAGATAGTGAAAATCGGTGTAAGACGCTTGTAGGGTGCCAATGAAAGCAGCAGCGCGAACACGGTCTTCGTAATCTTGCTGATTCTCTACACCAGAAACGTTGATTTCAGTTAAATTACAGAATTGATAGGGGCGAAGAGCAATTTCACAACACGGGTTAGTCCCCCAGTCCTTGTCAAAGGTGAAGTAAAATCCAGGCTCTCCAGCGCCAGAAGCTTTGACACGAGCCCAAAGCTCCATAAAGAACTCTTTCGTCACCTTGTGTCGCATGAGCACAACAGAATTGTTGGCACGACCGCGTTGTGGATTAATCTCCCACCAATTCCCTGATTTTGCGGCAATCATTTCATCGTCATCTGCGGAGAAAAGACAAATAAGGGCAGCACGACGAATGCCTCCTGCGAGAACCGCATCAGCGATATGACACACAATATCATGAACTTCGATTGGACTTAGCTTGTCACCATTTTGCTTCGTGTCAAGTATGCCCTCAACTTTCACAAGGCACTCTTTTAGCGGTTGGGGCCCTGGAGCTTTCCCACCTGACGTTACCAACCGGCTTCCCTTGGGCCTAATGTCCGAGAAATCGAAACGTATCTTGGAGGTGCCGTTAAAGTAAGAAAGAATAAGCATCTTTACCGCGTCAGCCCAGCCTTCGATGGAGTCTCCAATAAGATAACGACGGGTTCTCTTAGCATTCGGACGACTGATTTCGGGCAGTTTCTCGATGTGGTGTCTCTGGACAGAGTATCCAACACCTGTGCCTCCTAGAAGGAGAAACATGGCTTCGCAAAAAGCACGAGGGTCGTCAATGGGCATATAGGCACAGTTGAAGACACGGTTTGGAGCGACCTCGATAGGCTTGCCTCCAAACTGCATCGAGCGCATAGAAGGAAGGACCTTCTTATCATATACAAACTCGTAAGCTGCGTCTATTTCGTCCCTGAGCGCAGGGTACTTCTTTATATGCATTGCCTTGTTCCTATCGACGATCTCCTTAAAAGACTCTCGTCGATGCAACTCTTCTACATATTTAGCATACTTCATATGCACTGTGATGTCTGACAGTATTTCAGTCGATAAATCCATTACGTTCTCCCTCTTTGTCCGTTTTTGAATTTCTTATATTTCTCTTTTAGAATGTCTGCTTGGGATTTGAGAGAAGGTTCGCCCTCTCCCCCGTTGCCAGGAGGTAATACTTTAATCTTTACATTACTTGTATCCATAAAGATTGGGTATACTAGACCATCCGGCCCATTTCTGTTCTTGGCTACAAAAACCCTACCAGAATTAGAAGTCTTGTCCTCCGCTGTCCTGGATACTGTAAATATCAGGTCAGCCACAAAACATTTGCTAAATGCTTCAGAAATCGCCTCCATTGTGATTACCTCCGCGTTTAACCCAGATCGGTTTGTTTGTGAAGCTGTCCATATTGGGCATTGGAACTCCTGCCCAATACCACGAAGCTCTTCGTAAATAGATTCCAACTCATTCCTTTTTTCCTTCCTGATGGTCACTGGACGTAGAAGGTCCCCGTAATCAACGATAATCAGGCCAGGCTTAAACCCACGATTGCCAAGCTTTTCAAGATGGTTCTTAATTGTCCTAGTAGAGGCAGACTTAGTTGGGTACTCTTTAACGATCAACTTACCCTTCACGTCCCCAATTTTATCAAAAATAAGGTCTTTGAAGCTGAACAGATCTCCTAAGGGTACCCCGGTAATACAGCTATCGTACCTAGATGCGATTGTCGTGTCGCTAAGTTCAAGGGTATAGTGAACAACGTTTATGCCCTCCATCAGAGCTTTCGCCCCAAGGTGAGTCAGGACCATCGACTTGCCCGCCCCAGTGGGAGCGATCACGACACCTAGTTCACCGCTGCCTAAACCACTCTTGCAGATTTCATCGATCTCCTTCCAACCAGTGGTAACAGGGTTCCTAGCTTTGAACTCGAATCTACGTTCGAAATCTTTAATGTACTCGTAACCAAAGTTAGAATCACTGCCAAGTACCAGCGCATCGTTAATTATCTTAGAAATTTCGTCGAAAGAGCACGTCTGGAGCAAGTCAACTGACTTCAGCATCGCGCCCTTTAGCTTCTGCTTTCGGCAAAAGTCCAGAGCCTTGTCTTTGATGAACTCCGACTCTCTGAGTCTATCCGCTACCATTATTCTCGCAAAATAGTCCCGCACCTGCTTTTGGATACCTTCGCTCTCTTTATCCAGATCAGACTTTAAAATCGTAGCAAGAATCTTCTTTGTCGGATGAACTCCGTACTTTTCTCGGTAATCTACAATTCTGTTTGTGAAAGTACGTAGATACCCTAACTCTAGAAATGTAATATCAAAAACTTCCAGGATTTGATCTGCGAAGGGCCGATCCTCCAGGATTAGAACACAAAGTGCCTCTTGGAAACTTTTCCCAAAATGACTAAAATCGTTACGCTGCATTTATACCTCCCCCCAAACATAACTCAAGAATTTGATCCTGCAATGACCTTTCTCATTGCTATGATTAGATCAGAATTGTCCCATTCCCCAAAGCCGTCAATCATTGTCATCTTCCTAAATTCGGTCAAATTGAGTTCTGACTCGCTGTTCTCTAAAATATAATTCACTTGGGATTTCATAGTTGGAGATAAGGAGGGGCTGTAAAGCTGCATGAGCTTGTAGTTCTTTTTGACAACATCAATATCTTTAAGTATTCTTCTGTGGACCAAAAGCGGCTTTTCGACTGCTTCGCAGTGTTCTATGATATCCTCTATTAAGTAGTCTTTCTCCTCTCCCATGAAAGAAAACCTTTTAGAAATTGTTTTTAAGCCCACGCCTTGGACTCCCTTTAGATTGTCAGAGTTGTCTCCAACTATAGCTCTCGCAAGAGCAAAGTTATTAGGATGTATCCCGAACTTCTCTACCACTGTGTGCTTATTGAGTACTTCGTTCTGTGTTGGGCGGTATATGACGGTCTTATCGTCGCAGAGTTGATAGAAGTCCTTATCACTAGATATAATTATCTTTTGGTAATCTCTGGTTCTCTTATTCTGTACAAGATACGAGATTATGTCATCTGCCTCGACATTCTCTAGACAGAATTGGGATACAGGCAACTGGTTCAGATACTCTGATAGTCTTACTTGCTGCCAGATTTTATTGTCCCTCTCTTCTTGAAGAGTAAGGTTGTTCACTTGCCTGTTAAGTCGCAAAGGGGCTCGACCAGCTTTATAATTCTTGTCGATATTCTTCCGCTTTCTAGATCCCCCTCCACAGTCCCAAGCTATAAATACCTTATCTGGTTTTATTTCCCTACAGAACTTTTGTAGACTCTTCAGGAACCCTTTAACTCCCCCGATGGGTATTCCATTCTCTGAGAGGCTGGGGTCTACTATATACGACCGTAGATAGATGTTCATACAGTCTATTATCATTACTCTCTTCACGTTTCCCCCTAATGAACGGTGAGGGTGGGATTTGAACCCACGGAGGCTGTTACACCTCGCCGGTTTTCAAGACCGGTGCCTTAAGCCTCTCGGCCACCTCACCTTTTGCTATTATCCCTCTGCAGCCGCTGCGTCAATATCTTCAAAAGATTCGATGCTGCCCTGCCTGTCACGATACTTACCAATGACTTCTACGTCCATTAGTTCCAGTACCCTGCTCTTAAACTTAGGATCTTCTAGCTTTTCCATCCATCTGGTGGCTTGGAACTTTTCTGTTGTCCCGTCTTCGTAAACTAAGGAATACCATGCGCCAGACTGCTGGATGTGTTCTGAGCCCTTAATCGCTTCAAACCATGATTCCTCATCTAAAATTCGTACTTCGTCTGCACCCCACATAATTTGGAAAGTACATTGGCGGCGTTCTGTACCGAACCTGGACTTCTTAAGTGTAGCCTTAACCTCCGAGCCGATGGTGAAGCCATTCTCATCCTTAACAAAGGCAGACTTTGCCTTTCGCCCTGTGAGCCAGATTCTGAGCGAAGCATTGTAGACCATAGACTTGCCGCCTGGGGTTGTGTATGGCTCGCTCAAAGCCTCCATCCTCTGTGCATGTGTGCTGGCAATAACGGTCTTTAGCTGATTGAGGCCAAGCAACGTACATTGCGAGTTGGCGATGGGGATTGTAAGCTTCTGAAAGGCTAGTGAGAGCGTCCTGGCTTTCTTCCCGACTGATGAGTTAGGGTTGAAATCGCCTTCTTTGTCAGACTCTGTGGGGGTATTGGCAATCGAGTCCCATATAAATAAAGTTTGTTGCTCCGTGCCAATGAAATCTTCCATCATCTCAAGCACTTGCTCAACCGTAACCGCTTGAATATACATAAACTTTTCTGGACTTGTATCCACACCGGCTTTTCTAATAAATTCGGGGTCTATTGCACTTTCAGCGTCAAAGTAAACAACATAGTGGCCCATCTTCTGAGCGTTTGCGGCGATATTAACTGCTAAATAACTTTTACCTGTTGCGGATAGTCCTGCAACTTCGGTAATCTTCCCAACAGGGATACCAGCCATTTGACCCTTGCAGATGATTGAGTCTAGCCATCGGGAACCAGTGGGGATCCACTCTTTGACCTCTGTTGGATTCTCCTCGTTTAAATCATGTGCGACACGCATGCCGTACTTTTTGTTTAAACGCTTAATCATGTCGCCCATATTGTGGACTTTTCCTGCTGACTTACTCTTGCCTCTAGCCATATAGACCCCCCGTAAAAAAAATGTGAGGCACCTGTAACCCGTGCCTCCCTGCGGTCTATCTCTACGATCAGTTACTAGTAGTTTCTCCGGTAACTGTGATTTCTAAAATCTCGCTATTCTGTACGTCCTGCTCAGACACGATCGTCGCCGGAACTGCAGTGACCTCAGCATGGGTTGAGTCAGCGTTATCTGCTACGCAAATCTCATCGTTATTTGGTGCTAGTGCGAAGGCTAGAACTGCATATGTAATAACTGCTATAGAAATAGCTTGTAGAAACGGATTCTTAAAAATATCAAATATATTCATTTTATTCCTTTTATTTGAAAAACAGGGCACCTGTAACCCGTGCCCCCCTGCGGTTTTAGAACACTACTCTGTCAGACCTGTGTCTGTTGCACCTGTATCAGTAGCCGCTGTATCGCCGGTCTCCCCTGTGCTTGTAGTAGTCTCGGTCTCTTCAGTAGTCTCAGTCTCTTCAGTAGTCTCAGTCTCTTCCACAGAGGTGTCAGAGGTATCTTCTCCGTCCTTTGCCGAACAGCCAAGAAGAAGGAGTCCGGAAAGGACAGCCGCTAGGCTTAGAGACTTGTATATATCTGTAATCAATTTATCACTCCATTAAAATAAAAAAAAGACACCTATTAGAAAAGCTTTTAGTCACTTTTCAGCCCGTGCCTCCCTGCGGCGGGGGGAACTCTAGCTGGGAGCCTCTGCTAAAAGCTCATTCAGCTTTTGGTCAACAGAAGTGTTATTAGGAGGGCTTCCGTAACGCTCGGTTTCTGGCCCTTCTGATGCGTCTACTTCGCCAGCAAGCCACTCATCAAGCATCTGACCGACTTCTGCCGGGGTCTTACGAGCATCTGCATGAGCAGCGTCAAAATCCGGAACCCCATTCACCCAGTCTGCTGTCTGATCCGGATCCTCACTTAGCTGTGATGGGTGACGACGTGGGGTGATGTTTGTCTGCGGATATTGTGCGCCAGGCGGCTTACCATACTTAATGACAAGATCAGTTCCCGACTCTGGGTCGGTGATATCGCCGTAGTCAGGGTTCAGCGCAAGGCTAATCAACTCCTTGTAGGCCATCTTGCCGTAACCCCAAATTCGGACACCCTTCTCTTCCTCACCTCTCACAATGACAGGCGAGAAGAACCGCTGGCGAGCCATAAGGTTCTTTGCCATCTTAATGTCGCTCTCCTCCTTGGAGTTAAACAACTGGCGCACAAAACTGTCAAGAGGGTCCGATTCCCCAAAGTTACGCTTCGGGCTTAGGAAACCTCGATTGTCACCAAGGTTATAGTGGAACCAGTACTCCTTAAAAGGGTCTCCGTCTGAGCACGGAAGGATCCTAATCGTCTGTTCTCCGTCCTGTGGACGCCAAAAAATAGATTCCTGGCGCTTGCCCTCTAGACGGTCCATCTTCTGCCGCATCTTATCCAAATTAATAGCCATTTTAGTTCTCCTGTAATGAATTTTGGGTGGCAACCCTATAGTCGCAAAAGCTAATATTCCTCTGCGCTAAACGTGTCAAATTAATCTATTCTCATCAAACTCAAAAGTAACGATTTGTCCCCTTATCGTATTGTAGTTGAATACTCTAAAGTTGCTCGTCTGGAGATCCCAGACGAGTTCTTTACCTGGGACCTGCATTGGGGAACGACCTGTTCCTGTAGTTTTCGCATTTAAGTAGCCAGGCTTTGCTGCCTCAAGCTCTCCTAATTTTAGAAAGTACATGGTACGCTCTTCCCCGCTAGGCTTTAAGAATACTCCCTTATAGGCCCTCATCTAATTCCCCCTGAACTTTAGAAGTTCTAAACACACAATACCCAAAGTCACTATCGTACTCGGTTGGATATAACCGATATGAAATATTTGTCAACCAAGCTTCTGTCTTCTTTTCCATTTTTGCTTCAATCAGAGATATTATGTTTGAATTTTCTAATAATCTATTGCGATTGAAGGTGTACATATAATCTTTTTCTCTTATCATGTCAAGCTCAAAAAACAGAGTTTCTTCAGAAGTCTCCACATCTAGTAACCCGATGGTGGAGATGGTGCAAACATCTTCTCTCTGCCCGACATTGCCATAAATATGTTTTGTATTGTCAAGAACATTTATAAAATGTATACTTGTACAAATTATATCATTTACCTTATTATGATATCCTATCACTGGCAGTTGGCCTGCTATTTCTACAATATTCTGATTATTTATCAGATATATACCTTTGAACAGGCCCGATCTTGCATACTGTTGTAGTATAGCAGATGTAGCCCTCTCAAGCAACTTCTTTTTCCCTGTCAGGCTTGAAAGTTTTGGTTGTATATAAACAATAGTAATGTTCTTTTCTCTTATCTGCTCCAGGATAGCCAAGGTCATAGTAGACAAGCTACCAGAACCTCCAACTATAAATGTAATATCACCCCCAGAGTCTTTTAAGAACTCTGTTACATTCGGAGCATTAGATTCATAGTCTTCTAGGCTTTTTTGTCTATCTATCTTTAACAAATTCCCAGTCCTATCTTCAGTGTCAATGAAGAAGATCTTGTACTGGGGATATTTAGAGAAACACTGCGCTATGTTACAACCAGCGGTCCCCAAACCCACAATGTTCACCCAACACCTCTCATTCCGCCAAAGGTTTCACCAACAGAAACGCCAGTTTTGAACTTCACACCTCCAAACGACGAAAACATGTCTCTTATCTCCCTAATTAGTCCTAATTCCTCTTTTTTTACGTCCAAAACCACAGAGTCGTGGATGCTAAAGGCGATTTTTGAATCGTAACCCTTCAAAAACTTATGTACTTTGGTCAGCTGGCGCAACACAATATCTGCTGCCGTACTCTGAATCAGGTAAGACGTTGCATGAAACTTATCACAGTTTATTTTACGCCCAAACGGATTGGTTACACTATCTCCATCCCAATACTTCTTGATTATCTCGTCTCTTTGGTACCCTGCCTCGGAGAGTTGGTCGCTTGACTCTAAGTTAAAGAGCCAGGAAAAAATCCTCTTCTTCGAATCCTCTCTGGAAATTGCTCCGTTGTAGAGGTTCTTCGCGTTCCACTCATGTATATCAATTTCTGGTTGTTCTTTCCCTAAGAGATAAAGCAAAATGCGCAACTCAAAGGCGTTAAAGTCAAGCTCTACAAAGTAGTCCTTAGTCGGCATAAGGCCGCTTCGATATTCTTTCTTTAGATTCAGGATTGGGAAGCTGTTGCTGTACGTTGTGAGCCTGCCGGTCTTTGAGCCAAAAATGTTATACTTTATGTAAGGAGCAGATTTTGAAACTCTTCTAATCCTTTCAATTTCGGACATGCTGGCAGATTTTCTAATTACTTCTGAGAAGTCTAGCCTTAAGCGATTTGTTGAAAGTTCAGTTGTAAGCTTGTGGAGGTCGGATAAGAACTCATAATCGCTTGGTTTCTCGATTGTGTCGAATACATACTTACAAACTTTGTTCTTTAGTTCGCAGTGTTCGGTAATGAAAGAATCAGGCACGAGGTTGAAGAAACAATGGCGATTCAAATCTATCTTCGCCTCCGACAACGAAATATAAAAAGCTCTTAGCCTGTTATGACTCTCCTTCAAAGCCATTTGCAGATGCTCTGGGGCTGCCTGTGAAATCCCGCTCTTGGCGTAGAGGTAAGCGTACTCAACATCTTTTTCCAAAAAACAAGAATGAGACCAAGTCCTATCACCCACCAGTGAATCATCATAGTCCGTTAGACTCTTACCATCATAGATGAGATTGCACTCTTGCTTTGTATCAATTGTTTGGAAATACACAACCCCTCTCAGTAGACAGTGTTCCTTCCCTGCCTCACGGAGGATTCTAGCACACTCTTCAACTTTTGTCCATCTAGCTCTCCCTCTTTAAGCAGATCTCTTTTGATTTTCACAGCGTTATTCGCCCCTAAATCATTGAAAAAACCTTTAAACTGTTGTTCGATATAACCATAGACAATGTTCTCTTTCTCTTCTGGCAGTAAACTACGACTTTCAGTATTCAGTATTTTCTCTCTTGCATTCACCTTTATGCTTTCTAAACTTGGTTTATTGTATCTAGAATTGGTTTCAAAGTTTCGTATGTCCGCATAGAGGTCTGACCGGTAGGCCAGATCAAATTCTTTATCTAACAGGTCCCTTGAAAACCTAGGCCTCTTATCATTATGCCTGTAGACTTCTAGTCCTCTGTTATAGTAGAGTTTTGTTCTTTTTATATTTGGTTTGATCGCTACAAATCTGTTGTAATATTTAAGAAGGTAATCGAGCAGATAAGATATATTTTTTGTGTAGGAAGATTTATAGTGAGTCTCAAACACATCTTCGGAGTTTGTTCCCACTATAGCCATATATTTCTCCATCTCTGCCGATCCAATGTTTGCGCACAGGCGCCATGGAACATTGTAGTCAATCAGGAACCCATGCTTTAGACATGTATTTATTAGAAACTTATAGTTTGGCCTATCATAAAAACTGTTCACCTTCTGAAAATCATTATCATACCCAACATCAGAAAGGTCAACGAACAAACCTGTAGTCCCCAGTGAAGAGAGCCTACTTGAAACAAAGCCTGTTAAAGTCAGTGGGTCTCTTGTTTTAGACAGGTACACTCTTTGAAGAAAGAAGTCTACGAAATCATGAAAGTTTTCTATTTGTTTGCTGTTCTTTATAGCATCTTTGTTGATTTTACCAGCAATGCTGGAGATATGTTTGTCATACTCGGACAAGATATTTCTATGTCCTTTCGAAAAAGTAAACTCTGATAAAAACTCATCGTCTTTTTGTATTTTACTCGTTGATATTGCTTTAGAGTATTCTACTTGCACTGTTTTTAAGGCTTCTGCAACAAAATCAAGTACTGTGATGGTGTTACCGGAACTGTCAGAGACAGCAACAAGCTTAGAATTGTTTGTTATTATGAAGTTGTGAAGCCTATCAATCTTCCCATAATACATGTTTTCTACAAACCAAAAGTCTCTAAAAACTTCCTGATTGTCTAGTAGCTGTGCCGGGGTGGCTAAAAGTTCATACTTCTTCTTCTGTTGAAAAATCGACCTAGAACTTGACACGTTATTCGACCCATTAAACCGTCTAGCCATTCTTAGTCCCCCGTTGCTTCCTGTAATGCTACAGTTATAGTTACAATTTCATTCTTTAGTTCTTCACAGCTTAAGACTTGTTCGCCCACAATTTCGTCTCTTTCCACTTCCGCACTCACTCCATCTCCGCTGCTTTCGTACAGGCAGCTTAAAGTTGTATTGAACCCTGCTGAAGATATTGTAGATACCACATCTTTAATTATGTGGTAACCTCCAATTCCAGCAATATTTGCTGGAGAGGATGGATTGCCTGGGTCACCTAACTTAGAAGATCCTAAGCCAGCAGGGTTGATATATACTCTCTGCCCTGGGAAGAAAAGATTGTTGCCAATCAGACTAACAACAACATTGTATCTGTTGGTTAGCTGAAGTTCTGGGTTGAAGTCCCTTTCCAGATATCTAGCCTCTTTAAGAAACTTTTGCGTTGTAGCACTGAAGTTCATTTTCTTAACAATTCCCCTGTCACTTCCAACAAGCAAATGATAAATTCCATAGTCCAAATCTCTATCATATCTGGAGACAACACCCTCAGCCTTTGCTGTCCTCTGGTCAAAGACTAGAGAAGTGGTGGCCTTGTTGAAAACATAGAGAAGAAAATAGTTATATGTCTTAGAGAGGTTATTGTCAAGTGAATTGAATATATGACCTTTTTCCTTAAAGATGGCATCTAAATCAAGATAGGGCTTCGTCCCAATCATCTCCAGCATAGGGTCTCCACCACCCTTCATGGCATTGACAGAGAACTCAGACGTATCCAAAAGTAACCTCTGCTTTTCCTCACCTACGCAGTCTGGGGCCATCGCTTCAAAAAATAAATCCCTCATCACGTCTCTTAGGAAGTTCATCAGTGGATAGGAGTTCCTTCTTCTCTTGACCACCTTGTCGTGCATGAATTCATTAAAAAGATTTACAGATATTGGTATGTCCGCTAAGCTGAGGGCGATTTTGCCAGACTCTTCGGAAAAATCATCTGCAATCAGTGGCCCTAAAAGGAATTTAGTTTTTTGATAATTTAACTCAGTGCTGCTCCCTGGTACAGCGGTCATCACGTTATCGATTGCTTGTGCTAGCAAGTCACCAAGAAAGAAATAGTTAATGTATCTAGCCCCTGGTTTTACGATGTTACCAAAAGAAATATTCTCCTCTTCTCCGGTATTACAGAGCGCTTGAATTATTTCATATTTAGGTATTGTTCTAGTCCCTTTTAGATCTTCTCCAGAAGGCTCTAACTCTATACTGTCAATAACCATCGTGTAAATAAGATTTTTATTTACCAAACCTCTTAACAACGAAAGGTACGATGCTTCCCTTTGGGCTTCTAACGTTCCATTATATGCTTGCTTAAGTTCTTTAATTTCGTTGTCTAAGCATGGATTCTCATTGTTTTTTGCTAACTTTGATGCTGACGCAGCTAACTTGTCAACCACTTCTTTTCTTATTTTTCTTTCTTCTTTTGTCTTTTGGTCGAAAAGGATGTCTGACCTGGCGTCAGACATTATTGAATCAATCCTTGCAATAAAAGAAATCTTTAGCAGAATAGAACCATCATCATTGAAGCTAAAAGAATGATTAGTGACTATCAAGTGCATTGGCAATTGGGTCTGCTTGAGCGCAGCATTAAGGTCCGAATTGATCATTGCTCCACCACCAGTAGCAGCCCATCCACCAACTACTTTTGTTTCATAAAAGTTTGGATTAAATTTTCTTTGCTTCCTGCTATCCCCTTCTTCTAAATATCTATACTTTGGCTCTAAGAAAAGCAAATCTATTATTCTATAGGATTGGACATTTCCTAAGTTGTCAATGCCAGCTCGATCTTTATATAATTCATTGAAGTTTTGAGCGTAGATCTCAAGATCTGCCCTTATATCATTCTTTGCTGTTGCTGGTGAAACGCCAGCAAGTGTGTATGAGAACGACTTTATACCAACACCAACACCTCGCTGGTTAGAGTCAAGAAGCATAGATTGTAAATCGTCGATTGGGTCAACAAAACTATTAAATTTGTACTCTACCTCTCTTGGTTCTGCACCTTCACTATCATAGTACTGTTTAAAAAGCCTTATCGTCGGTGTAAGAGCAGAAACCTCATGAGGCTTTATCTCTAATAAGTTTTTAGCACCCTTTATTGATTTTATTTTATTTAAGATTGTATCTGGGTTTTCTGATTGTATTTTATGAATGTGGTTATATTTTATATCTACTCTTTTCTTATAATCGCCGTTAGAGTAAAAGGCTACTTTAGAAGAATCTGGAACTGGGCTGTCCCTTACGATTTTTTTGATATTTTGTATTAAAAGACATTGATC
>TARA_R110002012_G_scaffold406_5_pt1 | contig 15367 bp, 20 predicted proteins | sample TARA_R110002012 | Tara Oceans TARA_R110002012 (sample SAMEA4396515) | marine metagenome | biome: Westerlies Biome; feature: [DCM] deep chlorophyll maximum layer (ENVO:01000326); material: water (ENVO:00002006), including particulate matter (ENVO:01000060) such as... | depth 40 m
CTTGATCTTGCACTATCAAGTTTTGTTAAACCAGAAGCTGCAAGCATTTCTTCTATATCTAAAACAGTATTTGCTCTGCCCGTTATTCTTAATTTTTGAAGAAATAAATTATTATATTCTTCTTGAGCTACATTAAATTCAAAATTACTTTTTTTAGTAACAAGGTCTCTGTCATTTAATTGAGTATTAGCTTCTTGCTGTATTATATTAGCTACTGTTACACGTACATTTTCTGGTATTGGACTTTTTGGGTCTGTAATTATATCATTTGCTTTTTGTAATAATACATATGGATCATTTTTTGGGTTTGATTTTTTTAATTTAGATAGTGTTTCTCCAAGATATTCTATTGTTAATAGTTTATCCTTCATTTTTTCAATATCTTCTGCATTAGCACCAAAAGATATTAAATTTGATTTTGCAGTTTCAAATTTTGCAATTTCTGTTTTTGTTAAATCACTTTTTGTACCATCGTTATTATAAAAATCACCTGATTTTGCTAAGTTTGTTAAAGCAGCAATAGAATTATTAAAATGAACAGTATTTTGTGAAACTTCGTCTTCACGTTTTTTCTTCTGAATATTCTGTATTACACCATTTAAACCAGTTGTTCCTAGTTGTATTGAACTTGCAATTAAAGTTCCTTCAATTCTTTTGTCATCTGCTCCTTTTATGAGACCTTCTGAATATTTAGTATATTCTTGTCTATACTTTTCAATTCCTTTTGGATCATTTTCATATTTTATTAGTAAACGTTGTGCTTCTGCTTTTAATGCTTGTTGATAATTCAGAATCATAGTTCTGTCTTGAGCTTCTAAATATCCTTTACTGTATATTGACCCTACACCTTCAGGCATAGGAGTCCTTTTATAAATATTGCGTCCTAATTCATCAGTAGTATACGTAAATGCGTTTTGACCATCAGTTGCTGATTCTTGTTTGGAAGTAGTAGCCATTTTTTCTAATATGCTATTACTTACTTCATTTGTTAATTCACTTGCATTTTTCCAACCTTGAGCAATTTCTCTATTTGCTTGGTCAGGCACAACTCTTGATGTTTGTATTCTGTGTTTTTTTATATACTGTTCATATGCCATAATTTATGTTTTACCTTTAGCTTGGTTATAATCTATAGCTGTTTTTAGCAAACTACGTGTTGAACCTACTAAAGCAGTAGTTGTATTTCCTATTGTTCGTGTACCTATATCTCGTAAACGCAATTTACTAGAATATAAATCGCTTAACGTATTTGTTCGTGAAGCCGTTCTGTCGTCTTTTGCTCTTCTGTCTAATTCTTTTAACATAGCTCTATTAGAATTAATTGTTTTACCTTGTCCTGCTGCTTGCGCCAAAACTATATTTCTTAATCTTCGTTTTTCAGCAGCAATGTTTAAAGCGTCTTCTCTACCTCTTAATTCATCTTGTTTCATTTGTAATTTTATTTGTTCTGCTTCCATTGCTAATGCTTCATCGCTAGATGCTGCACTTAAAAACTGAGTCCCAACATTTGCTGAACCTAACCCCATTAATAAAGCACTTTGTACACCTTTATTTGTTAATGCTGAAGCAAAAGTACCACCAGTTGCACCCATCACTCCTTTTGCGCCTAACAAAGCACCACCAGTAAAATATGTTCCTAAAGCTAATCCACCATATCCTGCTACTTTTTTTGCTGTTGTTCCCATTAGGCAGTTACCTCTGCATATATACCACGCACACTTAATGGTAATGGTTCACTTTGACTAATAACTATAGTTGGATCAAATGCCCAACCTAGTAAAAAGAATTCATATTCACCTTCTACTGCTGTAGGAGGTAAAGTAAAATCATCATTTGTTTGTTGTAAAATTAATTTATTAGCAGATACAGAAACAGACTGTGTTCCAAATACAGACACAACAACTCTTGATATTCTTTTTTTCTGTCCTGTTATTGGCCCAACATTTTTAATAACAGCGTCTACAGGCATTGTTTCTACAGAAATATCATAATTGAGTCCTACATCTGCATTTGTAAGATATTCTGTTGTTGTTGCTACGCCAGAACCACTTGTTGTGAACGTACCTGCATGTTGTGTTAATGTATTTGTAACAATTTCTACAGATGTAGACGGCAAGTGCGCTGCTGTAAATTCTTTTGACACTTTAATTACACTTACATCATCTAACGATCCTGCAAAAGTGGCATTTGCTCTAAATTGTAAATTAGAACCTGCTCCTGCTGTTATGTTTTGTATGTACGTACCATTTGCTGAAACAGCAGTTCCTGATCCACTATTTAATATTGGTGTTAATGTACCTGCGGTATATCCAGATACAGTAAATTTAACTCTGTACACTGTTCCATTAACTGCTGCTGATGCTTGTTCTAAATCAGAGTTTCCAGATTGTGCGCCACTACATGTTGCTTTATTGCTATCAGAACCATCTATTGTCCAACCCGTACCTTTTGTCCAACTTGCATCTGTTGTAAAAGCACCATTTGTTACTAAATCTGTTGAGTGATCTACAGAAATAGACGCATCTAAAGTTTTATCCCAATCAAATTTTTCTAACCATACTACATCAGAACCATTTATAGTTCTTTTAACTGTTGCAAATAAATTGTTTCCTACAGCAGCTACACTTTGATATTTACCATTAGTAGTCCACAACGTCCATCCTGCTAGTTGTTCAGATCGAACAGAATGAAACACTGCTATAGTACCTTCTAAAGCATCTCCCGATGTATTGTTTACAAACATAGCGTATTGTTCTGGAGAAGTATCTGTACCTAACAATATAGTTCCATCATCTGCGCCTTTAATAAGATGACTTGATAAATGCGATACAGCACCAGATGTATATGCTTGTTCTGTGTCTTGCCACAAAAACTCTCTTACAACTTTACCTGTTTTTTGCAAAAACAAAGTTGCGCCATCATATGCCATTGGATTTAATTCTTGTGACGCTCCATAAGGCGTTTGATTTATAAAAGATATATTGCTTGGTGTTATAGGATTAGCTTGCGATTGTGGAACATATATCTCACCACCATTTGTGTAAATTTGTATATTACGTGATGATAATATGTGACGAATCTCGCCAACTTGCGAAGCAGCAATAGACGCATCAATAGCTTGTGCATCTAACCCTGTTCCGACATCAAAATTAAAAAACTCAGCAACACGAGAAGCAAAAAAACCATCTGGTCTGCTTGTTGATCCTGCTAAACATAATCTTTGGTCGTGGAAACAACCGCAACGAGGGTGCCCTCTAACAGTAGAAAATGTTTGTTCATCCCAATCTACTGTTGCATCTGTATTTGCTAATGTTTCTCTAACTGTAATTTGAGCAACTTGTGCAGAAAAACATTCTACGCCATCTATACTTCCTGCAAATGCAGCGTCTGCTCTAAACTGTATATTACTTCCTGCTCCTGCTTGTAAAGTTATTTCATAAGAGCCATTAGCACTAAATTGTGCTGACTCTGTTCCTGCACACAATATAACGCTAATAGAACCAGCAGTAACATTAGACAGTGTAAACAACACTTGATAATACTTAGTGTTTGTTGCTGCATTAGCTTGCTCAAGGTCAGAATCAGAACCACCAGCCGTTTGTGTTGCAACGCCTGATCCTATTGTCCAGCCTGTACCTTTTGTCCAACCTGAATCTGACGCAAACGTACCATTTGTAATTAATTCTGTATGCGTAGTAACAATAACTTCTTTAGGAGTAGACCCAACTCTAAAAATTGTACCAACATGCGCTTTTTTAAAAATTGATTCGCTGCATGTTAATGTTGTATCTCCACTTGTAGCTCCACCTGCCATAGTAGAAGAATCTTGTAAAAATTTATAAAATGGTTGGTAAACAGGAATACCAGTTGAGTGTGTTGCAAACGCTAAATCAGATAAAACAAAAGTAGACGCATCAGTACGTAATAATTTTTGTGGCCAAAAATCTTTGTGAAAAATTAAAATAGTGTCTGCGCTACTTGTAATTGTTAATTGTTTTACTTGTGCAGCAGTCCAAGGTGCGCCACTAACTGTTATTAACAATGTTCCTGTATCATCAAATACTTTTACATTGCTTGCATAAAACGCAAGAACATAATCTTGTCCCTCTGTATATGAATATTCATGCAACACAGTTGGGTCAGCAACAACAGCTTTGTATATTGATCCCGGCCTTCTGCTAAAACCACCAGAAACATACAAACCAACGTTGCGTAATTGTTTAGCACCAGCAAAGTAAGGTTTTAAATCTGACCTCATTCGCATCAAAGGTGATAATTCGCCTGATGTAAAAGATGTTTGTAAATTTCGTAATGATGTATCGGCCATTAACGCCTCACATTAATAAGCCTACGGGATACTACCTGTCTTGTTGTTTGTTGTTGAGCTTCAACATTTTTTGCTTCTCTAAAATACAATTGTGCTTGTGCATTTAAAGTACTAGCTAAATCTGCTTTTTGCGCTATAGATGAAGCAAAAACTGCTGCTATTTTATAAACAACATACTCAGTAAAATATGGTGGCCAATATAAAGTTTCTACTCTGTATGTATAATCTGCAGTAACTACATCTGTATCAGAAGCATCGCAATAAATATGATTTTCGTATCTGTCATATTTTATAGGTTCATTTTGTACAGTAACTGCATGTAATACTATAATTGGTGGACTCGCTGGCATTTGATAAGCTGCATCCCATCGTGCTTCAGGAACTGAAGACAAACGTGATAAATCTTGTTGTCCTGTAGCAAATCGCCATCGGTATTTTGATAAAGCAGCTTCAACAAAACCTTCATACAAGTTTTTTGCTACTGTAGATTCAGTTGTAGAAGGATTTTGATCGAAGTCAGATATTGTATCTGCTCCGATTAGAACTAACGCTCTTGAAGCAACTTTTACATCGGTCAAGGCCATTTAGAGCGTCCTTTTAAAAATAGAGGGGGAAGGAGTTTGTCCTCCCCCCTGTATAAATTATAACTCCTAAGAAGGAGTAACTTCTATCATAACCCAAACTTCGCCAGCAGTGGCAAAGGCTGCGTCACCCACTATCTCAATAGCATCACCTTTTGTCACTCTGGAATCTTCGCCAAGTGATTTTGTAGGTGTGTCAGTAACTACAGTACCAACTGATGCTGAATTAGCAATAACACAATCAATGCCAGCTATTTTATCACCACCAAGTTCTAATGTTAGTGTACCGCCAGTTGTTACAGCTTTTTTAACAACTACTGACATTTTTGTTACATGACCAGAAGCAGGAGCAACTACATAATGTGATGTTCCAGCTAATAAGTCTGTTTGGCCAATATAGTCATATGCGTATGTTTGCACATCACTGTCTGTTGTTGGATTAATTTCAACAGACATCCATACTTCGCCAGCAGAATCAAAAGCAGTATCGCCAACAAACTCAATTGCTTGTCCAGCAGTAACTGCTGCTGTTGCATGTGTTAACGATGATGGAGCATCTGTATCGTTATCACCTACTGCAGCCGAGTTTGCTACAACAACACCAAGTCCGTTAACAGCCGTACCGCCTAATTCTACAGTTAATGTTCCACCTGTAGAAGCAATGGCTTTTTTGACAACTGTATGACCAGCTTCAATAAAACCTGCTACGGGAGCTATAACAAAATGTGACGTTCCAGCCATTAAGTCTGTTTGGTTAAGAAAACTCCAAACAGCAACATTATTGTTAAGAGCAGTTGGATAAGGCGTAACTTCAACAATACAAGTTATATTACCAGCCGTACCAAAACTGCTGTCGCCAACAATTTCAATATCACCTGTACCTCCTGCGGTTATTGCAGGAACTAAGTGTGCTGCTAAAAATGGCTCATCAGGCACTGCGCTTAATACAGTTCCTGCTGCTGTTGCGTCAGCAACTGTAATTGACAAACCAGCTACTGCTGTTCCTGCCAATTCAATTGTTAACGTACCACCAGTTGTTACTGCTGATGTAACAATAGCAGTAAAGCGTGTAACGTGACCTGCAACGTGTGTACCTACAAAATGCGAAGTTCCTGCCAATAAATCAGTTTGGCCAAGATTATCAGATAAATACAAACGTTTAGAGTCTTTAACCATATGATGACCCATACGATCAAGAGCAACACCACCGCCAGCCGCCGAAGTTTGATACTGGCATATTGCGTCAGTGCCTTCTACTGTCATAATATCGTTAGTTTTGACCATAGTACCACTATGGCCTGAAAAATATCCGTAAGCCTCAATAGTAGCTAGGGTATCAACAGAAGATTTATAGTGCCACTGATTGAAACCATTGCCCCCCATTATGGCCGTTAGGTTAGAAGAATCATAGGCCATGAGGCCCTCCTTTTAAAAGAATGGGGGAAGGAAAAACCCTCCCCCTAATTTTAATCGCCGTCTGTCTGAGCAATAGCAGTGCCGTCTGAAATATCAACGACTGTACCATTGTTTTCTACAACTATACACCAATTCATAGTTGGCGTGTTGCTATCAACAACCAAGATCAAATCATTAATCTTTAGCATGTTAACAGCATCACCAGTGAAATAAGCTGCAGTATTTACAGCAGCAATTGCATCCGTTGTGACATAATGCCACATCGTAAATCCATTTGCGTCTGCAATGACAGAGAGGTTTCCGCTTGAATAAGCCATTTAACCCTCCTAACTAAGCGTTTTCACAAGATACTTCGATAATGCCATTTGCATCAACGAGAATAGAACCTTGCGACATATAGTTAACTACTAAATGGGCTTGTTTGCGACCATCCCAAGAAATATCTTGAGCTACATCTGCGCCAATACCATGACCCATTGCAGTTGTATGATAACAAAATGTTTTGAAAACGTTTGCTGCTACGTCTAAGCCAGAGAAAGCAAAGAACATAAACCCATGCCAACGTTTAGCAATCATTCCACCTTGATATGGTAGCCCATCAGCACCAACATAATCAGCACTTGCAAATTCGGTAATATCCATGAGGTCAGTCCATTGTTTATGACCAACAACCCAAAAACGATTACCATCATCAGGAACATCATTGCCACCTAATGTTTCAAAAGCTGAATGAACTTTTGCTTTAGTTAAGCCAGCAGAACCATGTGCGATTGTGGAAGTAGTTGCATCCATTGCTGTTGTAATCAGCGAATCTGTTTTACGCCCTAATGCAGAAGCACCAGCTTGTGCAGCAAGGTTACGCTCATCTATATTTGTTTTTAACAAATCTAGACGATCAACATATTCACCAGCATAAAAATCGTTCAAAGGACAATCGACTGTGGTGTGTGTAACATTCATTAATGGTACATCACCATGTCTTGATTTAGTGCCAGCAGTTCCTGTGCCGTACTTTTGAAAACGAACATCTTCGCCTTGTACAGCAACTTTGCGCCGTATTGTATTTCGTAGTTTCGTGCCCATGCGCTGATATGCTACATGAACATCGGATTCAAATTGCCTTATAAAGGCAGTTGAGATTGATGTAGACATAATACACTCCAAAAATTGATCCAATTAACACTTTTTCGGTTGTGCCTTGGTTTTGGGACTGTGTGGTTATGCCCAAATTGGGGGCCACGCCCGTAACTTAGGGGCCGACTGTTATATAATAGTCACATGTTGCATAATTGTTACAATGCACATTTTATTAAATGCCCCACAGGTTATGGGATTCCTGTGGGGCCACAATCAGGTGACAGGTAAGCAGGGCCTGATTGTGTTTAACCACCAAACAGCTTTTCAAACCCTGCATCTACTTCCCTAACAAAACGTGCGTCTCGTTTGTTAACATCCCAATAACGTGGATCAGCTTGTTTAGCTTGTAAATCTGCTAACGTATCTCCTGACGCTCCAGTATTATCAAAGTTAGCAGGTGAAAACGCTGGCTCTCCTGTTTTTGTCATAATTTCCTCTAATGCTTCCAAACCTTTAGCTGTTACTGCAAATTGCTCTAAAGCACTATAAGTATCTTCTGATAAATTTGCTTTAGCCCACATATTCACTGCATTAGCTCTTTCTGGGCCTGATTCTCCCAAAGCAGCTAATTCTGTATCAAAATCAGGAATAGAACCTATTTGACTGTTTATGTACATTGACAAACCTTTTTCAAACATTTCTTGGTCGCCACCCATCTCATGTACCATATTGCGCCATTCTTTTAACGAATTGTCATTTTCATTAAATGTAAACTCCATACCTTCTGGCATTTGCACAGAATCAGGTACTTTTAATTCATAATCATCAGGAGTTTCAGGTCTACCTGCTATTATTTCTTGCATATACTCATCTTCAATAGATTGACGCATTTCTTCACTTTTTGTGCGTAATTTGCCTTCTAATTCTTTAGTCGATTTACCCCATGACGCATGGTCTATATCGCCTGTTGTTATATCAAAAAATTTTGATGGAACACCATCTGGAGCAATATGCTCTTGCATTTTTGCAACACCACCGCCTAAATCTGCTGATACACCAATATCTCCACCACTTTCGCCACTTGGAGCAATGCCTTCGCCACCGCTTTCTCCACCTTCACTCATTTGTTTTCTCCTTTTTTAAAGCCATTTTCTTTTGCTCGTTACCAGCTTCTGTTCGTGCTGAGATTATCCCAAACAAAAAACGCATGCCTTCTAAATGTCTTAAAGCATGGTCTGTTATTTCTGGGCCACTTACTGCATTTATGGTTATTGATTTCAGATAGTCTAAAACTAAATCGCCGCTTCTATCTCTAAAAGTAGCTGCAAATGCTTCATTTATATCGTATTCGTTTTGTTTAGTTCTTTCCCGTCCATCAAGCCCCAATACTCGATTCCCTTTTTTTAACATAGATACTCCTATCCAATTCTACCGAATACATTACCTAACGTTTTTTTTGCTGCTTTAACACTTTTAGTAGCAACGCTTTCTGTTTCTTTTTTTACTTTTTTTGTTTCTTTAACAACTTTTTTAACTTTTTTAATCATGTGTTTTTCCTTTTTTTACTCATTGAAGATCGACCTTTTGCTGTTTTAGCAGCTTGTCTAAACGCTTTTGCCGTTGGCCTTTTCTTACCTTTAGCCATTTTTTCACCACTACCAGCTTTTATTCTAGCACGTTTAGCGTGAATATTTCTGTATAAGCTCATATTTTAACACTTCCAACGTCTTCTGGCTTGTCTAATTCTTGAGTTTGGATCATTACGTGTTTTAGCAGATGATCTTTTTAATTGTCCTAATGATCGAGCGCAATATGACTTTCTTCGTTTAGCAGCAGCACTGCCTTTTTTAACTTTACCTGTAACGGCTGTTTTTAATTTAGACCCCGGATTTGCTCGTCTATACGCTGCTACACCTTTTTTTGTCATACCTGCGCCAGCAGATGTTTTTCTATAGTTAGCACCCTTGCCTTTTGTAGTCTTGCGTATAGGGTTTTCTTTTTTTCTGGCCATTATTATTTACTATTTTTTGCCAAAACTTCTTAATAAAGATTTACCAAGCATTTTCATAGCACTATCAGATTTTCCTTTATATCGTCCACCCGGCCCTTTAGCACCACGAAAAGCTTTTAAACCATGTTTTGCAAATCGTTTCATTTTTAACTGATTGTTACGCCTCATTGCTTCTTGTTCTGTTTTAGACATTAAATCAAAATTATCTGGATTATTTTTAGCTAAATAAGAACCTTTGCCCCATTTTTTGTCTGCGTGACTTTGCGCCACTTCTTCCCAAGTTTCAGGGTTTTTTAATACCCCTGTGGGTTTATTATAAGATACTTTTTTCTTAGATTTTTTCTTAGGCATAACTATTTGCTCCTATAATAAATTAATCCCAATTGATACCAACACTTCGTCTATGCGCTCTTGTTAATTGCTTATGTGCTGTAACAGCTTCTTTATAATGAAGTGAACGTTTGTTTTTTTCACCTGCTGCTAATCTTTTTTCAACTCTGCGTTTTTGTTTTCTTGCTATTTCTTTTTGTTTTCTTAACATAAAAGCTTTATATTTTTTGCCACTCATTTTTTTAAATGGAATAGAATTTGGATCAGATTTTATTTTTTTACCTTTAGGTATAATATCTGAACCAGCACCTGCTGGCTTTGCTTTAAAAAGAGTGCTTAAAACGACAGTAGTAGGAAACGATCTTTGCAATAAACTAGAACCAGCACTTAAAAGTGTACCTACTGATTTAGGCATAGAAGATTCTTTTTTTACTCGTGGAGTTATTGGTTTATCTATTTTTTTTCTTTTTGTAGCCACAATTACTTACTCCTAAATAAAGATTTGCCTTTGTAATTTCTTGATCTTCTTTTTGACGCTTTATCTGCATCATCAATAGTTTTAAAAGGCCCTTCTAATGCTTTTATCTTTCCCTGCTCAAATTGTTTTGCTGCTTCTCTTGGGCTAATTTTTTTACCTTTTACAACTGTAGAAACAATATAAACATTTGGTTCTTTGCCAACACTTACTGAAAGCTCATGAGCCATTAGTTTATAGCTCCTTGCATTGGTGCTTCACCGCCACCCATAGGATCAGCACCAGCTTGCAACATTTCCGTTGCTGCAATTGCTTGTGTTAATTGTTGTCTTTCTAATGGGCCACGTATTAATTTTTGTGGAACACCAATTTCTGAACCTGTATAAGCAGCAGCTTCTTCTGCTTTAACAACTAAATTTACCATTTGTGGGCCAAAGCCAGCATTTAACAGTTCTAACCATCGTGCAACTCTTGCAACATTTTCATTATGTTGTGCTTGTGCCAATGGCGATACATTAACAATCTTAACTTCTTTGCCATTTAATTTTGGCAATATTAGTCTGCCTTGTTTACGCAAAATAAATACTGCACGTTGCAACAAAGGTGTAATTAACTCAGTGTGCATTCTTCCATACGCAGAACCTATTGTTCTCGATAAATCAGCCATACGTTCATGCACTTCTGTTGCACTCATTGGCGTTCCTTCAGGTGCGCCTAAACTGTCATTAAACAATGACTTTTTAATATTATGGCGCATATCTTTTACAATAAGATCAGAAACACTAAAGTTACCCGGTGTTGACAAAGGTTCCATTCCTGTAGAACCCGGATTACGTGGCAGCACTGTTCCCGGCACAAGTTCAATAGTATCAGGATTTATAGTACCATCATCATCTGTTTGCCACATTCCAGCAATTGCCATGTGTGCATTTTCAAGAACAAGCTCTACAGTCATGTTTAATGTTTTTACATCAGGCATAACATTAAATAATGGCCCTCTGCCATACACTTCGCCACTCGCTTTTGACCATCTAAATGTTATAAGAGGTGATGACCCCATTCCTGAAAAGTGACCCTGAAACAAAATATGTTCTGGATCACATGTGAATACTGTAAATTGATAACGCTCTGTTTCTTTAAACATCCAATCCCGTGAAACACATTCAATAACTTCCCATGTTCTTTCTTCTTGTTCTTCAGGTGATTGATTTTCCATTTCTTGTGGTATATCGGCTGTTGGCCAAATAAGTTTAATATCATCTACTGTTAGTTTGCGTATACGATATTTACGATCTGGTTGACCAAAAGGGCCGGGAGACAAAGATAACTGCGTTTGTGGAACAGATGTAAATTTTAATGGTTCTGCAAAATTACCTTCTTCAAGCAAAAGACCGCCTGTGCCTACTGCTAAATCCATATAACTTTCATGCAGTTCTTGGTTCATATTAGAATTGCTTAAAAACTCCCAAACTGTATCGGCATCTTCTTCTAAAGCTTCTTCTACCTCTGCACGATTTTCTTCTGGTATATCTTGACCTGCTTTAAAATCAAACCACTTTGTAAATGTTGGTGTAAGACCAGCTTGTATACGTGATGCAAATTCTTGTGTGGCTATACTTGCAGTTGAGTCATAAATTTTATCTACATTTGATTGGCCCGATACAAAATCATAAAAACCTGTACGCCCCGGCAAAGCATAATCATAACAGTCTTGCCAAGACTCAACCCACGTATCACGTTCTTTTATTGAGTTCTTGTATCTGCGTATCATCGCTTCTGCTTGTGTATAATCATCCATAACCGCCTCCTACATTTCGTGCGCTCATAAGAGATCGGCGACCTCTAAATCTGTTAAATGGTTCGTCAGAATCACCATCTTCATCTGTTGCCAAAAGAGTGGGATTAACTTCTGTAGCAGCTACTGTTGTCATAGCTTGTGGTGCTTCATAGTCTGTCATATAACTATCGCTTCCACCAACACCATAACCTTGTTCATTTTGATCTGTTTCTGTTGTGCTTCTGCCACCAGTTCCACCACCGCCAGCACCGCCAGCACCAGAACGTGCGCTTTTTGCCTGACCACTTGTTATACTGCTGTAAGCACCTTTTGCTATATCAGAAACAAGATTTTCTGTTCCTGCTGCTTTATCCGCTGCATAACCGCCAATCGCTAAACCAAACCTACCAGCCAGACCTGCACCAGTTGCCATACTTAGCAATGAAGCTCCAGTTTGAAAAAGCCCAACCCCAAGTCCTTTGCTTGGTTCGTCTTCTTCACCTAATGTATCATCTTGGCCGGGATCAGCAGGTGTAGAAACACTATATCCTGCATTAGGACTATCAATACTGTCAGCGTCAGTTGGATCAGTTGAAACAGAGCCATAAACATCTTCTGGCTGCGTTTCTTCATCTGTGCCAACAAAATCATCAACATTTAGTTCGTCATCTGCGGGTGTACCGCCAGAACCGCTACTACCACTATCGCCCATTAGTACATACTTTTCAAAAAGCCGCTACCTGTATTTTCTTGACTCATCAAAGACCTTCGACCTCTACGCCCAAGTCTTCTTTGCGCTTCTTCTTCTGCTTCCATATCAGCTTGTTTTTTTTCTTCATCAGCTATGCGTTTTTCCTGCATAGCCATTTGCCTGTTCATTGCGTCTTGTTGACTAGTATCTTCTTTTTGACCACCAAATATATCACCCATTAAACTTACCCTTTGTGTCAGATTGTACAAAACTGTACTTTCCACCACGTTTTAGCAATGCACAAAAAAGTCGGTAAGGTGTAAGTGTAAAAATATTCATGCCCAAAAGATGCGCTATTTCTGTCGAACAGGTCATTAAAAGTCTGGGGAAAAAAATTTTTTTGCTTTCAGTGTTACACAACAGAACTATTTCTGTTTCTGCTATTGTAAGAAGCATTTTTCTAAAATCTATAGGATGATAGGCACGTAATGTAATTCCATCCCAACCGGGATCAAAAACTATATAGCGTTTTGCCTGTGCATCAAATGTAAAAGCATAACAATGTTGGTAGCCACTTTTTAGCCATCTTTGCCATCTATGCCCATTTTTTGCATCACGAAAAGCAACGTACCATTGATTAAGTCTGTAGTCGTGAATATCATCCAAAACTTCTTAATCCCTGTTTTCTTCGTGATTTTATACGATCAAAGACATTATACTTACGATTTGCAACAAAAGGTTTCAAAGAAGAAGATGACTTCAATAAAGCTGTACCTTCTCCTGCACCCATAACAACATATTGAAAAGCATCTTGTATGTGGCTGTATCTGTTTTTATTTGGCCTATCGTCAAATCGCTCACCTGATACACGCAATCGTCTATAATGATAACCACCTTTAAGACCTGCTACAAAAACAGGGCATAACTTTTCGTCTATTAACACACCGGGCATACCCTCGACCATACGTGCAAACAGACCTGACACAGATTCAATACGCAAAACAGGATCATTGCTTGGAGCAGGTGTTGCTTTTATGCCACACGAACGTAATATCTGAAATGGCGTAACTTCATCTGTCTGCGCTCTAAAGTCTCCTGAAGGGTCAGCCCACATACGATATTTATGATCTGGAAAATACGTTGCCATTACGTGTTTAATTTCACGACTAAAACGTTTTGCAGCCATATCTCCTGCAACAAGTTCTCGCAAGATCAACCAACGTGAGTTTGGTAATCGTTGACAAAAAATTGCAGCAGGTGTTAAGCCAAAGTCCATACCTATAAGAATTTCGTGATGTGGTATTGTTTCTAAAGGCGTGTTTGTCAGATGTGTTTTATCTGTAAAGCCTTCATACACCATCTTGCCTTCTTCAACGACACCCAATCGGTTCATAACATAGACATCAATCCACGATTTCATTTTACCACGTATCATATTTTCATAGTAACCTTTGTACAGGTTATCTAAATTTTCAGCGTGTGGACTTGTTCGATACGCAGACAAGTCTCCATGCTCTGTTTTGTCTTCAAGCATAGCTGCTGGCTGGTTAAAAAATTTCCAGTTGTCTGGTTTTGCCAGCATAAGAGCTTGTTCAGCAGTTATGTGTTCAGGTAACGGCGATTCACCCGATAAGATTGGCCACCAGTGATCTTCTTCGGGGGCGTTTGTATCCATGATAACGCCTTTCCATGTGCATCCACCTTTATTTGCACCGGGGTAGCGTCCAACACGCATTGTTGCTCCGTCAATAATCGCTTTAGGGACTTCTCTTGCTTCATTAACAAAAATTCCCGTTACTTCAAGAGACAAAAGTTTTTTTACATCTTCTGGCGAGTCCAAAGGAAGAAAGAGGACTTCAAGATCAATGTCGCCTTTTTTTATATGGTGTGTATACGGAGGCGACCACCGAAATTTGCCCCATTCATTCTCAGGAAACCAATCTAACCATGTCGCTATCGTTGTTGTTTTCAGTTCAGGGTTAGTATTACGTATAACAGCCCACTTTGTATAGCGTATTCCGTCTGTATGCGGTTTTTGTTCACCAGCCCTACGAAATATCTCGATACAACAACCAGCAGATTTGCCTGAACCGACAGGGCCACGAATACCACGTACAAAAGATTGGTCACGCATGAATTCACGCAGTACAGAGCCAGCAGGTTTAAATTTAAGAGAGGCCACTGTAACTTTTACTGTCGGCAACAGAGTTATCTACAGCAGCACGTAACAAATTCTGCATGGTTTCCTCACCAAAAGCCTCAATAACCTTATCCGCTTCATGATCTGTAAGAAATTCTTTTGGATACTCGCTCATATGTACACGTTTAACTACCTGACGTAGGCGACGGAGATCATCAAAGTCGAGTTGTGCAAGAAAGCTCATAAATACCCCACTATATTTACATAAAAATAATATATACGAGACTTGATTGGATTGTAAACTGAATATCGTGTGTGTATAGGTGATATAGCGTAGCTCAGACTCAGACTTTTAACCCCACCCCTAGCTTAGTGTAGTACATTGCCAAGTGTATATGGGTACCCCCCTCCTAAGATAAGTCAATGTGTACGTTTAGTTCACCTACTGTTGGGCCTTTGTCCTGCTTGCCGTGTCCAGCACGATCAAGTATGTCCTGTCCTGCTTGTAGTCTTACTAGTTCCGACTTAGCTGACGTACTCAG
>TARA_R110002012_G_scaffold20913_5_pt1 | contig 15351 bp, 6 predicted proteins | sample TARA_R110002012 | Tara Oceans TARA_R110002012 (sample SAMEA4396515) | marine metagenome | biome: Westerlies Biome; feature: [DCM] deep chlorophyll maximum layer (ENVO:01000326); material: water (ENVO:00002006), including particulate matter (ENVO:01000060) such as... | depth 40 m
TTATACTGATGCTGTGTTTAACCCTAAAGAGGGTCATGCAACAAAGTTTATCGGTAGTTATGTAACTTCCGGTCAATTAGATCAAAGACATGGAAATCTTAACAAACTACACTTTATCCTAAAAAATGATGCGTACCCTGCCACTTATCGCCGCGCAATGGAAAACTTCCTAGCCGGGACTGTTGATTTCTTCTTACAAGGTTCAAAACCAACTAACTTCACGAGCAGGCGGTCATCTGAAATTAACAGCGTTGTACCTAATGTTACATACTATATGGACGTTGTTCTAGAGAAGAGGGAGTTAGTAGGAAAAGCAGACTTTGTTAGCGCCGAGGGTCCAACAAAACAGCTAGTACCCAGAGCAATGACCGCTTCAGCGGGTGCTGCCGGAAATATGAAAGAGCCTGGTCCGAGAAAAGGGTATATTTACGGACCAGCAGCTGCTAGAATTTTACCAACATATGTGGGCGGGCAGACTGGTTCGTTTGCCATTCTTAGCAGTTCGTTAACAGCTTATGGCCAAACTGTTGCAAGTGGCACTGTTTTTGACGGCCATGAAATGGATCCTTGTTATGCACCCTACACCCCTCCATACTTTTATGGCTCTTCTGTGTTGAGAATTGCGATGTCCGCGAGTTCAGATGAATATGGCACGGGTGATATTCCGCTGGATTTAGACCAAATATTAGATTTAGCAAGAAGACATCCAGAGACAAAAACATTTAACACATTTAATTCAATTGTTATACCGACGACAGATTCGCGTTATGGTCAGCTGAAAACAACCCTGAGAGGGACTTACCCAGATGGCATTCCTGCCAACCTGCTTATTAGCACAGCTTCGGCTGCTTATAAATCTGCTATGTCGATTACAAGCTCTATCAGGTGCTTTGATAAAATCAACTCTACAACACCAGGACAAACAAGAGAAAACGGCGATAATCTTCGATGGACCATTAGACCAAAATTTGAGTGTCCAATTATTGATGTATCTGCTAGCAGTTATTCCGATACAAATCTTCACAATAGAGTAAGTGGCCCGTACTTTAGTAAACGAACTGGGCGTAGCGTGTGGATGGGATATGGCAAGCCTGTGGGGCAAGAGCCAGTAAGTATTATAAGTGGTGGAAAAACGACAAAACTTAAAAAAGGGATCGTGCTTTCTTTAAGAGATTCATTCCCAGAACAGCTAGATTCAAACAACCCGGCAAAAGTTAGCTTAAGCACGAAGACAGGCTCTTTACTGTCTTTATGCGGTTTTGACAAAGCCGAGCCGCTTCAATCTAAGTATTTAAGCGAAATGAAAGAACAAGGTGAAGTATCTGAGGCATTTGTATTAATTCCCTATCTCACAAACGAGATTAAAGGAGTTACAGAACAGATATTTGCTGGTAGAACTCCTGAAGAAATTCACGTTATCAAGCTTCACACGAGCCCTTATATGATGCAGTTTGTAAATGTTCTTCAAGGAAAAAATGCTGTTGAGGTTGGCGACGTGCCAAACCCGCCAAGTTCCTTGGCATCACTACTTCCAATTAAAGACACAACAGTTTCAACTATGATTAAGATGGCACGTAAATATGTCTTGCCACCCGAGATTGATTTTATCAACAGAGGTTTTGCTAGCGAGCCTGCTTCTACAAAACTAGGTCTAAACACCACACTTGATGTGTCTGAAGCGGCCTACCGGGGAAGTCCTTTTGCTATGTACATCGTTGAGAATGAGGCATACCTTACAAGAAGTGGTATGGCAAATATATGGCAAAATTTATTACCACAAGGTTTAGAAGCAGAAGGTGCCGGCTTTGTTGGCAAAGAGGGCGCAGCTGACTTTGTTTCAGGTATTGCTGCGAAGAAGAAAACGCTTAATTTAAAACACATCGTTGCAGGGCACAGAGCAAAATTTGAGTTCTTTGGAATGCTTGATAACTACCTTGAGGATAATCCCGATCTTAACAAGAGCAACGTTAATTTGCCAAAATCGTCGAGAATGGCAGAAAACTACAACTCTCTCAATGAAATACTTAAAGAGAATATTAAGTTCTTGATATTTAAAGTAAAGATGAGAGCAGCACATAGATACAATAGCCTTTTTGAAACACCTACCGACACAGGAGAAAGTGTAAACGTGCCTGGTTTAACAAATGTCCCACTTGATCCAGACAAAACAAAGGTACCAGATGCTAGCCTAGTTGATCTTTATAGTTTCAACTGGCCTCACGATTACTACTCAGTTGGTGAGTTGGCAAAAGTAAATGTATCTTTTAACTTCGGTGACTTCGGACATCCCGGCGATTTGAGTGATGAGGAATAAACTTGGAATTTTTCGATAAAAAAGAAGATGTAATGGAGACTGTGCTTACACCTTATGGAAGGTATAAGCTTTCCAGGGGTCAGCTAAATCCCACCTTTTATGCTTTTTATGATGATGATGTAATTTATGATAATAAGTATGGTAACGCAGGCAGTAACTTATTGCCTTTTACTGAACTTCAGAATGAAACTGAGGGCAGAATTCAAGAGGATACACCTAAGTTAAAGCCTATCCGCTCTAGAACCAGTGTTGAGGATGAGATAAATGCACATGATAAAATGTACGAGAAAGCGTATGCTGGTGACAATAGCCCATTAGTTTTAGAAAGAGTTCAACCACTTAGAGATCAGCTATATGGATTAAAATACCCCTTAGCGTCAGCAGATCCGTACTCTTCAAATTATCCTGCCTGGGATGTTGAATTTTTACAAGCAAGAATGACAGGCTCACAAGGAGACACAGAAAGCTTCACTACATTTATGAAGTTGACTGGTACCTTTTCCCCACCTGTTGATGGTACAAAATTGTCAACTGATTCGGAAACTAGAGAGATACAACTTGAACCAATCCCGCAGCTTAAAGCTAGAGGGCAATATCAAACCTATTTAGATATTGATGAAGATTTTGACGATTCTGAGATTTACATGGATTACTATGATGAAGGTTCGATTATCCTTGAAGAAGATTTTGTTTTATTAAAAGTCGAAGAAAAGAATACAGAGTTTTTGTTAAAAAACTTTGATGTAGAGTTGTTTGCTATAGATTATACCTACAAGTCTCACCCACTAACTGGCGTGCCTTTAAAAGAAAAAGAAATTCTAACACCTTTGCCATTTGATGGCGCAACAGACGATAATATAATTGTTAGCGATCTTTTTGACATTTCTTTTGATGAAAAAATACCAAACCAGATAATATGTCGGTATATTAACGACCAATCGCAAGGTGTATTTTCTGATATGCTTGTTGATTGTGGTGACTTGACAGAAGAAAGTACTGATATCGATGTTTATTCTGGGCTCGTTGATGGCGAAGGAGAAGTTTGCTAATGGTATATTCGAGTGGAATGAGAGCCAGCCGGATGACAGGGGGCAGCTCAACGATGCTACCAGCATCAAATAATATGTCAATGCCGGCAACGCAGCAAAGATTAGGATCGGTTATCACAACTCGTGCGTTCCCAGCTATTCACATAGACAAGATTATTCTGACAAATGATTTGACTTTTGATGAGCCTGTCGTAGGTGAGCCTTCAATAAGAGAAACAGAGCGAAGAAAGGGAAAAAAAGCACCAAGCCAGCCGGTAGAAGAGTCTTTCGGTGCCGAGGTGTTCTTTTATCTACATATGCCAAAAAGTGAAGCCGGCAAGAAAACTAACTCCAGTATCCTTAATTTAATACCCCCATCAGTACAAGCAGCCACTAGAATAAAATTTGCTGTCATGGATACGCTAGATACGGTTAATATTGGGCATGGTCCACATGGTGAGCCAATGTTTAAAATGCCAAGTACAGAAAAGTCCCCACTAAGTGAAGATATTTTTGCTTTCTCAGAGTTTATGACAACTGCTAGGAGTGATGTACGTGTGCGCGAAAAACACATTGGTGAAAGCAGAGACAGTGTGTTTTATTATGGCAGTGTAAAATTAAGAGGAATACCCAGCAGCGCTCATAATTTGGCTTTATTTTGTATGCTATACAACGATAACCAAGATTTAGCTAACTATTTTTCTTCTAATGCCAAGTCTCATGTTACCAAACCAACCAGTATGAGAATTTTAAGAAGCCCCCATAAAAGGTATAAAATTTTAGAAAGAGGTAATACTAGTCGATTAATAGAAAAGCTGTATTATCCAAATGGTACTGAGTATATTGGTTACCCCTACATGCAGGGCGAAGGAACTTCACAAGTATTTTCGACATCTCCCAACCCACAAACAGAAAACATGCTAACAAAAAGAAGCGTAGCGAATAATATGGTACAGGATTTAAGAAATATTGATAGACTAACCAACCCTATTGATTTAAATTTTTCCTCTACTCATAATGTTGTTAAAAGTCTTAACCCTGTACTAAAAGATTTAAGCCAAAGGCTAGATTCTTTTGAGAATGGCGCTTTATTTTCTACTCTGCAACATTCTTTTTCCGAAAATGGAAATGTTAGTGGAATGTTTAGTGTAAATATTCTTAGCATACTTCAAAATGAAGCTGCTTATCCCTCACTTTTAGATCGCACAAGAGACAGAGATAAAATGGCTTTTATCTCTGACGTGCTTTCCATGTCAAAACTAATAACACTATCTGTGTATAGAGAAAAGATTAATTCACACGCTGAAATTTCACAACTTGGAAGAGAAGATAATTTTTTAACATATGAGACTGATGAAGCTCCACACATGGTTGTGACAAAGAAAGAAGGCAGAGTATCCGAAAAGTTTTTACCACTTGAAAATACTTCTGCCGTTCCCGGCGACCAACAAAAAAGACTTTGTGGTAGGCTGGAACAACTTCCCTCTACTCGTAATAATTTTGGAGTAAGGCACTTTGCTTTTAAAGATTTTGATATTTCATCGAAAGAAGCAGGATTTTTTCAATATTCTTGTAAAATGAGGGTAGAGAATGGCCTTTTGAAGGCTTTAGCTAAAAGAGCAAAAATGTTAAATGACAAAAAGTCTATGCTGACAGATGTGTTTGAGATTGCATGCATGGGCTCCCAGGCGAAAGGAATGGGATATTTTAACAACAATACAAAACGATTTAGTAATGAATTTCTTACTAAAGTGTATCGAACGTATACTTTAGGATATCAAGACATTATCAAACAAACGGTTGATTCTTATGTTAGTGTTTATTTTGCCTTGTTTGATAGAAAAAACAAAACTCTTTCAACGAAGGAAGGTGAGAAAAATCAAGATACATTTCTTTTAAAGAACCCAATACAAATGACAAGCGTGCTGGTTGGTTTATCAAAAACGATGGACGGACTACAGATTTTAATATCAGTGTTTGATGATTTAGTTACAACACTACATAAAGCTATAGACTCAAATGATAAAAATATTCTTTCACAGGGCGATAATAGCAAAGTTGATGGTGGTAGTAAGTCACCAAAAGCAATTTTAGAGATTGAAGCTAATCTAAAAAACTTAGTGCATGTAAGCCCCCAAAAACAAAATAAATATGATTTTATTTTTAACTCTCAAACTAGAAACTCAAGAAAAACAATATTTAGAGAAATTGAAATGACAGAGTTTGAAGAAAGATGGAAGCGAGAACAAAAAAAATATTTTAGAAATGAAGTCGTTGATGAGAGACAAAGGTTTACTATACCATATGGACAAGGACAAGTCGAAGGACAAAACTCTTACAACTCACTTCTTTTCTTTTCACCGGCAAGAGTGTGTGGCTCCTTTACTCATGGAGATGTGGTGTTAGATACTGTCGATGAGGCATCTTTTGCTACCATTGTCACAAGAGAAACAACAACAGAAAAATCATCAGAAGCATTAAAAAATTATAAAGAAGGTTTTTTTCGTCTTTTATATGAATCACTGTCTTTGAATAATGGCGATGGCGATGAAATTGCTAAAAGCATTTCTGTCAATGAGCTTCTTGGGTCAACAGAAAATGTAACAATTGCTGAGGGTAATGAGTTTGTGTCTTCAACAGAAGCGGGCTTAGGGCGAGATAATCCAAACAAAACCAATAAAGACACCATGAAAGGAAATCTTCACTCTTTATCTGTGATATCGGGCGTTGAAGACTTTGAAGATTTAATGGGATATGTCTCCCTAACATCTCTTTTAAAAAGTTATAATGATGATTTGCGCGTGTATGATTTAAACAAGCAAAAAACATTAAAAGCAAAAGATCTTGCAAGTCTAAAAAGTCTAGGTTTTACATTAGTAAATTCTAATATAGCAGGTAAGATAAAGGAAGATTTAAAAAAATCACCAAAATCTTCGCCTGACGATTCAGCACGCAGTTTATTTAATTCACTTCCTCTTTCGGTTAAAAGTCTAATTATAAATGCCAGCAATGGTAATAACCTTGAAATATTAAATGATACTAATTTAACAAGGCTGGCCGGAATAAATTCCTTAACACAGGCTGACATTTTGCCTTATTTTATACTAAACTATAAAGTGCTGACTACATTTGAAATTTTTAGTGGATATCAAACAACTATTCACAGGGATGGAGAAACAGGTGTAAAAACCTCGCAGAGCATGATGGGAGAGCCAATTTTTAGGCAAGCAAATATGGAACAATTAAGACAGGTAGTTCAAAACAGAGGGCGAGCTTTGTGCAGAGTTAAACGATATTTTAGAGGATTTATTAATATTAAAGAAAATGAACACTTTGATTTTCCAATTGCAAATTCTTTGTTCATGATTAGGGGTAAATAACTTTGAGTGAAAAATTAGATAGTGTTGGAAAAGTAACAACTGCTGTGTCATATAGGTCTTTTGCTGAAAAAAGCGCAATTGGAACGCAGGATCCAGAAGGCAGCATGCTCGGATACATGAGTTTTTACTTTCACCTGTTTCCAACAGCAGCTGCGCTTAATGGCCATGATAGAATGAGGTTTGCTTTAGGGAAACACTGGTATTCTTCTGATACATCAAATTATGGATTTGATTTCGGTACGGATGTTAACCCTTATCTTATAGATTTTGCTAAAGACCCTTTAAATAAAACCACGGTTGGATTTTCTGGTCCTGGTGGCATGGCGGGTGAGTTTGAGTATATGATTTTTGAAGAGGGGACACATCCTTCCCCTCTCGAAGGGCCGGAGCAAGTTGTAATTATCCCACCAGGACAAAATGGCCTTTTTCTTAAATTTAAATACCCTAATATACCAGAGGCTGACAGAACTAAAATTATAAAAGAGATATACGACTTTCTTATAACAGGAAGAATTTTATCAGTACCATCGCTCGGACTGACGACGCAACCCCTCGACGAGGTGTTGGCACCCCCACTTATCGAAGAAGGAAGAGCTTTTATAGATAATAGTTTTAGATACCAGTCGCCATTTTCCAACATTGAATTAAACGCACTAGGTGGTTCTATACCTGGCACTAATTTTGCTAGCATAACAACAGAATTTTCACAAAATACAAAAGCAGATAACTATATTAATACTATTAGAGAAGCTAGTATTCACGAGACAAAGCTCCCCAACATATATAACTTTAAATACTGGGAGGCAGACCTCGCCTCTGGACCAGGAAATTTAGCTTCTGGCATAGGACCTGAGCCTCTGCCTGGGCTTTTTACCAAAGGTTTTGATGTCGATGCTATTTTTCGTAGTCACATATATAGCAATCTGTCTTTAAACCAAAAAATTAACTTAATTCAGGGAATAGCAGATGTCCCAGGAGAAGAAATAAACACTCCACTTACTGGAATAGGGTTATATCTAAACCGCTATACCACAGCTATTCTTAGTGAAGAAGAGGAGGTAGACACAAAGTTTTCTAATTTAGGTTTTTCAATGACTGCGTATGATGAGCTTAAACCTACTGAACTGGCAGTAAAAGCTTTTCCGATGCACGCAAAAATAGAAATGACAGCACCTGCCACACCAACCGACCCATCTGAAGCGGGTTGGGGATATGGCAGCATGCAAAATGCAATTAAGTTCTTTTCACCCGAAATGTTCCCAGCTCTAACGCAGGTAGTTATGGCGGGAACAGCTGTTGTATTTGATGACTTTTTGCCTGTTGGTGGCGATCCTTCACTTCCTACTACTTACAATTTAGATCCTTACAATATTGGCCGACAGGGAAGTTACGCCCCGCTGGATGGTGGCCTTGCGTTTGTAGGTTCTAAGTTTACCGCGCCTTTAAAGGTTTGGAATTTTCAAACATTAATTGAAAGCATTCTTACTGAGTATGCAGGCACGCCGGCTCCATACGTTGATCCCTCGACTGGCGAACTGGTCAATCCATATAGACCTGGTACTTTGGTGGAGGATCATGACAATCATACAATTTATTTACTAGAAGACACGAACTTTTTAGAAGATTATGGATTTAATTCAGGCCCTGTCCAGTCTGGACCTGGGCTCGGCCCACCACCTAGTCCATTAGGTGGGCTTGCCTTCTTCCAACAAATCGCTGCTCTTGACGGCTATGTTAGAGACTACGCACAGGCAAGAATGCGCTCTTATAAGGATATCATGGAAGGTAAGCTTGCCAATAATGAAATTTTACTATTTCGCATTGAAAAACAAAGGCTTAATGACGATGGAACATTCGGAACAGTACAAAATATATTCCTGCCAAACGTATCAATAGAAGGTAATTCAAACCTGTTGCAGTACTTTGATACTCAAGTTCACTATGATACCTATTATAGGTATAGGGTTTTTGCTTATACTATTGTTGTTGGAACTGAATATACCTACGGAGATGCTTCATTTTTTAGCTCTCAAATGGGAGACCAGATAGATTTTACCACTACACCAGGAGTAGTACTGCCACCAGACTTCACGAAGCCTATAGATGAGTGCGTAGATGGCGATGAGCCATGCCCAGATGATAGTCTGGGAGGCTCACAGGGGCCTAGCGTTGGACCACCAGGAACTGGCACCGGAACTGGACCTGGAATGGGTGGAAGTGGTGGCACTGGTGGGCTTAATGTTGTTCCTATCATTAATTTTGGCAGCGGTGAGGCTGCACCACCCTTAGATATGGCACAATATGTTCCATTTAAGATTACAATACCAGAGCCAGCAGAAGATGGCTCTGGTTTGGCACAGGTAAGTGGCTTTCTGTCTGTAGATAGTCCGGTACCTACACTAAAGGTGGGAGAAGCTGGATCAATATATACTTTACCAGATGATCCCAATGTCTACACAGATTTACCAGAGCTTGAAACTGCCTACACCAGTGCTGATTTTTCTAAGGTGCTAGAGTGCCCTGAAGGATGGCAGCTAATTAGAATTACTCTTGAAGAGGATTTACCTAAATCAACTTGGGATAATCGTTCGTTTGGTTACTCAGAGGTTGATCTTGATATCATGGGTATTGGGATGGACCCAGAAGTATACCTTGAAATTGAGGAGGGTGAAGATTTTCCTACTCTTTCAACTGGAGTTAGTTATCAGTTTCAAGCCACAGCACAAGGTGCGCTTTTGTCAAATGGTAAAATCTTACCGTCAAATTGTTCTACACTGATCGGCCAGCCATCGTCAGAAATGCCAACTTATCAGCCCAATATAGCAGGTGAGTGTTCCAATCCCAATATTGTGTATGCTTGCGCGAGAAAACCCACATCACCAAATAAATATACTCCACCAGCTTGCGATGATTTTGGTGTGATAACGACTGTATTAGCACCAAGCGGAGTAGTAGGAAGCACTAATGTTATCGCTGACGTGTGCATAATATCTCCTTTAATGACTGGCCTTATCCCTGGAATTGGTCAATTGCCGATAGGCAGTCCAACAGGCGGTGGTGCTGTTGATGGACTTGGTGAGCCACTGGTGGGGTCCAATCCCATAACACCACTTACGCCCGATACCATGGACCCTCCAATGGTATCAGAAGTTCCGCAAGATACGAGCGAATTCGATGTAGGCGTTGGAACTTTTATCACTCTTAAGCCTACCGTCAACTTTATTGAAATTCCATACTTTAATACAGATGGCAGCAACCTTAACATTGTATTGGATAAGCCGCCATTACCTCCTGATGTTTTGTTTGTTCCTCATCCCGGTCGTCGGAATGATGTGACATTCTTTTTGAATAGGCAAGCTGGGAGAATGGAATTAAACCCTGTTGAGTTTGGACCAGAAGAGTCGGTACTATATGATAAGCATAGAATAGCGCAGGGTGTGCTGCCCGGTGCTCCAATCATATTTGAAAATGACAACCCAAACCAAAGCTATCTAATTTATAGAAGCTCTACACCACCTGAAGGTCCTTCTGATATGGCGCAGGTTGGCCAAACTGATACAACTTTCTTTGATGATGTTATTTCTTCAAATGTAAAATACTACTATACATTTAGATCTATTGATAATAGAGAAAATATATCTTACCCAACTGCAATTTTTGAAGTTGAGTTGGTGACCTTGGAAGATGGAAACCCGGCAGCAAGGGTCGCAGTTTTGCCTTTGTTCAAGGAATACGTTAAGCCGGCTCCCATTCCACCTCTTAAGAAAAAATCTTTTAGAAAGTATATATTAATAAGACCACACGTAAATGATATTGATCTTGGTTTAGAGGAGTTTGGGGTAGAAGATGAAGCCGATCTGGAAGAAGTTGATTTAATGCTGGCTAATCCAAAGCTTGGTGGTTTGTTCTCGCCACATGACGGCGGCGAGAGACAAAAGTTTAAGCTTCGCCTTACTTCAAAAAGCACTGGCAGAAAGATTGATGTAAACTTTTCTTTTACGCATAGACATAACAAGCCGCCAAAGAGATCACCTGGTGGAAGAAATGTTAGAGGGTTTAATGATCAAGACGTTTTTAACCCTGAAGATTACTGATTACTAAATGAAATTACAGACTATTTAATTAGAGAAGGAGCGAAAAATGGGATTTTTAGATAATTCCGGCGATATTATCCTAGACGCCGTTTTAACAGATACAGGAAGATTTCGCCTCGCAAGAGGTGATGGCACGTTCAAGATAGCAAAATTTGCACTTGGTGATGATGAAATTGATTATGGGCTGTATGATAAAAACCATGCTAATGGTTCTTCATATTTTGATGTAAACTTGCTAAGAACACCGGTTCTTGAAGCGTTTACCAATAACACTTCTTTTTTAAAGAATAAGCTAGTAACAATTTCAAGAACTAACTTGTTGTATATGCCAACATTGCTGATTAACAGCAAGGCTACCTCTCCAAAAGTAGGTGCAGGAAATAATTCGAAGCAGTTTAGTACAACTAGCCTTTTTCTTGTTGCTGTTAATAAGGACACGGTTGAAGATACTAATTTTAAGGTTAGTGGTAAAGTTCAAACTAGTAACGCTCTTACAGATGGCATCTTAAACGGAACTGCCGGCGCTACAAGTATCGGTGGTGGGTTTATTAGGTTAGATCAGGGCTTAGATACAACCGAAGTCCCCCCCAGTAAGACACTAGACCCAGACCTCCTTGAAACACAATACTTGATTGAAATGGATGATCGCCTTGGAAGACCAGTTACCACTAAAAATACTGGTATTTCTTTTAATTTTAGAGATGATGACTTTATCGCAAGTTATTATGTCGCGCAGGGTGGAAATAAAGGAATGGTTTTTCCAAATGGAAATAAGCTTCCGACAACTGATTCTAGCGCTGGGTTCGAAGTTATTCGAGGGCCAAGAGGATCTACTCTGGAGTTTAAAATTCAGGCGTCAGATGATTTAAGAAATAGCGATTATTTGTTTACGACACTAGGAAATCAAGATACAAGCAATGCTATGGGGTTCGGAACAGACGCCAATAGTAATAATATTTTTTATATTGACTCTACTGTCAGAGTTACTGGTCTTACCACAGGTTATCGACTTGATGTTCCAATCAGATTTATTAAGAAAAAGACTGTCTAATATAAGGTGAAAAAATGGCTACAACATTCAAAACTCTAACAGGTAAAGATAAAATTTCTACCAAGACTCTTCTTCACGAGTCAATCCCACTTACTGGAACAATTGCTTCGGGAACATACTCGGACAATAACATTAAGAACTATAGTCATAAAATGTTCCAAAGCGTCTATGATTATCCTTATTTAAGCTCTTCAGCTAACCATATCTTTGATATTTCTTATGGATATTCAAGCGTCTTATCCGGTACAAATGCTGCCGGGGGTAGCGGAAGAGGCACCCGAACCAATGGGTTTGGAGGAGTTACTGGAAAGCGTACTGACAACGCCAAAAAACTTCAAATTTATAATTCAATGGCGCAAGTTTTAGTTGGGCATGATACGGCTGGGAGTATTAGACGTTTTGATAGAGATGGTAATTTTGATGACACAACCACTGATAAGATGGATTCTGTTTTCTTTCTTAACTTTTCTAGACTTCTAACAAAAGATGAAATTAAGAAAGGAACATTCTCGGTTACGTTTATGACCGGTGGTACAATTGAACGTCACTACCCGAATAATGATGCAGGACCAGGCGGTGTTACCACAATTCAAGATATAAGTGGAAGTGATGCTTACCTAGTAAACTCACCAGCTGGCGAATACGGTATTTTGTATGACACAACTGCTGCTAATTCGTATGTTAAGGTTGGCTTGCTTTATTATCATGCAGGGATTGCTGTCATAACATCTTCAATTTTCGGCAATGATCTTGGAGCAGTTTCAACAAGACACAATGGTGTTGATATTGCTGCGGTAACAAATGCCGAGTTTGGTGCCGGTACTCACACAACCACCAGGACTAATGTCAATCACTGTATCCAGAGTGGCACCATTCAAGATTTTGCTGACGGTGTTAGAAATAGGCTTTGTAATGTTACGTTCAATAACACGGTTGAACTAAACTCTTCAATCTACTTCTGTCGGCTAAACCACAATGATTTTAACTACAGCGCTAACCCAACATATGTGTCGGGTTCAAAGATTGTTACAAAAAGGTTTGCTAAAGACCAGCCTGTGTCTTATCTAACAACTGTCGGTCTTTATTCCGCAGATAATGAACTGTTGGCTGTTGCAAAAGTATCTGAGCCTTTGCGTAAAGATCCAAACACAGAGCTAACGTTAAGAGTTAGACTAGACTACTAAATGGTGAGCTGTTATGGCTGATATTGGAGATACTGGTGCGGGTAATTTAGGTTATGCTGGTCCATCTGCTGATATGCCGGGTTATGCTGGTCCGGCACCTGGTTTTAATCCAGGCCCAGTAACAGATCTTGGGAATAATCTTGGTAATGGCTTTGCTGGAATACCAGGAACAACTCTACCGGCTCCTGTCTTAGGTGGAGACTTTGGTATTCCTGCCGACGCAGGTGGTGGTGGATTGGTTGGCGGTCCTCAATTTGAAATACCAGGATATGGAGGATCAGTTCCAACTTTTACGCCAGGCACATCAGTAGAGACAACACCGTATGGTAAACCAATTTCTAGTGTTTATGATTTTCACGTCCTGCCAGCACCTGACTATCAATTTGACAAGAACGACGTTTTTGTCAATAGGATAAAAGCACATCCATCTGTTAATATATTTCTATATAACGGACAAATGTATTACCAAAAAACAAACCAGTTAAGAGAAAATCCTGACCTATTGTACAACGATACAGCTACGTCTATTGGCTATGTCAATCTATTTGAGATGAATATTGATAGAGGTTCGCATTATACTAATTTATCCACTAATCCTCATACTAAACTAATCACACCCTTTGTTATTAAAAACGGCACTTCCATTAGTTTTAAAACCACCACGGATGAAGATTTTAACACACAATACGATTATGGAGATAAAATATACGGCTCTTATCCAATGACTGCTAGTTTTAGAAGAGAGTACTTCGCAGAAATTACTGCTGCAAAAACTACATCTGGTAATGATTGTGCTTCACCTTTACCTGCTAATGCGGCTGATCTTAGTGATTCTTGTTATATTCCTGAACCCTTTGCTGTTTATCAAAATGCAGATGGTATAGTAATAAATGTCAATACAGCTGATGTGGTTCCACCAGGAGCAGTATACTCCAGCCTTGGAACCTATCCTGGTACTGCCGGTGGTTCCGGCCCATACGACAGAGGCGGAAACTACAATAAAACTTCAAGATTTAATATAACCGCTTTAAAAAATACTCTGAATTACCATACGAGGTTATCACCACATTATGCCTTCTCAGCGTCAGTTCCTGGTAGTGGCATAGAAAGAAATTTTGCTAAATGTGAAATGAACCTAATTAGCATTCCATCAATTTACTATGGATCAAAAATTAAACCTGGTACGGTTGACCTTAAATTCTTTTTATCGGGTTCTGTTGCTGGTCGGCTGCAAGATATAACACAGAGAGGTGAGTTAATTCAAACAGGCCCAGAAAATGGCACTGGCTCTCCTGATGGTAGTGGTCAAGGTCGTGTTGCTGGTGTTGTATTGTACGAAGAGGGATTTATTATTCTAACAGGCTCTTGGGGTTTGATCGCAGGATCAAACCAACCTTCGGTACATAAAGAAAATTATGAAAGCAACTCAGCCAAAGTTAATCCTAGCTGGGTTCATTTTGGAGCAAGAATGCCAGGTGATGGCACTCCGACTGTGCCTAGCAGTAATCATGTTTCATCATCGGCTTTTGAAATTGCTTTTAGTGGAACAACCTATATACCTACATTAACAATGTTGGCTCATGCCCCATTAGGCAGATTAAACCACTCTAATAATCCTACTTATCCTTCATACGGGCAAAGCACTGTTGTTGTTCCAAAAACAAGTCAAAGACTTTATAGAGAAAACGAATCACGAACAATTAAAAATACGATAAGCTCTAGTTTTAAAAACGCCACGGCAAGCTACGAACACCAGACCTTTATTTCCAAAGTTGGAATTTACGATAACAACAGAAATTTAATTGCCATAACAAAAATGGCAACACCAGTTAAAAAAACACAAGAAGCAGAGTATACTTTCAAAATGAAACTGGACCTCTGATGATACTTGGATTAGATATAAGCACAAGCATAACTGGAATAACTCTTCTTGACAACGAAGGAGAAGTAGTATATAATCTTTCTGTTGATACTAGAAAGTATAAGAACTTTTTTGAGAAAGCAGAAAAGGTTGAAAATGAGTTGCTTCACTTATGGAGAAGTACTAAACTAGATCTTTTACCTAAAAGAGTTTTTATTGAACAGTCTCTTCAATCTTTTAGATCTGGATTCTCGTCAGCAAAGACATTATCAACACTTTCTCGTTTTAATGGTGTTGTTTCTTGGATGGTTTATAAGCACTGGGGCATTGAGCCAGAGTATATTGCTGCCAGCAGTGCAAGAAAGTTAGCCGGTGTTAAGATTACAAAAGACAAAAAAGCCAAGCAGTGTGTCATAGAACACGTCCTAGACAACGTGCC
>TARA_R110002012_G_scaffold311668_2_pt1 | contig 15330 bp, 13 predicted proteins | sample TARA_R110002012 | Tara Oceans TARA_R110002012 (sample SAMEA4396515) | marine metagenome | biome: Westerlies Biome; feature: [DCM] deep chlorophyll maximum layer (ENVO:01000326); material: water (ENVO:00002006), including particulate matter (ENVO:01000060) such as... | depth 40 m
CCTTTTAATTGCCGCCAAGTTATTTCCTTTCTCATAAGCTAAAGTTCACAAAATATGACCGATGGATGATGGTTAATCCTATCTTGGTCTTTTCTTTTTGAAAGCCTGTAGATATATTGATTTTTTCTTGACAGTTTATTTGGATTGATACCAAGTGAGATAACTTGATAATCAAATTTTTCTGCCAACTCTTTAAGCATATCAAAATTAGACCCGATACCTTCTGCTTCATCAATACTCAAAAAACGCAGGCCTGCATTTTTATTGACCTTTCCGTCCTTAATTAAGGAAAGCTTTGCGATACATAAAAGTGCTATGGATGAATAGGTCTGTCCAGTACTACCCGAATTTTTTTTACCGCCTTTGGTTATGAGTTCATAATTAAGAGTATAATAAGAGAAGGGGTTGAGCAGCTGCCTAATGGAAACATTTGGTAAAGGCGAAATGCTATGCTCTTTGTATGCTAAAAGAATTTTTTCTTCTAGTGTTGGCGCATCCTTTAATTTTGATGTAAGGCTATTTTCCTTATCAAATAAACCAAAATCAAAATTGCCAAGATTACCCAAGAAAGCACTTATCCACTGCAATGAAATATCCTTTCTTAAATCTGGTTTTAGGGATGCTGTGTTGTCACCAGTAATTATCATATAATCTTTCTGAAAAAAGCTATTCATTTTTTTACTATGTGACACCTGTTTGTTTATAGCGGACTGTAAATCTTGTAAGAGGTCCCTTATACTTATCAGTTTATTTTGGTTTAGCCTAGCATTGGCATCATTGATTTGGTCAAGATATTCAATGATTTTCGGTATTACAGCGGCTTCATCAAATGAGATGTCCTTGAACAATTGCTGTGGTAAAAGCAAACGAACCAAGTCCATAAAGTTCTTATCGTCCTTAAACTGTTCTGATTTATCTGTGAGTTGATACGCAATTAGCATTGCTTCAAATTGCTTTGAATAATCTTCCAATCTTTTCTGGTATTGGCCACTTGCATTTTCGTAATCAATTTTTTCAACTTTTATTTTTGAAAATTCAGCTAGCCATTCTGGATATAATGTCTCGATTTTAAGGATGCGATTTTCAGCGTCTTCTTTATCATCTATAAGTGTATCTAACTTATCCCTATTATTCAGAATATTTAGCTGTTGTAAATATTCCTTATGAAATTCTACGGCAAACAGGCTTTCGGCAAATGAAAATTTAGATTTCTGTCGTTCTTTTGAAATATTTAAATCTTTCAACAATTCTTCAACGGTGTCATCTAATGGTTTTATTTCTTCGATGTTTATTTTTGGCAGTTGGTCTTCTATAGTTTTTAATTCGCGAAACGTAGTGTTTAAATTGTTGTTTTTCTCTTTAGACGTAGAATGTGACTCTAATAATTCTTGCTCGTTCTTTAAATCTTTAAATATTTGTTCAAGGTTTTCCCTCGCTATTTCAGAAACAGCTTCTTTTACTTGTTCTGATAACGCACCATCTTTTCTTGACACCCAAGCAGTAAGGGCATCAGGAATTTCAGTTATGTCATTAAGAAGGAAGGTTTGAAGTTTTTTGAGTTGGGAAATGTCATTAGTAATCTGTTCAATTTGAGATTTAATCTCTCTGTTAGATTTTGAAAGCAATACTTCAATTTTAGAATGGTCATTCGTATTGAATATTTGTTCATCTACATAAGTGATATAAATATTCAGACCGGCAAGTTCAAGCCAAAACCCATTATTCTCTTTTGAATGTAAGTGGTCTTTTAGTGCCGAGATGAGTAGTTTAGGGTTTGGTATATATTTACTTCCTTTCTCGGGAAATTCTGGAATTACGGTCTTTAAGTCGTGAAAATGCCGTAGTACACTTTCTTCTTCAGGAGAGCAAGCTTTGTTTTGTTTAAGTATCCAATGAGAGAGTGTATCTGGATTGTTGAAATCATTGAATTTTACCAACTCATCCGCTAATGACAACCTTTTTTTAAGTGTTTCTAGAGTTTGATTTTGTTCAACAATTATTGGTTCAAGACCATTTTCAAAGTTTAATGCATCAAAATCAGTTTCTAACCCTTTCGCTTTAAGAGCTGTATTCAATTTGTCGAGTGCTATTTTAAGTTTTTGTTTTTCAATATAATCTTGAACCACTTTTTTCAGTTGCACATTGTTTTCAATGCGTAATTCCGTTTTTATTGTATTACAATAATTGATAAGCTCTACACGCTTGTTCAGTTTAGTAAACTCTAAATTTGATTCATCTAGTTCTGGCAGAAGTAAATTGATTTTATGTTGTGTATCACGAAGTTTGCTAGCCTTTAATATAATTAGCTCTTCGATTGCGATTCTAGCGTCAAGAATTTCGCACACTAATTTTTTTAGAGTTTTTGTGCTTAATTTGAGAACTGTTTTCTTATAGTTCCAATCTATCTCTACAAAATCTCTTAATGACGAATCTTTTAGTTTTTTCAGCTTGTAAAGCCGTTCTATATTATTGCTTTTATCGGTAAGAGTTTCTATTTCCCTTTTATTTGTCCGGTGCATTGCCACCGAATCTTCATATTTTTTTACGGTTTCTAGGTATTTATTATAGTATAGCTGATTTTTTTCCTTTCCGAATAAGAACTCTTGCAGCTGTACATCATTTTTTACCGATATTCCCTTTCTTGAAAAGGCTTGCAAAATTTTGGCGTAATCACTTAAATCGCTTTTACTGCTGGCAATATCAAGAGGAAGAAGATTGTTATGTAATAGTGCTTCGTGATAGTCTTTAAAAAATGGATAAACTTTACACCCGAAATGGTCTGAATTATTCATTTTTGCATCAAAATCAACTAATGTCAAAAGTGTTTCGTCTTGAACAAAATCCTCAACAGTAAAGGGTTTTTGGAAAGGTTCGAAAACTTTCTGCTCAAAATCTAATCCACCTTGGACTATAAAGGCCTGACTTTGCGTTGACTTTCTTTCGATATAACAACCAATAAGCAAGTATTCTTCTTTTTGAACTTCCACATTGATATAGGCGTACCCATAATCGCCTTTTTCACTTGTCTCTATTACCAAGGTATTGAAAGGTCTATCATCTTTGCTATTTGTTGAAGATTCATACTCTGTAGAACCAATAATGATTAGCTGTAAAAGGTCTGTAAGAATACTTTTGCCCACACCGCTATCGCCAGTAAAATCCGTTCTAAATGGATGAAGTTCATAATCAAAGTTTTGATGATGAATTATATTAATCGTTCCGATACTGTGTATTCTTGGAAAATCTTTCATTGATAGCTTGCAATTATGTCGTCGATTTTAGGAATAATGTCCTCATAAATCGTATTGATGCGTTGAAAAGAAGGTCGGGTTTCAAAATAGTCCTGGTCTAGGTCTATCCAACCCAAGCGTTTAAAGTTTTGCAGGGCAGCAAGCACCACGTTATCAATCATTTTATCATCGTCATCTATTTTCACGTCACCACTGGATTGTGCAAATAGGCGAATGAGCCCTTCTTTATATTCTTCATAATCATTTCTAATCATCTCTTGAAGGGCAGCTAAACTATTCAGTTCTACATTACCTTCATAGAAAATGATTTTATACATAATTATACCGACGATGATGTATTTATTCTTTAGAACGTCTCTATGTGAAGATGGTATTTTACCACGATTGGAAGTGTTGAAATTCAAGAAGAAGTAAGAATCGGACTGAAGGTTCTCTTCCATAAGATGAATACCGTAGAAATGTTGATAATATTTGTTAAGGTCTTCCTTGTGCTTTTTTAAAAATTTGTAGTAGTTTATTTGGTCACCATATTCTTGTATGTGAATGCCATCTTTGAGATAATAGTCCAACTCACCAAAATAAGTTGGTGCATCTGGGTCTTCATAAAATTTTAAAAACTCTAATGTTCCGTTACTATTGTGTTCCATAATATTAATCCTTCGTTCTTAACAGGTTTGGTTTTATCAATTTTGACATCATATTCATCTTTTGCATAGCAAAGGTCCAATACTTTAAAAAAAGCTTTGGTGGCAATGGCAAAATCAGATGATTCTCGTAATATCCTAAAATAAATATCAGATAGGTTCATTTCTTTATTTTTCCTCAATTCCGCAAATATTAGGTTAACCCAATTATCTATGGTATCATAATCATCAAAAGCTTTTTCTAAAATTGCTTGGTTCTCATTTTCGGCAATTAAATCGGGCTCATATTTTTTTCTGGTCTTTGATTTTGTAGGGAATAGTTCCTTATCCCTATCAAATAGAATGTACTTTGGTCGTTTAAATTTCACCTCAAAGGATGGCACTTCTTTAGGAAAGATTATTTCTTTATCATACTTAATTCGTTCAAGCGTGGAATATTTCAATAAAAATCGAATGAATCTGTCTGTTTGAGCACTATATTCAGGGTTTCGAAAGGCTGCAAACAACTGTTTTATTTTCGGCTGAATTCTGTTGAGCCTTCTATCGGTACCACGCAATCTACTTTGAATGCTATCAAAAAAATCGACTTTAGACTGTATAAGGTCAAGTATTTTTCTGTCGTTTGAGTCGATTCCAGTCAATAACAAGCTTATGGAATTGGTTTCGGTAAATGCGATTCTCAACTCTTCATTTTTTCTATGAACTTCAGTTAAATCTTCACTGACATTTCGTAGTAGCTTGAGAGGCTTGAGATGTTGAGCCAATGTGTCTTTTCTTAATTTGATTACAGATTCGTCTATTTGGCGGTCTAAAAAGTCGATATGTTTTTTAAGTGTGGGATGATAATGTTCAAAATGGATTTCAAACCAATCTATCAGAGCTTTTTCCGAACCTAATGAAGCTTCCAGTTGCGACTTAAGCTCTACGCAAATTTTTTTGATTTTTGTAGGTTTAAAACTGCCTTCCAGTGTTTCCTTCGCAATTTTACAAAAGTTAAGTCCATATTCCTGAAAAGAATAGGTTCTGGTCTCTTCGTCGTAGCTAAAAAAAAATTTTTGCAGCCGTAAAATCCTTTTCTTGTTATATGATTTTACGTAAAGGTTTTCTTTCTCGTTGGCTGTCATAGTAGCTTCAAACAGCCTATGAATATCGTCGCCTGAAAAACTATTGTTTTCGTAACGCCCATTAATAATTCCTTCATAAAGATGTATAACAACTATGCCTTCGCGCTTTTCTGGAAACAGTGCTCGGTAGGTTTCAGATTTTGATGCCTCATCTTCAAAGTTAAATATGCTTTCTTTTTCCTTGCTCAATATATCATTTGTATGTTTTAAAAGTTATATTTCTTTTTACGTTTATCAAAAGCTTCAGGGCCGCCTTCAAGCACATCGCAAATATGTTCTTGAACACCTCTTCTGTATAAGACTTCAAGAATACTATCATCTTCGGCTTTAGTGTATTCGATAGAACCAGAAATATACTCAAAATCGTGGGTTTTATTCTTGGTGTCTTCACCATTTTGATTTGCAACAATAATAAGTTCTGCATCCGCACCCAAGACCAAATTTGGATTATGGGTAACAATAATAATTTGTCTTGTTTTCTTTCGTTTTCGAAGAAACTTTACGACCTGATTATAGATAGAACGATTGTCAAGGTCATCTTCAGGTTGGTCTATGAGAATGGGACATTGGCTATCATCCAAATCTATGAGTAAACGCAGTAATACAAATGATTTTTTTCCGGGCGACATATCTGAAATATCATCATCCTGAAATGTAACCTTATAGTCGTGCATAAACCAATTTTTAAAAAGTGATGTAATAGCCTCTTTGTTGGTCACGCCCTTGCGTTTCGGAATTTTACTATTTATAATTTTCCAAGCTTCAGCTTTTAAAAAAGTTTTGTGTTCTTCCACTCCTTCAAAATCATATTCCGTCAGATAATCATATTCCTTGCTCGCTGTAGCACGTCCATCAAAACTCTTTTGCACGAATGATTCTTGAAAGTGTTCCTTCTTGAACTTGGTTACAATATTAAAAGAGAGCTCATCATCAAAATCAGATAAATCCACACTATCTTTTGCTTCTAAATAAAGTGAGTAAAATTCTGCATTATAATCTGATAGTAGTTGAATGTTCTTTTCAACAAGCTTATAAGAGTTATTAATCTCTTTCTGGTATTCTGCTATCTGGAGAAGTATTTTTTCTTCTTTCCCCAATTCCTTTATTAACTCATTAAGTGCGCTTTGGTCTTTTAAGGCCTCCTTAAGGTCGCTTATTGATACTTCAAGGGCTTGGATTTCTTTTGTTGTAGTCTGAATTTGTGCTTCCTGCGTCACAATCCTCTTGTCTATTTCAGAAGACCAATCGTCCTTATAAAACTTGGTTTTAGATGTTATCAGACCTTGGATTTCTGTCTTAAGCGTAGTACCAATTATATTTTCAACTAATGTTTCGTCGATTTCAACACTTATATTTTTGAGTGACTTTAATTTAGATATGTCTTTGTTGAAGGTTTCTATTGCTGCATTTTTTTCTTTTATTTGAGTGTTGGTCTGATTGTACCTATCTAAATCTTCCTTACTTACTTGAGATTTTTCTTGAAGACCTTTAATTTCACCGTTGAGCTTTTCAATTTGCTTTTTTATGCCGCTTTCATCACCCAGTTCCTTTTTTAATCGATTTTTTTCAATATTTATATCGATGTTGGCAAAAAGATTCTTTATAGCTGTTTCTATTTTATCTGCGGTTTCTCTTTTTCTGTCGTTCAGCGAATCATACCATTTTTTAAATTCTTTCTTCTGCAAAAGTACATCCTGGATTATTTCATCAATATCGCCTGTGTCTTCACCGTCATCAACTACTCTGTTTAAGTAAGACTGCGGTATATAAATAATCTTCTTATCCGGATTATTGGTAGCGCCCAGGCTGGAAATTTGACCATCTTTCCAAATGACTTCAAAACCTTTTACAGGTCTTTTGTCTTCAATTTTTGCAGAAGCATTTCGTTTTGTGTATTCCGTGATGTCAGCGGTTTTAGCGGTACTTTTCAATAAGATGGATTTTCCTGTGGATTTTCCGCCGATAATAGCTGTCAAATTTTGATTACAAGGTATTGGGTCGGTGGTAAATACAGGGTCTATAAAACGTAACTTATCTATAACTTCATAAACCTTTTTCTCATCTGGCTTGCGGTCAGTAATACTGACGCGCTCATCTGGTTCGTAAATAATTTGCTTAAGCCCTTCAAATGTTGGGTCAGCTTTAATCCAACAAAGTCTTGAAGCATTTTTAGTATAAAGTTCATCAAAAGTATGCGCGTCACTACCCCATATACAAGGTTTTAAAGATTTAAACTCATTGATGTATTCTTGCGGACTTGCGCCAAAATTACCCAATGCCCATTTTCTTGTGTTCGGATTAGATGCAAATAGACAATCTGACTTTTGAATCAGAATTTTACGCGTTAAATGCCCTTGATTGTTCCAATCTACATCACTTAAATCTTCATCCGATGGTATGGCAATAAGATATTTTCCTTTAAAGAGTGAGGGTTGGTCGGTTAAAATTTCTGAAATTTTATCGTCAGAAACCACTGCATTCATCATTCCAGTATAGAGTTGGCTTGGGTGTTGTCTAAATTGTGCGTGTTCATTTTGTAACCTTGTACCAAGAGCAATAAGGTTATTTATTGTTAGAGCTCTTCTTTCGCCTGCCTCTTGAGGATTTCCTTCAACTATAATCTTTAACTGATGAAGAAAGTTTTCTTCTATATCCTTAATGGCTACTTCGTCAGAAAATAAGACGTGAAAATTTACCCTATTATCCTGTACCAACTTATCCAGCCTAAACTCGATGTTAGGCAAAATGAGAATCTTATGGATTTTTTCAATTTCCTCATCGCTAAATTCTAATTCTTTGAGTTTCGTATTATTATTAAGGTATTGCGTTTTCAGCTTTTTATATCCCTCTATGGAAAAATAATCAGTTATGCCTATAGAAGCGATATTGTGTACAAGTGCTTTTGAAAATAATTGTTTCACATATTCGTCCCAGTCAGCACCAAAACCATTGTTTAGTGCTGATTCTGGTGTATGAACGTGCAAATCCCATATTCGCCATTCTGAACCTTTAGTATAACGTTTGCTCATATATCATAAAAATTTACCCCTTTAAAAGGGGCTGGTACTTTAACCAATATGTAATAAAGGATTACAATGAATACCGGAAAACCAATATAAGAAATTTTCCAAGTAATCGAATCTTTTTAAAAAAGTAAATAAAATTTCCATTGTTTATTTACCAAAATAATGACTCATAACAGCACAAGTTTATAGCTCAACCCACACAGCGGGATGCTCACTCGCTGCCTCTTTTTTAGAATGAATACTGGGATAGACTGACCAGATAGGTCGCTGTTTGGGAAGAACCCCTTTCCGGTTAAGACCGCTATCTTTTACCTTGGCAAATAAATTGGGCGAAAGTAATAAATAGTCTTTTTGTTTGATATTAACCCCAAGCCGATAGGCACCCAATCTAAAATAGTCTGCATCGCTTCCTTTATCATAATCTACATTGAAGGATGGGTGTTTTGTTACATCCTTTAAATCTGTATCACGTAACAAAGGCGTAAGGGAATCAGAATAGGAAGCTGCATTTAATGTCCCTGCAACTATGATATCTTTGTGCCCATCATTCAAGAGTTTACGATATACACTCGCAATTTGTTGAGATTGAATATTACGATAGGCGTCAGTCATCTCTATTTCGGAGGTGTCTTCTTGCAATTGAACGGCCAATAGCCAAATGGTACGATGAGATGGCGTATCAATTTCATACTGGAAAAATTCCTTTTTGGGATTAAAACTATTATCAATTTCAAAATGATGCGTTCTGACGGATTTAATGAAGTAACCATCTTTTAGAAGCATTGCCATTTCTTGACCACGTTTGTCGCTACCTTGAACGACAGCTATTTCTTGAAAGGATTTGGTATTACATTCAGGCAATAGTTGGGCATTGAATTCTTCCAATGAAGCCCTGTCCTCAATTTCCTGCAATAGCAGAATATCAGGATTTACATCGGCAATTACCTGTGCCTTGTTTTTTATGGCTGTTGAATCTATGGGAATAGTTTGAAGTGCTATCCAACCGTTCCAATCCGTAAGTTCCCCAGATTTGAGTTCATTTGAATAATCCATTCCTTTGAGGAACAGAAATCCCGCTCGTTTGCGCATTACGGCGTAGGGAACATCAAAGGACTTGTCAAAACCTAACAGAAAAACAAGTTCTTGAATACGTTCTGCATTGCTCGTTGCACGGTTGCTTCCACACATCAGGTCGTCAAGTTCTTTTATCCAATCTGCTAGACATTTTCCGTAGGATTTATCTGAAAGGCTTCTGTCTCGATGGAACAGATTCTGAATATTATAAGTTGCTATCTTCATAATTATTTACGTTTATCGTTAGTATTTTTATCAAAAGCTATCAGGTTGAAAAGTTCTCGCATTCGGCTTCTTACTCGATTTCCATAGCGTTCTTCAAGTTCTTCTGCATTTAGATTGGTAGTTGCGTGGGTCTTTATTTTTGACTTGGTTTGTAGATACAGTTCATAGCGTGAGAGCAATACCTCGCCCATCACATTACAGTCTTTACCATAATGGCGACCCATTGGCTCAACGCCAAGGTCATCAAAGCAGATAGGGCTGCTATCGCCATAATCTTCGATTATTTTATAACCTAAATGATTGAACCCAAATACAATGTTTCGACACGGAGCAAGCATATAGGGACGTTGCAGAGGAACTAAATATTTCAACAACTTCATCAAACTTGTTTTGCCGCAGCCAACAGGTCCAGAAAGTAAAACACCTTTTTCAGGGTCAATACCTGCTTGTTCACAATTAGTTTTATCCTTAATGAAATAGTAGCACAATTGCCGTATGATTTCCGTGTCCTCATCATAAATTTTGAAGTGCTTCCCAAACAGAAGCTTTCCTTTGGCATTTAGGTAAATTAGGATTTTGTCAAAATCGTAGAGCACATTTTTGCCATCGAATTTTCCCAAAGAAAATTCTACACCGCCTTCGATGATTTTAGAGGGGTTGTCCATAATCCTTGTTTTTATTGGTTTTTAGGTTGTCCCGATTTTGAAACACTTCTTTGACCGTTTGTTCTTTTTTTATTTCAGCAGCTTTTAAAATCCAATTTTCAGCCGAAGCCTGCCAATCGAAGATTTTAATTTTACCGCCCAATTTCCATCCAATTGAGGTGTAGTGGTTAAAGAATTTCTTGCCCTCAATAGATGGCCACTTTCTTTTTTTGAAAAAATCCAAAACCTCATTTTCGTTTTTTGGTAGCTTACGTTTATTATTGTTTTCTATTTGTTTATTACTGTTTATATTAGGTACTAATGCTTGTCCCAGTACTTGTTCACTGCTTGTACCATAAGTTGTATCGATACTTGTCTCACTGCTTGTACCGAATTTGAGCATCTTGATTTGGCTACCTTTGTACGGGTTGTGCGATGGCATATAGAAAATGTATGACCAGTCACTCAAATTTTTAAGACAACGATGATACGTTGCTTTCGACCCTATTTTTGCCATTTTCATCACTTCTTCACGGTTTATATAAAATGTTTCTGGAAATCGGTTGATGTTCCAAAATTGGAATAATGCGATATACAAGCTGATGTGCGTTGGATTCAAGCGTGAATCTTTTGCAAATTGCTGAAACACGGCGTTGAGATGTTTTATATAGTTCATACATCGTTAATCGAAATTATGTTGCACCCTGTTATCGGTCATTACTTTTTGAATTTCTTCGGCATCATAAAAGATGATACCACCAACCTTTGTGTACGGCAGTGTGCCATTGACACGAAGGTTTTGTAATGTGCCTGGGCTTATTTGAAGCAAGTCCATAACCTCGGAAGACTTGAGATATTTCTTTAGTTTCCCTTGAGCTTGTTTGGACAATAGCTTTTTGATATCATCGAGCAATTCCAGTTTGAATTCCCGAAGGTCGTCGGTGGTAATAATGCTTGTGGGCATAGTAGAACTTTTTTGTAGAAAGGGACTAACTTCTTTCTTTGAATCAGAATGATAGTCCCTGACCTGATTTGACTTTCGTTCTACAAATTTGATAAGTATTAATGGGTTTTAATCCCCAGTACAACCGTACTACGGTCAAATTTTAACATCTTGAAATTTGATAGATTTTGTAGTGTTTTGACAGTTGAAAATTGAAAATAGTGTGTGAAATCATACCAAATAAAATGAAGAAAGCGTCGAAAAACAAAAGACCGTAGGTCAACCGTAGTACGGTGTTTTTTCATCAGCAAATGAATAAGTTATTCTTCAGCTTTATCCATCTGTGATAATAGGGCAGAAGAAAGCTCATCTAAAAATTTTGTGCGGCTAACTTTGCGGGATTTAATTTCTGAATATGTTTTGTAGAAATCACCCAAATCGTAATGAAAGATGTGCTGTAAGGTCGTCGCAATTTCTTTAATATCGACATTGCCATTATTGATGGCGCGATTTGAGTGTAGAGCATACACCAATTCGGTAAGGGCTGTCTTTGAAGCAGTCCATTTTAGAGATGGAATCTGGGCAGAGCCATTAATTCTATCCTTTGTTACTTTACCATTTTTCAATAGACGTTTTTGTAGATAATCTATAAACATTTGGTAAGCTTTGACCTTTCCCAAAAGCATATCCCTTGCAGTGCTAAATTCAGGGTCTTGAAAGTAAAATTTAGAGTAGGTAATAATATATGTGTCTAAATAGTCACGGGTAAAATACTGTTGGTCGAAATGAGTGGAATTAGATTCCACGTAACGGATGAAGTCCATATTGTAAAGAAAAAACCGATTGATTTTATTGATTTTCCGCTTGGTGTATTTTTTCTGACTGTCCAAGTTTGCTTTTGGGAACTGAATCTCAAACGAGCGCACTTCTGAATAATAAATTAATGGAACTAATGGGATTTGCTTTGTATATTTAAAAAAATCAATTTCTTCTTTCAAAGACTCGAAGTCGTAGTCTATGATTTTTTTTCGGAAACGGTTTAGAACATTACTGCATAATTTGATGCAATTTTCAGATAATTCAATAACGTCAATATGTTTTACCCGAAGCTTTTCCAATTCAGATAAAAATACGCTTGATATGTCGTCGAATTCCAAAATCATCCTATGAATCAGTTTTTTTGACTGTCTCGGAAATCAATTCAGAAATCACTAAAAATGGCGTAAGAAGGTTTGTCCAACAGTATATTTGGGAATTAATCTTTCCAGAGCTTTTCTTATAAATTTAAGGTTTTGAAGTGAAACGCTACGTTAAATTTGTGCGTATTTATGTACGGAATCAATGTATATTAATACGCTCACCACATTTATAAGGGTTTAGAGAACTATTTTTTCTTACTACTGAACCTTTTTGTAAACTCGGTTCTATTTCTTACGTTCGTTTTTTTGAAGATATTGGATGCGTGTTTTGACACAGTGCTTTTGGCAATGAATAAATCATTGGCAATTTTCTGATAGCTCAAATTACTTAAAATGGACATTGCAATTTCTATTTCCCTTCGAGTAAGATTTCCATAAACGAATTTTGATTCATTCACTTTCTCTACGTGTTCTTTATTGAACAAAAACACTTCATACAGTTTATTTTTGTTTTCGAGAAAGAATAAATATCTATCAGTTTCAATGATAGTAATGGCATAAAATGCAGAATTCATTACTGTGAATGTTATCCATTGATAATCGCCAATAACCGTGCAAATAGGTAACAACGCAACCGCACTCACACTTATAATCGATAATTTGTTACGTCGTAATATAAATTTATTCGGATTTACGGGATTTGAAATTCTTCGGTAGAAGAGCATCAAAAAGAAAAATGCAATAATTGATATAGGGATGGTAAACAACATCCTTGAAGAATCGATTGAGTTTGTGAAATAATACGGTATTACAAAGAGTAGAACAAAACTTCCACCAGCAACAAAGGAAAGATTCCGAATGGATGAATGAAATTTTAGGACTTCGATATCATATTCTTTATAAAGATAATACACAATGTAAACGCACAACGTAATTGCTATACCGTATGTAATGATATATTGAATCAAAATTGGTCCAGGAAAATTGTCGATTGGAAGAAAACCGCCGGAAAGATTATAAGCGACAAAAAGTAAACCTAAATAAAGAAATCGATTGAGATTACGATTTGAATTGAGTGCTTGGTAAAGTGTAATCAATACAATGACCGTATCTATCAACAGATAAAAGAATGTTGTCCAGTGTATTGATGTATTGAACATTGTTTTTAATCATTTTCTCGCTCAAATCTATTGTTATCAATATTTTTAATCACATTGTCCCAATTAAAGACTTTCCCGTTCATTGCTATATAAACACCTTCATCTAATTGTTGCAGTGATGCAAGGGCATATCCAAGATTAAAAGGTGCATCTGTATAATTTACTGTACCCAAAATAAAAGAACCAACCAGTACAATGGTTTTTTTAAGATTTAGTTTGCCCAAAAACCTTGCAGTTTCGGCCATTGTGTAAGTTCCGTGGGTAATCAGAATTTTATTTTCTTTTGATTGAATGATATTATCGACTAAAAGTTCTCTATCCGCACCAGTGATATGCCTACTGTCTTTATCAAAAAGGGTTTCTATCTTATATTCGAAAGAAATGTTCGCAGTTTCCAAAAAATTGGAAATATCAATTGCGCGCTGTCCAGCTTTATCTTCAGCATTTTCATATTCCAGACCACCAATGGTACCGCCAGTTGTAAAAATCTTAATCATAAGTGTGATTTAGAAATGACCAGATATATAAAGTTACCATAACTTTTTGACAGTTGGGTAATTTATTGTTGGTTGAATGAAACTTAAAGCAGAAAATCTATGAACTACTGACAGAAGTTTTCGTAGTTTGGGAATAATTGGTCAATTTATCTTTAAGCGCCTTCATATCATCGCTTACTTTCTTGTCAATTATCTTGGCGTAGTGTTGCGTAGTTTTAAGAGATTTATGACCGAGCATTTTGCTCACAGATTCGATGGGCACACCATTTGTTAACGTAACTGTCGTGGCGAATGTGTGACGTGCAAGATGGAATGTGAGGTTTTTATTTATTCCACAAAGGTCAGCAATCTCTTTTAAATAGGCATTCATTTTTTGATTGCTCAAAACTGGAAGCAAGAGTTCGCTATCTGAAAAATCAGAGCTTTCAGCATATTTTTCAAGTAAAGCTTCTGGAATTGATAAAATAGGAATATTGCTTCGGGTATCCGTTTTGCTTCTTTTGGTTTTTATCCAACGTTCACCCGTAATGCCAAGTACAATATCGTTTTGGGAAAGTTTTTTTACATCGGCATATGCTAATCCGGTAAAGCAACAGAATACAAAGATATCCTTGACTTGGTTTAAACGATGGATTCCAAATTCTTTTTCCACAAGCTTTTGAAGTTCTTTTTCAGTCAAAAATTCTCTGTCAACAATTTTGAGTTTAGCTTTCCAATGTATGAAAGGGTCCTTATTTATCCAATCGTTCGCATAAGCGATTCGAATGATTTTCTTAAAATTTGTAATGTACTTTATAGCTGTATTGTGGGCACAATTTCTTGTGGTTTTGAGGTAATATTCAAAACCAGTAATAAATGTATGGTCAACATCCTTAACCGGAATGTCTTTTACATTGTATTCTTTTGAGATATAATCTTTAACGTGTTTTCTGGCAGTTTTATAACGTTCAGCTGTACCCGCAGCAAAATCTTTACCTATTAACTTGTCCACCTTATCATTATGTTCTTGAAAAATTTCCAATAGCATTTTGTGCTTAATATCTTTTCCCAGATATATATTTTTGATTTTTTGTGCCGTTACTGAAGCATTTTTTTCGGAAAGTTGTTCTTGAATCTTATTGAGTTTGGTTCGTATTGAGGTCATATACTTGTTCAATTCACGAACATCAGAGGTTGTTCCTCTCATCTTGCCAGCTTCAGAATTCCATTTAGTTAATAAAACTTTACGTTTTATACTAAACTCACTTCTTTTTCCATTTACAGTGATTCGTGCATAAATAGGGGCATTGCCGTTTTTATCGATGTCGTTTCCTCGTGGATAAAATAATATGGAAAATGTAGTTTGCATCGGTACGTACTTTTTGTTATCCTTAAAGATACAAAAAATATTGATTCAAAAACCATATAAAAGCCTATATAGCAACATTTAACACATAATTCGGTGCGTAAATTGAATTAAAAAAACCCGCACCGAATACCGCACTTTTTATTTGATATTAGATGATTTTGTTTGATATTGAAGAAAACGAAAAAAGCCGACAAACATAGTGTTTATCGGCTTTTGGTGGAATTTGGTAAATTCCCAGCGGAGAAAGAGGGATTC
>TARA_R110002012_G_scaffold267202_2_pt1 | contig 15321 bp, 17 predicted proteins | sample TARA_R110002012 | Tara Oceans TARA_R110002012 (sample SAMEA4396515) | marine metagenome | biome: Westerlies Biome; feature: [DCM] deep chlorophyll maximum layer (ENVO:01000326); material: water (ENVO:00002006), including particulate matter (ENVO:01000060) such as... | depth 40 m
CTCGGCAGGTTTGTGTTTTGAATAGCCTTCTTCATTAGCTTTTTCAGCTTCTTCTTCGTGTATTTTGGCGCTGTCCAGTAATATTATTTTGGTAATGGCAAGCGTTGGTGCGGTTCCTATTATTTTTCCACGAAAACCCTGATTTACCAAGCGCGGCAAATAGCCTGTGTGGTCCAAGTGTCCATGCGTCAACAAAACAGTGTCTATCTCTGAAATATCGATAGGCAAAAACTCCCAGTTTTTTTCGCGCAGTTCTTTTAAGCCTTGGAACATTCCGCAATCAATTAAGATATTCTGTTCCGAAGTTTCAATCAAGAATTTGGAACCAGTTACGGTTCCCGCTGCGCCGAGAAAATGGATTTTTACTTTTTGCATATTCAGCTGTTTTTACATAAAAGTTCAATTTCCCCTAAAATCCGTTCTTTACGTTTTTCCGAAATGCCCAAATGATCTAAATAGAAATGATCATCTATCAATTGTTTGCAAAGTACAACGTCCCGACTTAACAGAAACTGTTTTTCTCGCTGAGTTAGCAAGGTGGAAACAGTAACAGGATATAACCCCAAGCGGTCTATGTGGTCCTTAATGCCGTTATCTTTAGGAAGATCCCAACTTAAAAGATGAAGTCCAACACAATTACCATATTTTATGGCATCTTCCGTAAAACGGGTATTGGTAACCACCCAACCTTCATTAGGTATTTCTCCATTGTTTTTATCGCCATAATAATTAAGGATATCGCGATAGCGTGAGTGTATGTATAATGGTACTTTTACATCGCAATTGCGACCCTCATCGCTATGGAATTTACATTCCGCTACTAGGTATTGACCATTTTTATGCGCTACCACATCTACTTCGTGTGTAACGCATTTACCTTGTAAAATCTGACCGGTCTTTACTTCATAACCGCTGTAAAAAAGGAGTGCCCCAACAAATTTTTCAAAAGGAAAACCTGTGGGGCCGAGCTCATAGATTGCTTTCTTCAACTTATATTTTGAAGCGTAGCCTTTTTTCTTTTTTTTGAGAAGCGAAAAGGCACGATTGTAGATTTCTTTAGTTGAAATACCTTGATAAAGCTCATCGCGGACGTTATTTGCAATTTCGCTAACCAATGCTTCATCCGCATCGCTTTTTCGCAGCGAAGCTTTTAATTTTTCAATAGAAAACTTTGCCTTTTGGCCAGAGTGTTTTATGATTTCGATATCCGAAAGGTTTTTTGCCATTTGCTCAATTTCTTAAATCGTGCATTGCCAAAAGAGGAACCGTAGTATGCTTCCCGAGTTCTTTAACCATCGGATTTGAAAATACACTTCCAAAGAAATTGTGTTTTTTATTTACTATGGCAATCATCTCACTCTGTCGGCTCTGAACAAAACAGCGCACACCGTCATTAATTTCAATATCATAGAGGGTATGATGGGTGAAACTGGCTGCTTCCAAAATTTTTTCCAGTAAAGCTTTATTTTCCAATTGCGCTTTTGAAAGATTTTTTCCTTTTTGAATATGCAAAATCCGGATTGGGGAGTTGGTACAACGTGAAATTTCTACCAATGTAGCCAATTCCTTTTCTTTGTAATGGGTTCTAAAGCTTGTGGGGAATACAATTTCATTGGGGTCCTTGAACAACAAATTTGAAGGAATGGCAAGCACTGGGCAATTTCGTATTTTTTCCATCGCATTCACGGCATTGCTTCCCAAAATCACGGTTTTATTGTCCGTTTCACCTTGGGTCCCCATAATTACCAATTCTATGTCCTGCTTTTCCACAGTTTTCTTTAATACATCGAAAAAAGATCCAAATTCACTCATATAATGAAATGTGTGGTTGCCATTTTCCTCATAATAACCCATTTGCACCTTCAACTTTTCCATATCTTTTTCAGAAGCTTCCTGAACTTTCTTAAGATCTTTTTCCGTAGGCTCCGGACTCAATAGGTTCTCTTTTGAATAACCCGAAAGGTAATAGGTGTGCATTATAAAAAACTCCACATATTCCCTTTTATAGAGCTCCATGGCATATTTTAGTGCGTTCCAGGCGTTTTTTGAAAAATCTGTGGGTATTAATATTCGCTTTTTCATTTTTTGAAATTTTAGTTTTTAATAGGAATTACTAAAGTAGGTGTATGGGTGTGCTTCCCTACCCTACTAACTACTGGCTCCCGGAAGAGTTGCTTTAAAAAAGCGTGCTTGTGATAAACCAAGGCCAGTAAGTCCATTTTATTGCTATCAATGAAGTTGTGCAACGTTTTTGAAATATTTTCCTTTTTAGGGATGAAATGAAATTCTGTGTCATATTCGGTTAGATCATTTCGGTATTGTTCAAGATTTTGTTGTTGTTTGGCATCCAATTCATTTTTACTACCCACGTGCAGCATATGTATGTTTGAGTTATATTGTCGCACCAATCGAACGATTGGTCTCAATTTTGAAAGTTGATAAAAATCATTGTAATCTGTTGCGAAGGCTATGTTTGTGGGAACAACAAAATCAACTTCTCTAGGAACGATGAGCAGTGGACATCCCTCCAAAGATTTGGTTATTTTTACAGTGGTACTTCCTACCAGAACATCTTCGGCACCCGTGCGACCCTTACTGCCCATTACCAAAAGGTCTATCCCTTCCGTAGAAACCAGTTTATTAATTGTTTTTGACAAGGTTGCAGGGGTAGAAATGACTTCAAAAATATGGTTTACTTTAGAAGAATCTAGTTTTATTTTATGCACCAATTGCTTGCCATCTTCTTCTGATTGACGGTACAGTTTTTCAATTATATTCTCAGAACGGCCAATATCCACACGGCTTGTTAGCTTGCCTACTTCTTCACCAAAGGAATGGAGAATGGTTATTTGTAGCGCTTCATCACTAAAAAGTTTTGTAACATAAAACAAAGCCGCATATGCATTTTTTGAGAAATCGGTTGGAACAAGAATTTTTTTCATTTTCAATATTTTTAAAGTTTATCTCGGTAGATTTTGAAGTACTAAAAAAGGAATGTCTATTTTGAGCCCTATCTTTTCAATGGTAGACTGGTAGAGAATATTTTCCAAATAGGAATGGCGCGTATTTACCATAACCAGCATATCTATTGGGTTTTCAATAATGAAGGTATTGATTGCTTTGGTAACATTTGTTCCAGAAACTTGATGAAAATTGATTTGGTTATCACAGAAAGATGCTTCCAGAAATTTTTTGTTATCCTGCTGTCGCAGTGAGAGTGACGGAAATTTTGAAACGTAAAGGAAATCCATTTTCGAAACAAAACATTTTGCTATGCTGCTCACCAGTTTTAACTCACGCCGTTTGTACGGCAGTTGATAATCGGTTGGAAACAATAGATTCTTCGGGTGCACATCTCCATAAACAGCCGGAATAGCGAGTACAGGGCATTTCACATATTTTATTACCTGAAGCGTATTGCTGCCGAAAGTTATTTTTTTATCGGCAGTTTCCCCCTTGGTGCCCATAACTACTGCATCTATATTTTCTTTTTCTACCCAATCATTTACCGAATCCACCAACAGACCAAATTCTGCAATGGTGTGTAAGTTATGTTTTGGGTTTGGGGAAAAACTGAGTATTTGTTTCCGCATTTCCTCTAAATTATCCTTTGCTTTTTGAAGTGCCTTTTCCCGTAAATCCTCAAAAACTGCATCGGCCAAGCGTGCCTTATCTTCATATACCGAATCTGAAAAAGCGTGAAGCAAGAAAATCTCGGAGCGTTCATATTTAAAAAGCTCGGCAGCATACTTAACAGCATTCATTGAGTTTTCGGAGAAATCGGTTGGGATGAGTATTTTTCGCATAGCATTCTTTTTAAAATAATTACGTAAAGATAACCATTAGCGTAGGTATAAAATATGATAAATATCAATCAACTATCTGATTTTTAAGGAATAATTATGAGCAGGCAAGCTATTTATTTCGTACTTTAAAACTTAATAAGTCACGAAATGCCCCATAACAAATTATAAACTCACGGAAGATGAATAATTGGCCTTACTACTTCCAATTTACTAAATATTTTTACAGATGAATTTTCCCGCTATTACATATCTTGTTATTACAACCTTTATTTTGATAACAGTTGCTGTCTTTGCGGCTATGGATTTTCCGTTTAGTTGGATTTTTTATTTAACTGTTTTCGGGCAAGTTTTTTTAGTATACTCAGTCTTTAAGGTTTTAAAAGATGATTACACCACTACTAAAACTTTTGAAGATTTTTATGAGGATTATCCAATTGGGCGAGAAGAATAACTTAGTGTTCGGAGGTTCAAATTACTCATGGAGTACCAAAAAAGGAACATCGGCTGTATAACTAACAGATCTTACTGTAGGACGCAACAGCAACCGCTGAATTAAATTTAGGTTTTTTGCTACGATGGAAACAAGGCTAATCTCCCAAGTTTCTACAAAATCCTGAATGCCAGTTTCCAAGTCTTTGTTTTCAACAAAATGGAAACTGTGTTTTTTTTCCTTGAAAAAGTAATGCAAAAACCCTTTGTTGTCTGTTTGCGATGCCGTAAGATCGTTATTTTGCGCTTTTATGTGAAGCACTCGAAGTGGGGATTGATGCAAATCCAATGTCTCGGAAAGTGAAGAGATTACCTTATTGCGGTAAATGCAGTTATAATCTGTTAAAAAAGCAATATTCTTAATTCCATTAAACCTCGCATACTCTGGGATTACAAGAATGGGGCATTTTACTTTCGTAATAACATCGCAGGTGTTGCTTCCCAATTCACTTCTATTGGTTTTTGAAGTGCCTTTGGTGCCCATTAAAATATAGTTTATTTCCTTTTCTGCCACCTGTTTTCTTATGGCTTCCACCAAATTCATGTTTTCGTGTAGGGGAAAGAATTTATGAGCCTGGTTTTTGGAGCGGAGTTGGCATGTCTTAATTTCTTCCCTTAATAAAACAGAAGTACTTTGGATTGTTTGCATTTCAGATTCAAAATCTGTAAAACTGCCCTGCTCTTCTTCTTTAGGATAAGAATTTTGATGTGAAACATGAAGTACATAAAAATTTACAGCAAGGTCAGAAAAATATGCCTGCGCATACTTAATGGCATTGTGTGAATTTTCAGAAAAATCCGTCGGGATCAATACGTTCATCATAGTATCATAATCTTCCGACAAAATTATCTTTATGGGTCGGTACAGAAAATGATAAAAGTCAGCTTTTAGAAAAAATGACTTGAGTTATTAGGTTATATCCCGAAGACTATCCAAATCTACGATGCGAATATCTCGTCCTTCAATTTCAAGAATGCCATCTTTTTTGAAATCTGAAAGGGTTCTTATTAGACTTTCGGTAGCAATTCCGGCAGTGGTAGCAAGATCATTTCTGGAAATACGAAGGGGTGCATCCGGCTTTTTGTCCATAATTTCCACAAATTGAAGAATGGTATTGGCCGTCTTTTTTCGAACGGAGCTGTAAGCCATTTTAACCAATTGCTGCTTTATTTCAGAAAGATTATCGGTTAAAAGATTCATCAATTCCAGGGAAACCTCTTGGCTTTTTTTAAGAATATCCTTCACATAGGTCTTTGAAATTCCTACAACCTCCGTTTCTTCCACAGCTGTAGCAGTTTCATTATAGGGAATGTTATCCTCAAAAGAAGTAAAACCCAAGAAGTCATCAGCCTTGTAAAGACCTGTTATAAGCTCTTTTGCGTTGGCGTCCATGGTATGTGTTTTTACGACCCCTTTCAAGATTAAAAACATACTGTTGGAGTGGGCGCCTTTTTGGTAAACGGTTTCTCCCTTTTTATAACTGGAAATTTCGCCTTCATCACAAAAAAAGTTTTTCAACTGGTTCAAGTTCTGTGGGTTTTCATCTCCCTCATCAGTATCTTCAACTTTATTGTTTTTACGCATTGCCAGAATACTGGCTTTTGCCAAACGGCTTTCTACAGCACTTATCAATTCTTCTTCGTCAAATGGTTTGGTAAGGTAATCATCGGCTCCCATATCCATGCCCCGGCGAATTTCCTTATGCTCCGTTTTTGCTGATAGAAAGATAAAAGGGATGTGTTTTGTTTTTTCTTCTGAAGCTACACTTTCAAGTACACCGTAACCGTCAATTTCTGGCATCATTATATCACAAACTATAATGCTTGGGTTTTCCTTTTTTGCCTTTTCAATACCAATTTTACCATTTGGCGCCGTAAAAACCTTATAGCCTGAAAGCTCTAAAAGTTCGGCGGTATTCTCTCTTAATGCTGTATCATCTTCAATAAGAAGTATTGTCTTCATCTAATTTGTATTGTTTTTTGTGGGAAAGGTAATTGTAAAAGTACTGCCTTTGCCCTCTTCACTCTCAAAGGTAATTGTACCATCCAGATTTTCCAAATGGCTTTTCACAATATTCAAACCAATGCCTGTGCCTTGGTCCAAAAGGGCGTTTTCTGCCCGAAAATATCTGTTAAAAACATATTTCTGTTCCTTTTCGGGAATACCCATCCCTTGATCTATAATTTTTATGCTCAAAGAATCTTTTTGTGGAATTACCACAACATCAATCACTGTATACTCAGCCGAATATTTTATGGCATTGTTTATAAGATTGGTAAGTGATAATTCAAGGATTTTTTCATCAAAATTTACTAAAATATCGTCAATATTTTGGGGATAATTTATACGCTGTCCGTCTTTCAAAAGCATATTTGCGTTATAAATTACTTCATTCACTACTTTACTCAGTGGGAAAACATCAAATTTATACGTGGCCTTACCAGACTCCAAACGTTCGATTGAAAGGAAGTCATTCAAAATATTGTTCAGGTATTTAACTTTATTTTGAATAGTCCTCAAATGCTTTTCGCGCTTTTCCTGATGCACTGTCTCGGTATATTTTCCCACAAGGGTAGCCGAAGTGAGAATTCCGCTTAATGGGGTTTTGAACTCATGGGAAACCAACGAGAGAAATTTCGTTTTTAATTCGTTGAGCTCTCTTTCTTTCCTAAGCGATTCCAGGATTTTATTTTCTGCTTTCTTGCGCTTTAAAACTTCCTCCTTAAGCTCTTTGATAGTTTGTTTAAGTTCTTTGGTTCGCGCTTCCACTTTTTGCTCCAAATACAGGTTGAGCTCTATAATTTCCTTCTCTTGTTTTTTACGAACGGAAATATCGGTTACCAGTGCCATTACATATTTACTGCCGTAAATTTCAAAAGGGTTCAAGCCCGCTTCTACCGGAAAGACGTTGCCGTCCTTACGCTGACCGTATAGATCACGCCCGTGGCCCATTTGGCGCGGGTCGCTCTTTTTTAAAAATTCACCCACCTGTTTGGGATGCGTGTTTTTGTATTCCCGCGGAATTAATATACTTAAATTCTCACCCAAAAGTTCATCAGGCGTATAGCCGAACATTCTGCTTGCGGCATCGTTTGAAGCTACAATTTCTTGCTTTTCATTAACGATAACAATGCCTTCCGAAATTGACTCGGACAAAATTTTAAAGATATTGTCCTTTTTCTCCTCAAAAACCTTCATCTCCCAAAAGTAATGATTTTAAAGAGTTTTTGGGAACTGATTTTTATCATAAAATTTGGTTTGAAAACTATTTAGTTTTACACCCTTAAGAATCATTAAATTAAAGAACATGGGAAGCGTTGATAAACCTCAACTCCTGTTTTATCAAAAAATGGGGGAACTTTTTTACGCCATTGCCGCGGCGGACAAAGTGGTGCGAAAGGCAGAGTATGATATTTTAAAAAACATTGTGGCGGAACAATGGAGAAATCTGGATGATTATGAGGATCCCTTCCATACAGATGCAGCATACCAAATAGAAGTTGTATTTGATTGGTTTGACTACGAGCAGCTTGATGCAAACGATTGTTTTGAGAGTTTTGCAGATTATAAAAAAGAAAATCCAAGGCTTTTTACCAAAGAACGAAAAGACCTGATTTGGAATACAGCAAACGCAATTGCCAGTTCTTTTGCAGGAAAGAACAAAAGTGAAGTGATTATGCTTTCAAAATTAAAAATGCTTTTGGAAAATTAGTGGACATAATTAAACTTTCGCTTTTTTCACTATCATTCTTTACCTATTTTTATGATTTAAAAACTCCCAGAACATGAAAGTTTTTCTTCCAATTTTATTTATTTTCACATTAATTGCCTGTAAAAACGATCCCAAAAAAGAGGAGGTTGATACTACTGCCCCTATCAATAATCAAAAAGAAATTGTTGATTCCCTAAAGGTTTCTGATAAAAATCTGGAAACCCAACAACAAACCCTTATTATAAAACGACAGGAGCTGCTCGAAAAAAAAGACGCAAAAGAAGAGCTTGAGAAACTGCTCATCTCAAAATCATTTTTAAAGGAAGGCGATTGGTACACCCTTGATTTTAAATACCCATATCTAAACGAAAAAATTAAACCACAGTTTGAAAATTTCAACGACTATATCAGTAAATTTTATTTGGATGCCAAAGGTGTAGAAAAACAAATCCTGGAAGAAAAGCGCCTCTGCGATTCGTTGGGAATTCCAAAGGAAAACGAATTGCGTATGGTGGACTATAAAATCTACAACTTAAACGATAGGCTTATCAGCGTTCTTTTTTACAAAGAAAACCATTACACAGGCGCGGCCCACGCAGCCTATACTTTTGATTGTTTGAATTTTGATCTGGAACGGGCTGTTTTTATGAACTACGAAGATTTTTTTAACAACGGTTCTGAGGAAGAATTGCGCGAAATCCTAAATACACTTTTAAAGGAGAAAATCAATTCCGGTGAAATGTATTACGATTGTTGGGCTATTTCTGCCGACGATTTCTTTGACGCAAAAAACAACTTTGTAATAAACGACGATGTGGTAGAGTTTTATTTTGACGACTGCGTAATATGCCCTTCGTATACGGGAACCTATTCCATTAAAATACCCTTGGAAATGCTAATGCCTGTTTTAAGAAAGTATAAAAGAAATCCTCTGCTCGGTTAAAACATTTTAAAATGAAAAGCAATTTTAAAGACATAATCAATTCCGAAACACCTGTATTGATTGACTTTTTTGCTGATTGGTGCGGCCCCTGCAAAATGCTGGCTCCCATTCTAAAACAAGTGAAGGACGAATTGGGCGATAGGGTAAAAATCGTAAAAATTGACGTTGACAAAAACCAACCATTGGCTGCGCAATTTCAAGTGCGTGGCGTGCCCACGATGATCCTCTTCAAAAACGGAAAACAACTTTGGCGGCAAAGCGGCGTATTGCAGAAAAACGATTTGGTTTCCATTATCAACCAGTTTAAAAATTGATGGAACTAAGCCAGTATATAGACCATACCCTATTAAAAGCTACCGCTACTCCAAATGACATTAAAAAGCTTTGTAAGGAAGCAAAAAAACATAATTTTTATGCGGTTTGTGTAAACAGTTGTTACGTTTCATTAGCTGCAGATGAATTAAAAAACAGCAATGTAAAAGTAGCTGCAGTAGTGGGTTTTCCATTGGGTGCAAGTAGCCTTCAAACCAAGGTTTGTGAAGCTGAGCAATGCATAAAAGACGGTGCCAATGAAATTGATATGGTGCTCAACATAGGTTTTTTAAAAGCCGAATTGCAAAAACAACTTCAAGATGAAATTGCAGCCGTAAAGAATTCAATTGGCAGCCGAATCTTAAAAGTTATTCTCGAAACCTGTTATTTAAGCGATGATGAAATAATAAAGGCCTGCCAAATTTCAAAACAGGCCGGTGCAGATTATGTAAAAACCTCCACAGGTTTTGGAACAGGAGGCGCCGCGGAGCACGCAGTAAAAATAATGGTTGGAGAGGTAGGCGACACATTAAAAATAAAAGCCTCTGGTGGAATAAAGGATGCAGCTACCGTCAAGAAATATATAGCAATGGGCGTGAGTAGAATTGGAACTTCCTCGGGAATCGAAATTGTAACCGCCACCAAAAAGGACACAGATGAGCACACATATTGAAGCAAAACCCGGGGAAATAGCAGAATCGGTATTGCTGCCCGGCGACCCGATGCGCGCCAAATGGATTGCGGAAACTTTTCTTGAAAATGCCAAATGCTACAACGATGTACGCGGTATGTTTGGCTATACCGGAACTTTTAAGGGAAAACCAATATCAGTACAGGGAACGGGCATGGGCATTCCTTCGGCTTTGATATATTGCCACGAACTTATAAACGATTACGGCGTAAAAAATTTGATTCGCGTTGGGTCTGCGGGAAGCTATCAAAAGGACATCCATATTCGCGATATTGTGATTGCAATGGCAGCCTCTTCCACTTCAGGTATTAACAATACCCGCTTTGTAAACTGCGACTACTCGCCCACTGCCGATTTTGATTTGTTTATGAAAGCCGCACTTTATGCTAAGGAAAACAATATTCCTATAAAAGCAGGCAACGTACTTTCCAGCGATCAGTTTTACGAAGATGACTTTAACAACTATAAGAAGTGGGCAGATTTTGGGGTGCTCTGCGTAGAAATGGAAGCAGCGGGACTTTACACCATAGCGGCAAAATTCAATGTGAAAGCATTGGCAATTTTAACTATTTCTGACTCCTTGGTTACTGGCGAAAGTACAACTGCCGACGAACGGGAAGGCAGCTTTTCAAAAATGATTGAGATTGCGCTCAACACCGTTTTGTGAAATAAAAAAGCAGGAACCCATCTACGAAATTCCTGCTTTCATCGTTAATTGATGTCGATAGCAATTAACTAAACTTTAAAAGTCATTACCGGCAAGTCAGAGTGGTTTACCACATCCTCCCCTATGCTTCCTGAGAAGAAATGTGCCAAACCTTGACGGCCTTGCGTGGGCAATGCAATAATATCGGCATTGCTTACTTGGCTGTAGCCAAAAATTCCAGCTTCTACTGAATATTCATTGTACTGTACAACTTTATTTAAAGTTTCAAGTGGGTTTGCCTCTCCTGCACTTTTCAAAAAGCCGAGAATACGTTTTTCAATTTCGCGTGTACTTCGGAAATCGCCTGCAAGGTTTACATAAAGCATTTGCATCTCGATTCCCAAAGCATGGAACATTTTTTGGGCACGTTTGTAAGGACCAATTGAGTTTTCCAAAAAGTCGCAAGCAAATACCCCAAGTTCAGGGTTGAAATTTTCATGACGGTGCTTAATAACCAAAACAGGTATTTCGGAGGTACGCACCACCTTTTCGGTGTTACTTCCAACGAAAACTTCTTTTAAACCTGAACTTCCGTGGGATCCCATTACAATAAAATCTGCTCCAAAATCCTGAGCAACATCATTCAATTCACTAAAAATTTTATAATTGTGCACTGCATCGGTAACCTTAATTGCTTTTAAGTAATCTTTGTCAAGAAATTCGGCAAAACGCTTTTCTGCAAGTTTCATATAAAACATCGCCTCAAAAGCTTCCTTGCTTTCATCGCGCGTTAAAACTGCGTCGCTAAGACCCATCATATGAACCGCAACTATTTCGGCATTTTGTTTTTTTGCAATGTTAGCAGCTACTTCCAACGCATAATCTGAATGGTCGGAAAAATCTACGGGAACTAATATTTTTTTCATCTGTATTGGTTTTTAGTGGGTTGTGAATTTTGCCTTGCGTTTTTTAAGTTGTTTTTCAAGGTCAGAAATAGTTTCTTTTGCTGCCGCTTCAAAGGTGGCCTCTTTTGATGTTGCAAAAATTTTAGGTCCCGGAAGGCTAAGTTCCATCTCGCATATATTGCCTTTGCCGTAAACGTTGTTTTCCATCTTAAAGCTTACCTCGGCCCTAATAAGCCAATCATACTTTTCAGCAAGTTTTTGAAGTTTTTTTTCAACATATTCGTTCATTGCCTCGCTGGTGGGCATTTTCACATACTGAATGTTTATAGTCATGATACTCTGAATTTTTAATACATCTCAAATATATCCAGAATTTATGGGTTTTAAAATGACTAAAATCATATTGTTCCCATATTCATAAAAAATCCCGACCACAGATCTCTGCAGCGGGATTCTTATAAATAGTTTTTTGGACTAGAAACACTAAGCGCAACAGTCCTTCCCCTCGTCCTTTACGCCTAGTTTTTTAAGGATATTTTCCATCAAGCACCATTTTGTAAATGATGATTGCAACAGATTGACGCCCACAAAACCTGTAAACCACAACCAATTTATATTCACATACACAGCCAATAAAAGACTGATTAAAATAAATGTTCCGGCAATTGCCCTGATATATCTGTTAATCATACTATTAAAATTTAGAGTTATTATTCATTGTTTTTCTTCCCAAAACTCCTCCAAAGGAGGAGGAACGCAAATAATTACGCAGCTTTGGGGAGCTGGGAAGAGATTTATATACTCCGTTCTATAGGCACCACCACCGCATGAATCGGGTTGTTGGTTTCCAATTTTTCATTGAATTGAATCACTAAACTGAAAAAGGAATCAATCTTTTCATCTTCAGTAAAAGAGAAGAACATACTGCTGTCTGCCCCTCCTTTTTCCGATGGAAACCAACTGGAGTTCATCCTGAAAGATGATGCATTTTTATAGCCATCAATATCGGAACCACTATAGCTCTCAATATTCGCTTTTTTGAAAAGTTGCAGCACGTCTTTCTGAAATTCGTCCACAACGGTTACAATTAGTAGTTTCATTGGTTTATAGTTTATAGTTTTTTTCTCAATACTAAATACTCACTACTCAATACTATTTATAGTTTTTTCTTTCAATCATATAATACACCAACGGCACCACCAACAAGGTCAACACCGTGGAAACTATGGTTCCGCCCATAAGCGAAATGGCAAGCCCTTGGAAAATTGGGTCGAACAGGATTACAAAAGCACCAATTACCACCGTTCCCGCAGTCAATAAAATTGGGGTCGTCCGTACGGCACCTGCTTCAATCACGGCCTGTTTTAATGGAATTCCCTCTGCGGTTCGCAGGTTTACAAAGTCAATCAACAGCACTGAATTCCGCACCATAATTCCCGCCAAAGCAATCATCCCGATAAAGGAAGTAGCCGTAAAGAACGCGCCCATTATCCAGTGGCCCAGCACAATTCCTATCAATGATAGCGGAATGGCAACCATCATTACCACGGGAGCCTTAAAGTTTTGGAACCAGCCCACGATCAAAATGTAAATGATGATGATTACACCCAAAAAGGCAATCCCCAAATCGCGGAATACCTCTAGGGTTATCTGCCATTCGCCGTCCCATTTCACGGTAAAGTCATCTTCGTGTTCGGGTTGCTGCAAATACAGTTCGTTCATTTTATAACCTGCCGGCAGTTCAATATTGTTAAGCTTATCTGTCATTCCCAAAATGGCGTAAACTGGACTTTCAAGTTCGCCCGCCATGTCTGCCAAGACATAAACCACCCGCTTTTGGTTTTTGCGGTATATGCTTTTTGCACGGGTGCTTTCCTGCACCGTTACCAAATCGCCCACCGAAACCATATTGCCTTGTTTTGAAGCAATCTTCAACTGCGAAATATCCTGGATGGTAGATTTTTCCTTTTCATCCAAAGCGAGTAATATTCCCACTTGATTGGAAGCGTTTTCGGCATATAGATTGGTTACCGGCCTATCTGAAAGTGCCATATTCATTGTGTAAACAATTTGTTGTGGTGCTATGCCGTAGCGCATTGCCTTTTCTTTATCAATGATGAATTCGTATTCTGTTTGGTCTGCTTCCACCATCCAATCCACATCTACCACATCTTGGGTTTCGTTCAATATATTTTCAACTTTTTTGGCAACTGCTATTTGTTGGTCATAATCAGGGCCATAGATTTCAGCTACGATTGTTGATAATACTGGAGGTCCTGGCGGCACTTCCACTACTTTCACATTTGCGCCAAATTTCTTCCCTATTTCCTGAATATGCGGCCGAAGTTGTTTTGCAATGTCGTGGCTTTGGTCGCTGCGATCTTCCTTTCCTACCAAATTCACCTGTATGTCGGCCATATTGCTACCGCCACGCAAATCGTAATGGCGAACGAGACCGTTAAAGGTTATCGGTGCAGAAGTGCCCACATAGTTTTGATAATTCACAACCAATGGCTGTGTGGAAAGGTATTGCCCGATTTCACGGGCAACTACTGCGGTGCGTTCCAAAGTGGTTCCTTCGGGCATATCGATCACTACCTGCATTTCGTTTTTATTGTCGAAAGGAAGCATTTTTACGGCAACCGATTTGGTAAAGAACATTGCCACAGAACCCAACAACAACAGCACTGTAATTCCCAAAAACAACCAGCGGGTCTTTTTGTTTTCTATTAAAGGTGTTTCAAATTTTGAATAAAGCCTATAGATGAAAGTATTTTCCAAAGGTTTTTCCTCTTCCGGGGCCTTTCCTTTTTTCTCTTTTTCACGAAGAAAAATATAACCTAAATATGGTGTGATTGTAAGTGCCACAAATAATGATAAAATCATTGCAATGGAAGCCCCAATCGGCATTGGCGACATATAGGGACCCATCAATCCTGATACGAATGCCATCGGCAAGACAGAAGCGATTACCGTAAAGGTTGCCAAAATGGTGGGATTCCCCACTTCGTTTATTGCGTAAATGGCAGCCTGCTTAAACGGCAGGCGTTTCATCTTAAAGTGGCGGTGCATATTTTCGGCTATGATGATGGAGTCGTCCACCACAATCCCCGTTACGAATACCAAGGCGAAAAGGGTAATCCTGTTTAACGTATAATCAAGTAAATAATAACTCAAAAGCGTCAAGGCAAACGTAATTGGCACCGAAAGGAATACCACTAAACCACCACGCCAGCCCATGGCGAGCATTACCACCAAAGTAACGGCAATGATGGCGCCTATAAGGTGCATCAATAGCTCCGAAACTTTATGTGAAGCGGTTTCGCCATAGTTTCTGGTAATTTCCACGTGCACGTCATCTGGAATTAAATTGCTTCGCAAGTGGTCCACCTTATCGATTATCACATCGGCAATTTGCATGGCATCGGCACCTTTTCTTTTTGCTACCGAAATGGTAACCGCAGGATATTCCGAAGGAAAATTTGAAACATTTTCACTCGCGCCACCAAAGCCAAAGGAAACATATTGCCTTGGGATTTCGGGGCCGTCAAAAATAGCTGCCACTTGCTTCAGATAGATGGGCTGGTTTTGTTGTACCCCAACCACCAAGTTTTCAACATCGGTTGCGGATTTTAGAAAGTTGCCGGTGGTTACCAAAAACTCCGTATCGTTTTTATCAAAACTGCCCGAGCTCATTTGCTGGTTGTTTGCCTTTATCATTTCGGATACGCCCAAAAAGTCGAGACCACTGGCAGCCAGTTTGTCCTTATCCAAAACTACCCTCACCTGCCTATTTCGCCCTCCAATTTTTTGAGT
>TARA_R110002012_G_scaffold79823_6_pt1 | contig 15310 bp, 15 predicted proteins | sample TARA_R110002012 | Tara Oceans TARA_R110002012 (sample SAMEA4396515) | marine metagenome | biome: Westerlies Biome; feature: [DCM] deep chlorophyll maximum layer (ENVO:01000326); material: water (ENVO:00002006), including particulate matter (ENVO:01000060) such as... | depth 40 m
GCTGGATACCAAGGCATCCGTAGAAGACAAGACCCTGCTTATCAATTCATTTACGATGGGTTCGTACAATATGCTGAAGGACAACTTAACATTCTCCCATTCGGAAGATGGTTTTAATCTATCCCTTAGCTACAACCACCTGGAAACCGATGGATACCGACAGAACAGTCAGTTTCAGCGCGATGGCTTGTTGCTGAACACCCGGTTCCGAACGGGACAAAAAAGCAGTGTGGCACTTTTGGTAAATTATATCGACTATACAGCTCATATTCCAAGTTCCATCAACCAAACCGATTTTGAAGAAGACCCTACCCGCGCACCATCAAATTGGTTGGAATCCCAGGGCTTTGAGGCCAACAACTATATTTTGACGGGGCTCTCGCACACCTATCAATTTTCGGAACACCTTCAAAATACCACTAGTATCTTTTATACTTATTTAGACCACTATGAACCAAGACCTTTTAACATTCTGGATGAATTTACCAACGGATTCGGTTTTAGAAGTCGATTTACAGGCAATTGGGGCGAGGCACAGTTTACTTTTGGCGGCGAATTCTATAAAGATGAATACCATTGGGGCACTTTTGAAAACCTGTACGAAGAAAATGATGGCAATGGCAGCTTGCAAGGGAATCAACTGAGCGACAATACGGAGTTTAGAAAACAGTTCAATCTTTTTGGTACGCTTACCTACCCCATTACAACAAAGTTTTCCGCCCAATTGGGTCTTAATTTGAACAAGACCAATTATGATTTCAGGGATTTGTTCAATCAAGGCGAAGCCAACGCTTCTGCGGAACGTGATTTTGATGCCATATTGCTACCAAATCTTGGACTCAACTACCAATTAAAAAACGGAAAGATCTATGCGAACATCAGTAAGGGTTTTTCCAATCCCAGTTTGGAAGAAACATTGACTCCCAATGGCGTCATCAACCCAGATATTGCACAAGAAACGGGAGCCAATTATGAATTGGGCACTGAATGGTCGCTATTTAATAAAAGCTTATCAACCAACATTACCTTGTACCGAATGAACGTGAAAAACCTACTGGTGGCGCAACGTGTGGGAGAGGACCAATATATTGGCAGAAATGCGGGAGAAACCCGTCATCAAGGGTTGGAACTAGACCTTCAATATCAAGAGCAGTTGTCAAGAACGCTCACCTTTTCTCCTTATCTAAGCTACACATTGAACGACCATAGTTTTGTGGATTTTGTGGACGGCGACAACGATTATTCGGGAAATCCGCTCACGGGAGTGCCAAAACATCGGTTAAGCTCGGGTATTGATTTAAGGCATACTAACGGACTGCTGCTCAATCTGACCCATCAGTTTGTGGATGAAATTCCTTTGACGGATGCCAATTCCATCAGTAGTGATTCCTTTAACGTGTTCCATGCCAAATTAGGCTATCGCACTTCGCTTTCTTCGCATATCAGTTTAGGTCTGAATGCGGGAATCAACAATATTTTTGACAGTAATTATGCACAGTCCGTACTGATCAATGCCGTTGGTTTTGGGGGAGCACAACCCAGGTATTATTACCCAGGAAATGCACGTAATTATTTTGGCGGGGTGCAATTGAATTATGTTTTTTAGCCAACCTTTATAGCTTAATTCACTATCTTTAAAAGGGTTCCAATCACAAACTATTATGCAACTAATTTCAAAATTCACGCTTTTATTCATTCCGCTGCTTTGCCTATCACAAACAGAAGAAATGTCAGATTTTGAAAGTGAAGTGCTATCTATGGACATTGTTCAACGGGAAAAGGTAACAGATTATGACATCGCTTTGGCAAAGGCAAGTTTGGAGTCTACCCAACGCGCCACAAAAGGAAAAGTGGAAAACTTTAATGCGTTGGATTATTGGAACAGTGCAATTGCACTGTATCGATTGAAAGAGTCAGAAGAAGGAATTATCCTTGCTTTAAAAAAAATGATTCAACAAGAAAAAGGTTGCGAATGGCTTGATGAATTAAAATATGACTCGAGTTTGTACTTACACTTGCAAGAGACCTATGATGATCTTCTTGAAGAATGTGGCCCCTTAAATGTTCAAAAAAACTCATTTGACATCAAAACCTACATTACACAAAACAACCTTGATAAAGATTTGACCCAATTAATGGCCGAACTGGAAATAAAAGATCAAAGTGTCCGTATTCCCGGTGTTTCTGATGAAAAATTGATTGAGGTAAGTCACCAAAACATAAAAGTAATCGATTCCATTTACCAAAACCATAATAAATATATTGGACGAAGTGTGGTCGGAGGGAAATTTGCTAGTGTGATGTGGTTAATGATACAGCATTCCGATATTGAAACCATGAAACGATACCTTCCGGTTATTTTGGATGCGGTAAAAAAAGAAGAACTCAAACCGACCCCTGCCAGAATGCTCGTCGATAGGATATATGGTGTTGAATATGGATATCAAATCTATGGGTCGCAACCTGGAGTGAAAATTGCTCCAGAGAATATCAGACAAGAAACCATGGATAAATTAGGGATACATTAATTATGATTGCCCCAAGAATACAAACCCTACCCCCAACCTTGTTGGTCGGCAAAAAATCAATCACCTCCTTCGCAGACAACAACACGTTTGACCTTTGGCAAAGCTTTTCCCCCAGAAAAAAGGAAATCAAACATTCCCTGAACGATGATCTCTATTCCGTTGAGATATATCCCAACACTTCCTTTTTTCAAAATTTCAACCCCACCCAGGCATTTGAAAAATGGGTGGCCATTGCCGTATTGGAAATTGATGAAATACCAAAGGGCATGCAAAGCTTGACCATTCCAGAAGGATTGTATGCCGTTTTCCCATACCAAGGAAAACCAAGCGAAGCTATGGAAACTTTCAGGTATATTTATAGTGATTGGCTTCCAAATTCAGAATATGAAATGGATGACAGACCTTACTTTGCCCTAATGGGAGCTAAATACAAGGGAGAACACCCCGAATCTGAAGAAGAGTTTTGGGTACCCATTAAATAACATTATCGATTATGAAAAGTCTTTATTTCTTTTTCTTAGCCTTATTAGCCTTATCCGGATGTAAGCAAAACGAAGAACCCACACTTAAAAAAGAAGTTTCAAAGTTTGTTCACGATGTAAACACAGGGCCCAAACCTTGGACCAGCGAGACCTTCGAAACTACAGAAGATGATTTTACGTTTGCCATTATTTCCGACCTCAATGGAGGAGAAAGAGAAGGGGTTTACGCCACCGCAGTACAACAATTGAACATGCTCGACCCCACTTTTGTACTCAGTGTGGGGGATTTGATAGATGGCGGCACAGAAGATAAAGAGCAGCTTACCAAAGAATGGGATTCATTTGATGACCGCACCGCTAAACTAAATATGCCCTTCTTTCATTTGGGTGGTAACCACGACCTCACCAACCCTACAATGCGAGAGTTCTGGAAAAACCGTTTCGGTCCTCGCTACTATCATTTTATATACAAAGATGTTTTGTTTTTGATGATGGATTCCGAAGATTATGAAGAAAAACGTATGATGGAAATCTATAAAGCCCGGGCCACAGCGTTAAAAATCATTAATGGCGAAATTGAGGGCACCTATGAAGAATCGGAGTATTACAACATGCCAGAACGCAGAATAGGTGGGATGAGCCAAGCTCAATTGGATTACTTTACAAAAGTGTTAAAGGATAATCCAGATGTAAAATGGACGTTCGTGCTAATGCACAAACCACTTTGGATGCGCCAGGACGAAAAAGGACTCGGGCCCTTGGAGGATGTATTGGCCGACCGAGAGTATACTGTAATCAACGGGCATTTCCACTCCTTTTCAAACCAAATCCGAAAAGGACAGAGCTATACTATTTTGGGCACTACTGGGGGAAGTCAAAATCCACAGGACTCTATGGCTTTTGATCATGTGAGTTTAGTTCGTATGGAAAATAAGCCTGTAATCACTCATTTAAAAATGGAAGGAATTTTGAATGAACAAGGAAAAGTACCAAAAATAGAATAGCCTGGTCTTTTATTAAAAAATGTTACCTTACATCATCGCTTGAATTCAGCACCACTTATTAAATCCCTATGAAAAAATCATTTGTACTCTGTTTAGCTTTTTCAATGTTTGCAATAGCTATTTACGCCCAATCAGACAAAGAGAAAGCAGCTAGCACCGTTAGCAAAAATACGATTGAAAGCCACATCAAATTTTTATCGGACGACCTTTTGGAGGGTCGTGAAGCCGGCACTAGGGGCAACAAGATAGCCGCCAGTTATTTGGCCAACCAATTGAGAAGGTTTGGTGCCCAACCGGTTCCAGGCACGGATTCTTACTATCAAAAATTTGATCTCGTAAAAACAGGTGCGCCAAATTTTGTAGAACTAAGTTTGAACGGAGTCAACTATCCCTTGCAAGCGTCTTTTAAAATGCCGGCAATAGAGCAGTCCGGCGAAGCAGTCTTTTTAGGTTATGGTACCGAAAATGATTTTAAACGCATGACCGTTTCTGGAAAGATGGTAGTGGTACTTGGGGGAAACGGAGCAGGACAAGATCCTGGCCAAATGTTTCGAAGCAGCAGGGAAAAGGTGGAGCGTGCCAAAGCTATGGATGCCAAAGGACTACTAGAGCTAGTACAGTTTGATGAAGGCATGTGGAGCCGTTTAAAACACTATATCGATGCTCGAACCGAAGTGAAGGATGCTGAAGATGCGCTTGAATCTTCCGAAATGCCGCATGCTTGGGTGAATACAAAGTCTAATGATCCAGGGTTTACAAAAGACATGCAGCTATCTTATAATTTAAAATCGGACGGACAGACCGAAGCTATACTGCATACCCAAAATGTGGTGGGTATCATCGAAGGTACCGACCCCATACTTAAAAAAGAATATGTTATTTACTCCGCCCACTACGACCACGTAGGAGTCGGACAACCCAATACTGAAGGCGATTCCATTTATAATGGTGCACGCGACAACAACATCGGGGTTACCGCGGTGTTGTCCATGCTGGAAAATTTGGGGAAGTATCCAACCAAGCGTTCGGCCTTGTTCATTTTGTTCACGGCAGAAGAAAAAGGATTATTGGGAAGTCAATATTACGCAGAACACCCCATGATTCCGCTGCACAAAGTTTCGTATTGCTTCAATACCGATGGCGGAGGATATAACGACACCTCTTTGGCTACCATAATAGGTTTGGAACGTACCAATGCAGAAGATTTGATTATTGAGGGTGCCGGTGCATTTGGACTAAAGGCCATTGGCGATCCTGCCCCGGAACAAGGGCTTTTTGATCGAAGCGATAATGTCAGTTTTGCAAAAAAAGGGGTTCCGGCGCCCACCTACTCCACGGGCTTTCATAGTTTTAATGACGAGATTATGAAATACTATCACCAGGCCGACGATGAAGCAGATAGCCTGGACTACGACTACCTCCTAAAGTTCTACCAAGGTTATGTATATTCGGGTCGATTGATTGCCAACAGTTCCAAAAAACTATTTTGGAAAGAGGGCGATAAATATGAAGAAGCGGGTAAGGCATTGTATGGGATAAAGTAAATAATTTAGGAATAGTTAGATTGTTATTTCCATCACCCTGAATTCAGTTCAGGGTCTCATCCATTTTATGATTATAAGATGCTGAAAACAGAGCATCATAACCCATCTTCCTAAACATCTGTTTATCAATAAATAGTTTTGAAATATTCTATTTTATTTAGATATTTACCTAAATAACTAAACAATATAAATGAATTCGTTGTTCAAGGCCTTAAATGATGAAACACGCAGGCAAATTGTGGAACTCCTTAAAGAAAAGGATATGAATGCGGGAGAAATTGCCGAACGGTTTCATATTTCAAAACCCAGTATTTCGCACCACTTGGATATTTTAAGACAAGCCGACCTGGTCATCAGCGAAAAAAAAGGACAGTTTGTAGAATATTCCCTGAACACCACCATTTTAGAAGATTTGCTTAACTGGATACTAACCCTTAAAAAATAAATTATGAACCTTAAAAAAGAATTGCCGCTCATCGGGATTGTATTGCTGCCCTTTTTGTACTTGGCATACGTTTGGAACCAATTGCCCGCCCAAGTGCCCTTGCACTATAACATTAAGGGCGAGGTGGACCGATATGGTGATAAATCGGAAATTATCCTAATTCCGATCATGACCTCCCTATTGATCTATGTGATTTTTTTGGCCGTGCCACATATCGACCCGAAAAAGCAAATCCAAAAAATGGGAAAAAAATACGATACCTTAAAATGGATCATTACCACCTTTATGTCCGTTTTGGCATTATTTATCATATACACTGCAAAAAATCAATCTTTTGCCAATCCCAATTATATTCTATTACTGTGCGGCGTACTTTTTATCCTACTCGGAAACTATTTCAAAACCATCAAGGCCAATTATTTTATCGGTATACGAACGCCTTGGACCTTGGAAAACGAAAGCGTTTGGAAAGAAACCCACAAATTGGGAGGCAAAATATGGTTCGCAGGCGGTTTGCTTGTCATTCTATCCAGCCTAATTTTTGATGAACGTACCAATTTTATCATTTTTATGACCATCATAGCAGTAATGGTGTTGGTTCCTGTAGTATATTCTTATCTGTTATTCAAAAAGCAAGCAACATAGCTCATCAAATAAAAAATGCTTTGAATGGGTTTGTCAGTAATCCGTATCTTAGTTTCCAATTGCAAAGCATATGATACGAAATTGGGTTTCTTTTCTGTTTTTAATGCTGATTTTTTCCTGTACCGAAAAAAGCAAGAAGGAAGTGAGCTCTATTGACCCGGTAAATTGGAACAATAGGATGGCCAACATTTCCCAAACAGATTCTTTGTTGACCGGCACTTCATATCTCTCCGTGTATTCTGAGATTTATAGTGAAACGGAACACCGCACCCACAATCTTACCAGTACCATAAGCATGCGCAATACCAACTTGAAGGATACCATTTACATTAATAAAGCTGAATATTTTGATACCAAGGGCAATCCTATAAGAACCTATTTTGATGAACCTATCTACATCAAACCCATGGAAACCGTCGAAATTGTGATTGACGAAAAGGATCAAGAAGGGGGTACCGGAGCCAACTTCCTTTTTGATTGGTCCATAAAACCAAATTCTCACGAACCCTATTTTGAAGGGGTGATGATTTCCACCTCGGGACAACAAGGCTTATCGTTTACCACCGAAGGCAAACGGGTGGAATAGCCCTGACAGGCTTACAATTATCATAGTTTTACTCGCTCGATTATGTATCTTGTATAGCAATTACGGGAAGAATACATCCTTTCCTTGCGCATAAAAACTAAACTATGAATGATTTACAAATCGCCAAAGGTGTTTCTTTAAAACACATCGCTACCATTGCAGAAAAATTAGGAATCGACCCAGAACACATTGAAATGTTCGGGAAATACAAGGCTAAACTTCCCTTAAAAGCAATAAATCGAGAAAAAGCTAAAGAAAGTAATCTTATTTTGGTATCGGCTATTTCCCCCACTCCCGCAGGAGAAGGAAAAACCACGATGTCCATCGGGCTTTCCGAAGGGCTGAACCGCTTGGGGAAAAAATCAACCGTGGTTTTACGGGAACCGTCCCTTGGTCCCGTCTTCGGAATTAAAGGGGGTGCCACCGGAGGAGGATACTCCCAAGTGTTGCCCATGGAAGACATCAACCTGCACTTTACGGGTGATTTTGCCGCCATTGAAAAGGCACACAACCTATTATCGGCCATTATCGACAACAATATTCAGAGCAAAACCAATTCCTTAAGATTAGATCCAAGAACCATAGGTTGGAAACGCGTGATGGACATGAACGACCGTTCCCTTCGCCATATAATTGTAGGGCTGGGTGGCACAACCTCGGGCGTGCCGCGGGAAACCGGTTTTGATATTACCGCTGCTTCTGAAATTATGGCCATACTTTGTTTGGCAGAAAGTCTTAGTGATTTAAAAGAACGCTTAGGAAATATATTCGTGGGGTACACTTTCGACAAAGAACCCATTTATGCCAAAGATCTGAAAGCTGAAGGTGCCATGGCGGCTTTGTTAAAAGATGCCATTAAGCCCAATTTGGTACAGACCATAGAGGGGAACCCAGCCATTATTCACGGAGGGCCTTTTGCCAATATAGCCCAGGGGACCAACTCTGTACTTGCCACTTTGATGGGGATGTCCCATTCTGAGTACACGGTGACAGAAGCCGGATTTGGATTTGATTTGGGAGCTGAAAAATTCTTCGATATTAAATGCCAAAGTGCTGGTTTAAAGCCCAAGGCGGTTGTGCTTACCACAACTATTCGTGCGTTAAAGTACCATGGTGGCGCCGATTTAAAATCCTTGACCGAACCCAACGTAGAGGCCTTGAAAAAAGGGCTTCCCAATTTGGAAAAACACTTGGAAAACATCGCTAAATTTAACGTTGTTCCCGTAATTGCCATCAATAAATTTGTTTCGGACACGGATGAAGAAATTGCGGTCATCAAGGCTTTAGCGGTATCCAAAGGTGTACGAGTAGCCGTTGCCAACGTGTGGGCCAAAGGTGGCGAAGGTGCAGAAGATCTGGCCAAATCAGTTATTGAAATCGCAGAATCTGAAGCTTCGCAATTCAAACCACTTTATGATTGGAAATCTACCGTGAAAGATAAAATAGCCACTATCGCTACAGAAATATATGGTGCTGAATACGTGGACTACACTGCCAAAGCCAAAGCAGACCTTAGAAAAATCACAGACCTTGGTTTAGATGGTTTTCCTGTTTGCATAGCAAAAACACAAAAATCGCTGTCGGACAACCCCAAATTGTTGGGTAGGCCCAAAGATTTTATCATCACGGTACGAGAGATTGAAATTGCGGTTGGGGCTGGTTTTCTAATCCCAATTACGGGCAACATTATGCGTATGCCGGGATTGCCGGCACATCCATCATCCGAAGGTATTGACATTAACGATGAAGGGGAAATTACAGGATTGTTCTAAAAACCTTAGATTTTCTGTAACCAGTAACGCATATCCACTTCTTTGGAGATGATGTCCTTCACCTCTGAAAGTTTTACACGACTTTGTTCCATGGAATCCCTGTGACGGATAGTTACCGTATCGTCTTCCAATGTTTGATGGTCCACCGTAACACAGAATGGTGTTCCCGCTGCATCTTGACGACGGTAACGACGGCCTACGGCATCCTTTTCATCATAATCCACATTGAAATCCCATTTTAGCTCATCCACCAATTTTTGGGCAACTTCGGGAAGTCCATCCCTTTTCAACAATGGGAGTACAGCTACCTTGTTAGGCGCAAGAACTGCCGGAATCTTAAGTACAGTACGCGTTGAACCATTTTCAAGTTCTTCTTCTTGCAATGCATTGGAGAACACCGCCAAGAACATACGATCTAATCCTATGGAAGTTTCCAACACATAAGGCGTATAGCTCTTGTTTTCCTCATGGTCAAAATATTGAAGTTTTTTGCCCGAGTATTCCTCATGCTTGCTCAAATCAAAATCGGTACGGGAGTGGATACCTTCCAACTCTTTGAACCCGAATGGGAACCTAAATTCGATATCGGCAGCAGCATCGGCGTAGTGGGCCAATTTTTCATGGTCGTGGAAACGGTAATTGTCCGCGCCCATTCCAAGTGAAAGGTGCCACTTCATCCGTTTTTCCTTCCAGGCTTCGTACCACTCCATTTGGGTGCCCGGTTTTATAAAGAATTGCATCTCCATCTGCTCAAACTCTCGCATTCGGAAAATAAACTGACGGGCCACAATCTCATTACGGAAGGCCTTTCCTGTTTGGGCAATTCCAAACGGAATTTTCATCCTTCCGGTTTTCTGTACGTTCAAAAAGTTCACAAATATACCTTGTGCGGTTTCAGGACGAAGATACAGGTCCATGGCACTATCGGCTGAAGCTCCGAGTTTGGTGCCGAACATCAGGTTGAACTGCTTGACATCGGTCCAATTTTTAGATCCAGAAAGCGGACAGGCAATCTCCAATTCCTCGATCAAGGCCTTTACATCGGCCAAATCTTCATTCTCCAAGGATTTCCCCATTCTTTTAAGAATGGAATCAGCCTTTTCCTGATACCCAATTACCCTATTGTTGGTCGCAAGGAATTGTTCTTTGTCAAAGCTATCACCAAATCGCTTGGCCGCCTTGTTTACTTCCTTTTCGATTTTGGCTTCGATCTTGGCCACATAATCCTCGATCAAAACATCCGCACGGTATCTTTTTTTGGAATCCTTGTTATCTATCAGCGGGTCATTGAAAGCATCAACGTGGCCCGAGGCTTTCCAAGTGGTGGGATGCATAAATATGGCAGCATCGATGCCCACAATATTCTCATTGAGCTGCACCATGGCCTTCCACCAATATTCGCGAATATTTTTCTTTAGCTCGGCACCGTTTTGACCGTAGTCGTAAACTGCACTGAGTCCATCATAGATCTCACTGGATTGAAATACATATCCATACTCCTTTGCGTGTGAGATAACCTTCTTAAAAATGTCTTCCTGATTTGCCATTGGGCAAAAATAGAATTTTACCCAAAAAGAAGTATGTTATTTCAGCTGAAATTCAGTAGAAGAGAGCAATCTTTCGTCCTCGAACACATTAAGGGTATAAATTCCCTCTGCCAACGAGCCCTCGGGAACGGTAATGGCATCACAAACACTGATTTCTTTTCCTGTGTACACGATTTCCACCTTTTTGCTATAGGTATTGCCACTCACCGAAATGGTATTGGCATTATCTTCGATAACGGCCATGTTCGGGTCCAAAAATTGTAAGTAGAGTACTTTTATGTCGCCATCGGAACTGGGATCGCTCAAAATAGTGACACATCCCCTTAGCTTTTCTATTACCGATGCCTTATTCGTTTTAATAGGCCTACCTGCCCTGAGCCTAAATCCGCTTCCCTCGGCATCCTGCAGTTTTAGATAGCTTTTTATTCGTAGTTCCCTAGTAAGTTCCTTATTGGTCTCCCGCAACAACGATTCCGTTTGTTGCATATTGCTGGCCCTGCCTCGAAGCTCTTCCAACTGCTTTAGGGTTTCGTCATATTTGCTTGCAAGCAAGCTGTTGTTATATCGCAAAAAGTTGTTCTTGAGTTTTAGACTGTCAAACCGCAATTCCAATTTACGTAGTTCCTTTCTGGTTTCCTTTAATTTGGTGATGCTGAAGTTCAACCTGCCAACCGAATCCAAGAGTTGCTGTACCCTAAAACGAGAGGTTTGCAATTCGATTTCGTTGACTTCGTTCAAGCCTGATAACCGATCTACCTCGGCTCGCATAAGTGTTAAATCTTTTACCAAAAGAGATTTCTCCTCTTCCAGATAAATCATTTGGTTTTTGGATTGTGCGTAGCTGTAATAAAAGGCAATAAGAATCCCTACAATTACCGCGGCCATTGCGGCAAAGATAATTTTGTAATTGAAATTGTTATCTTGGGAGTTCATGGGGTTGACATACTACGCTAAAAAATGTATAAGATTTGACACCAAAAAGGTTGGCTAAGATAATAAACGAGATTAACAACATCCTATTGCCAAGGGTATGTTTTGGATGTAATACGCAATTATTTAGGGGAGAACGTATTTTGTGTACCGTTTGTCGACATGATGTGCCGCTCACCGATCATAACTATCTGGAAGAAAACGCAGTGGATCGCATATTTTATGGTAGGGTTCCGATAAAAAAAGCTGCTTCCTTCGTTTTTTTCTCCAAAAATGGACTCGTAAAAAGTTTATTGCATTGGTTGAAATATCAAAATCAGGAACAAATTGGAGGCTTTTTTGGTGACTGGTGCGGAGCCTATTTAAAAGAAAATGGACAATTAAAGAACATTGATGTTGTTGTACCTGTTCCTTTACATTCCAAAAAACAGAAAAAACGGGGTTATAATCAGGTAGCGCTTTTTGCCCAAAAAATAGCAGATAATATTGGCGCAACCTATTGCGATGATTGGTTGATAAAAGTGAAAAACATAAAGACCCAGACCAAAAAAGGCCGTCAATGGCGATGGGAAAGTTCCAAGGATGCCTTTGAACTGGATGCATCAAACAAACGGGATTTTAAGCACGTGCTCTTGGTGGACGATGTTATCACTACCGGAGCAACCATTGAGTCGTGTGCACAAACACTTCTCCGGCATAAAAATATAGAGGTTTCCGTGTTGAGCATGGCCATGGTACCGGAGGGTTAAAATTTATTAATGCGGCGTCCCAGTTTTCAAATTAGTTGTTTCTTTGTTCCACATTATTTTTAGGTATGGTGTATTTAAAAAAAATGCTGGGATTTCTTTTTGTTGCCTTTACGGTTCTTGCCCTTTGGCAATGTGCCAAACGTGGTTCCCCAAGCGGTGGCCCAAAAGATGTCACCCCGCCAAAATTGGTGCGCGCCGAACCTGAAAATTTTACCATTAATTTCAAATCAGAAAAGATTCGCCTTTACTTTGATGAGCTTATCAAGCTTGAAGACGTACAGAATCAATTGGTGGTATCCCCTCCTTTTAAAAATCCGGCCACAATAACGCCCATGGGCGGTCCAAGTAAATATATTGAGGTGGTTATCAACGATACGCTTCGTGAAAACACTACATATACCATTAATTTTGGCCAAAGTATTGTGGACAACAACGAGGGAAATCCCAACAGCTTTTTAACTTACGTTTTCTCGACTGGGGATTATTTGGATTCACTCACCCTTAACGGAGCCGTAAAAGATGCCATCAATAGAAAAGCAGATGAGTTTATAAGTGTAATGCTTTATGAAATAGACAGTGCCTATACCGATTCTACCATTTATAAAGAACCTCCGCTATACATTACAAATACTGGGGATAGTTTGCCTTTTTTTGAACTGAAAAACCTAAAAGGTGGAAAATATGCCTTGTTCGGTTTAAAGGATGTGAACAAAAACAATATGTTTAATCAGGCACAGGATAAGATTGGTTTTATCGAGGATACCATTACGCTGCCAACGGATTCCATTTACGTATTGAACCTATTTCAGGAAGAATTGAATTATAAGCCATCTGTTCCCAGTTTAACTGCCAAAAACAAAATTATATTCGGATATCAGGGTGATTACAGGGATATGGAGATTGAAACTTTGACCTTAATGCCCGATTCCGTTAAGAGCACTATTTTGAAAGAACGTGACAAGGATACCTTGAATTATTGGTTTACCCCGACGGATTTGGATTCCATTATATTTACTGTAAAAAATGATGAGGTGGAAGTTTTGGATACGTTTACGGTAAAGATGCGCGACCTGCCCATGGATTCTTTAAAATTGTCCACCTCGGTTAGCGGAAAATTTAATTTTGAGGATACTTTTAGTGTGTTGGCCAACACGCCCATTGCCTCGTTGGACACAAGCCAGGTTTCACTAATGGTCAGCGATACCATTCCGGCCAACTATTCCTTTGAGCTGGATACCTTAAATAACAAAGTGGATTTTGATTTTGAGGCTGAGCCCAATCAGAAATATTCTTTCTCGTTTTTACCTGGTGCCATTACCGATTTCTTTGGTGTTCAAAATGACACACTGGACTATAATTTGTCGACTGGCGGTCTTTCGGATTATGGGAATTTAACCATGATATTGGGAGGTGAGGTCAACTATCCGGTAATCGTACAACTTACCAACGAAAAAGGAGTGGTACAACGGGAAATCATTGCAGCCGAACCACAATCCTTCGAATTCAATAATTTGAGCCCTGGTAATTATATAGCACGCGTGGTTTTGGACAAAAACGGAAACGGCCAATGGGACACCGGCAATTTTCTTGAAAAAAGACAACCCGAAGAAATTAGCTATTATCCCGGAGCAATAGAGATCAGGGCCAACTGGATAAAGGAAGAAACCTTTATTCTATCAAACTAAAGCGGTCTCGATCTTCCAAAAACCTTAATTTTTTTCTGGTGGAATCAATATGCTCTTTGCTCAACGTGGCATAAAGAATCTCTTCGTCATTGGAGAAAGCCAACGGTTCGCCCAGCACATCATAAACCGCGGAATGTCCCGGATATTCAAAATCAACACCATCCAAACCTGTTCGGTTTACCCCGATACAATAGGCCATATTTTCTATGGCCCTTGCCTGAAGAAGCGTGTCCCAAGCATTAATTCTTTTCTTGGGCCAATTGGCCACATAAATCAACACATCATAATCCTCAGCATTCCTGGACCACACAGGAAAACGTAGATCATAACAAATCATAGGGCAAATTTTGAATCCTTTGTATTCAAATAACAGTTTTTTGCGGCCTGCTTCATAAACTTCATCTTCTCCTGCCAAGGTAAAGGTGTGTTTTTTATCATATACCTCAACATCAGCTTGTGGCGATATAAAGTACAAGCGGTTAAAAAACTTTTCATTTTCCTGAAAAATCATACTTCCGACAAGAGCTTTGTTTTGTTGGTGAGCGATTTGCTTCATCCAGTTTAGTGAGCCCTCGCTTTCGGACAGCGCAATCTTTTCCGGTCTCATAGTAAAGCCTGTTGTGAACATTTCTGGCAATACGACCAAATCTACACTATTAGGGATGGCTGCTATCTTTTCTTCAAACATTTTTCGGTTGCTTACCGGGTCTTCCCAGTACAAATCCGTTTGAATCAAGGCAATGTTCAAAGTTTTGGGCATCTAGTATTTTTTTAGGAGGTCTTCCAATTCGTTATTTCCCTGTTCCATAACAAGATCCATTGCGGTTTTACCCCTTGCATCTTTTACCGATGCATCCGCTCCATTTTTTAAGAGGAGTTCAGCAATTTCTTTACGATTAAAAGTTACAGCATAAATAAGACAAGTGGCTCCCATGGCATTTTTTTGATTGACATTGGCCCCGGCATTGATCAATTTTTCCGCAATAGGGGTAAACCCTTTAAAGCAAACACCCATGAGCGCCGTATTTCCTGAACCATCAAGAGCATCAACCTGTGCTCCTTTGTCCAATAAAAATTCAACCATATCCACATGCCCATAATAAGCTGCGAGCAATAAGGGTGTGGAGCCCCTTTCGTCCTGGATCTCCAAAAATTTGGGGTTGTTATTCAATAGGATCTCCACAGCTTTGGAGTTCCCATTTCGTATTTGATTGAAGAGTTCTTCTTTATTGTCCATAACCATTGTGAAAGTTATAAAAAAACTGCCATAACCTGGAGGGTCATGGCAGTCTTTGTACGCATTTTCTTTATCTATTTTTTTACTTCTAATGAATTGATCAATCCAGGTCAAAGCGATCTAAGTTCATAACTTTGGTCCATGCAGCAACAAAGT